>ERZ1026850.546-NODE-546-length-22935-cov-5.211670_pt1 | contig 22935 bp, 12 predicted proteins | sample MGYA00380155_ERZ1026850 | MGnify/ENA primary metagenome ERZ1026850 (study PRJEB33269, sample SAMEA4719791) | human gut metagenome | biome: human-associated habitat; feature: organic feature; material: feces | place: Cameroon | collected 2013-10 ... | reverse complement strand
CCAACTCCTGTATCTGACGGCTCAGAGGCGGCTGCGCAATGCAAAGCTTCTCTGCAGCCCTTGTAAAGTTCATCTCCTCTGCTACTGCAAGAAAGTAGCGGATATGTCGCAATTCCATAAAAATTCCTCCCATAGCCAATAACTAGCCAGAAGTGCCCGGATTCTATTACCGGACGCAGGACCCTAAAAGAGCGTTGGTACTTAGTGACCGTATTGGGGGCACTTATGTACCATTACGCTCTGACCGGAGCGAAAGCGTGTCCGAGCCGGTATAGAACCGGGCACTTCCTTAGCACTTTTCGCACGCTTACACCACTATACTGCACATAGCACCACATCCATTTGCAATACCTACAAGGTATCGCTATACCTGCATTATATGTATTTCACGATAAGAAGTCAACATGCTATAGTAAAGACAACAAGAGGAACCGTTCCCCGATCAAAAGATTTTTGCAAAAATTCTATCGTAACCTGGAAACAGAACAGCAGAAACTGCTGCAAAACGAAAAGGAGGAAGTCACTATGAAGAAAGCATTCGAAAGAATAGAAGCATTTTTGGAGAGATATTACAAAGGAATTGCTCCGGCATATAAAATGTAAGATAACCTAAAATTGGCATAAAATAATACGACTGAGAAAAAGGGTATCCTGTGCAGACAGGGTGCCCTTTTTCGTGTGTTCTCTGTGCTGTACCGGGTTATGGAAAATCCCGGAATATCTTTCTACGGAAACTATTTCCTGTTCATTGCGAAATCCGGCTAAACAAAGTAAAATAGAACTATTCAGAATCGTGAAAAGGAAAGGACATTGCCATGTCACTTGTATTTTATTTTGGGGCATCCGGTGCCGGAAAGAGCCGAAAACTGCATGAGAAGATGATAGAAGAGGCGGGGAAGAATCCTAAGACCAATTATCTGTTAATCGTACCCGACCAGTTTACCATGCAGACCCAGATGGATTTGGTATTAGAGCACCCAAACCATGCCATTATGAATATTGATGTGCTCAGCTTTGGCAGACTCAGCCACCGGATTCTGGAAGAGGTAGGATACGAGGACAAGCCTGTCCTGGACGATACGGGTAAGAGTCTGGTGCTCCGCAAGATTGCCAGACAGGAAAAGGATAAGCTGTCGGTACTGGGAAGCCATTTACACCGAATCGGTTATATCCATGAGGTAAAGTCAGCCATATCCGAATTTATGCAGTATGGTATCGGCAATGAGCAGATGGCACAGTTGCTGGATTATGCGAAAAGCCGTGGAGCCTTATACCACAAGCTGCAGGATTTGGGGATTTTGTACCAGGCATTTCAGGAATATATCCGGGAAAAGTTTATTACCACGGAGGAAACCCTGGACAGACTGCGGCAGGCACTGCCGAAATCAGAGATTATCCGGAACAGTGTGATTGCTTTTGATGGGTTTACCGGATTCACACCTATCCAGAACAGGGTCATACAGGAACTGCTTCGTCTGACAAAGCAGGTAATTGTTACCGTTACAATAGATGAGCTGGAAAACCCTTATCTTTTAGATGGAGAGCAGAAGCTGTTCCATTTAAGCAAGAAAACTGTGGCGGATATCAGGAAGCTGGCCGGGCAGGAGGACATCGAGGAGGAGAAACCAGTCTGGTGTAAGGACAGAATCGATGGAAAGCTGCCGCGGTTCGCTAAGAATCCGGAACTGGCCCATCTTGAGCAGAACCTGTTCCGCTATCCCGCTGGAAGTTATCCGGATGCCCCGGAACAGATTCATATTTATGAGGCATCCAGTCCCAGAGAGGAAATCCGGCAGACCTGTATTGCAATCCGGAAACTGTTACAGCAGTCTCAGAAGGAGGATGGTGGAAAGCTGCATTACCGGGATATGGCGGTAGTAACCGGCAGTATGGAAAGCTATGGTAACGAACTGGAGGAGGCATTCGGGCAGTTTGGAATCCCTATGTATCTGGACAGAACCAATGGTATTTTGGGAAATCCATTTGCCGAATATATCCGAAGTGCCTTGCAGATTGTGTTGCAGGATTTCAGCTTTGAATCGGTATTTCATTATCTGCGCACGGATATGACAGGCTTTGACCGTGAAGAAACGGACCGTTTGGAAAATTATGTGAGAAGATTTGGTATACGAGGCAGGAAGAAGTGGAGCAGCCTGTTTATTTATAAAGAAGACAGTAAAGAAGGGGAAGAAGCACAGCTTGCAGTGCTGGAGAGCTACAATGCCATGCGGGTAAGGCTTTTAGGGCAGCTGGAGCCACTGTTAGTACCGATGAGGACCGCAGGAGAACGTGTCAGGGCACTCTATGAATTCCTGGTACGGAACGAATTGCAGCAAAAGCTGGCAGATAAGGAGCAGATGTTCCGGGAGCAGGGGGATTTATCCAGAGCTAAGGAGTATGGACAGGTATATGTACTGGTCATTGACCTGTTAGACCAGATAGATGGGCTATTGTCGGAAGAAGAGATGGACGGCAGGGAATTCGCAGATATCCTGGAGTCTGGACTGACAGAGATTACGGTGGGAACTATCCCGCAGAATGTGGACAGGGTCGTAGTAGGCGATATTGAGAGAACCCGGTTAAAACAGGTAAAAGTACTCTTTTTCCTGGGGGTAAACGATGGAAATATTCCAAAAGGAACCGGCGGTGGCGGCATTATTTCGGACATTGACCGGGAATTTTTGCAGGAGTCGGAGTTAGAGCTGGCACCTACGCCAAGACAGCAGATGTATATTCAGCGGTTGTATCTGTACCTGAATATGACGAAGCCGTCGGATAAACTGTATGTATCCTATGCCAAGGTGGGCAATGACGGACGTTCTCTGCGTCCGGCATATTTAATCGATGTGTTACAGAAGCTGTTCCCGGCACTGACGGTAGAGTGTCCGGAGCAGTTACCGGTGGAAGAACAACTGGTAGACAGTCAGGATGGCATCAGCCTTTTTACCGATATGCTGCGGGAGTATGCAGAGGGCAGGGCTGGAAAGGAAACGGACAGACAGTTATTTACCTTTTTCCACAGTTATCACCAGAACCCTGCCTATCAGGATGAAATAGACCAACTAATTGAGACGGCCTTCTATCGTTACCAGGATACCCCATTATCCAGGATGGTTACCAGGGCGTTATATGGAACGATGCTGCAAAACAGCGTAAGCCGTCTGGAAAAATATGCTGCCTGTGCGTATGCCCATTTCCTGCAATATGGACTGGCCTTGAAGGAGAGGGGCGAGTATAGCTTTGAGGATGTGGATATGGGGAATATTTTTCATGGAGTATTGGAGCTATTTGCAGGCAGGCTGACAGAGCTGGGATATACCTGGTTTGATTTCCCTAAGGAAACAGCAGCAGAGCTGGTGCACCAGGCGATAGAAGCTTATGCGGCAGATTATGGCCAGACGATTCTTTACAGCAATGCCAGAAATCAACATCTGCTCAGGCGGATAGAGCGGATTTTAAACCGGACGGTACTGACGTTACAGAAACAGCTGCAGAAAGGGTCATTTGTGCCGGAGCAGTTTGAGATGTCCTTCTCCATGCTGGAAGATTTGGATGCCCTGAACATTACTCTGGGGGAGCAGGAAAAGATGCGCCTGCGTGGCCGGATTGACCGGATAGATACCTGTGAGCTGGAGGATAAGGTCTATGTGAAGGTTATTGACTATAAGTCGGGAAACCGGAAATTTGATTTGGCGGCACTTTACTATGGACTGCAGCTTCAGTTGGTGGTCTATATGAATGCAGCCGTGGAGATGGAACAGAAGAAGCACCCGGACAAAGAAATTATACCGGCGGCACTCTTGTATTATCATGTGGCAGACCCTGTGATTGAAGAGGGACAGGATTTGTCCCCGGAAGAGTTAAATGCCCGGATTTTGCAGGAATTGAAGATGACTGGAATAGTCAATGAAGACGACACAGCTGTCACATTGCTGGATAGAGAGTTTACGGACAAATCGGATATTTTGCCACTGGAACGTAAGAAAGACGGCTCTTTTTCTGCATATTCCAGTGTTATAGAGGAAGATGACATACGTGTAATGTCTGATTATGTAAACTATAAAATCAAACAGCTTGGCAATGGGATTCTGGAAGGCGATATCGGAATCCATCCTTATGAACAGAATGGAACCCAGGCATGCACGTACTGTGCTTACCGGAAGGTATGTGGCTATGACAGCCGGATGGATGGCTATGAGATGCGGAAATTAGAGAAGCTGGGTGCGGATGATGCACTGATGCAGATGAAGGAAGAATTAGGAGAAAGCGGGAAGTAGGAATGGCAATTTCTTTCACAGAGAAACAACAACAGGTAATTGATACCCACGGCTGTAATTTGCTGGTTTCGGCGGCAGCAGGCTCCGGTAAAACCGCGGTTCTGGTAGAACGTATTGTAAAGATGATTAGTGACGAAGCCCATCCGGTGGATGTGGACAGACTGCTGGTGGTTACCTTTACCAATGCAGCAGCGGCAGAAATGCGGGAGCGTATCAGCAATGCCATCAGCGAAAGACTGGTCGCACAGCCGGAAAATGAACATCTGCAAAGACAGGCGACGTTACTTCATAATGCACAGATTACAACGATAGACAGTTTTTGCCTGTTTGTCATCCGCAACCAGTTCCATACGATTGACTTAGACCCGGGATTCCGGATTGCGGACGAGGGGGAACGGAAGCTGTTGCGGGCAGATGTGCTGGCCGCTGTACTGGAAGAGGAGTACAGCCAGGAAAGACAGTCCTTTTTAGACTGTATGGAATATTTCAGTCTGGGAAACCGGGATGACGCGGTGGAAGAAGTAATTCTGAAGCTGTATGATTTTGCCATGAGCAATCCCTTCCCGGAGAAGTGGCTTGCGGAGCGCAGAAAGGATTATCTGGTAACTGCAGAGCGGTTGGAAGAATTACCCTGGATGCAGTTCCTGTTACAGCAGACCAGATACCTGCTGACAGGCTGTGTGGAGAAACTGGCGGAAGCGGAACGATTAAGCGAACAGCCGGATGGTCCCTATCCTTATGGAGTGCTGTTAGAGAAAGAGCGGGAAATGACAGAGCAGCTGCTGCATCTGTGCAGCAAGGAAAAGGTGGATTATGATACGCTGGTGGCAGCCTTTGGCGGGATGCAGTTTGGCAGACTGCCATCGAAAAAGGATGATACAATATCGGTTGCCAAGAGGGAGCAGGCAAAGGCGTTACGGACAGAAGTGAAGGAAGCACTGGGGGATTTACAGAAAAAATATTTCTTCCAGACCAAGGAACAGGTTATCGACCAGATGGCAGGCTGCCAGTACGCGGTAGAGGGACTGATTGATTTGGTGTTGCATTTCAAGGAAGCCTTTGATGCAGGCAAACGGGAGAAAAACCTGTTAGACTTTGATGATATTGAACATTTTGCCCTGAATATTCTGGTGGAATGGCAGGAGGACGGAAGCTGTAAGCCGACTTCTACGGCACTGGAATACCGCAAGTATTTTAAAGAGATTCTCATTGACGAGTATCAGGACAGTAACCTGGTGCAGGAGTATCTGTTGTCCTGTATTTCAGGGGAAGAGGAAGGCAATTACAATCGCTTTATGGTAGGAGATGTGAAGCAGAGCATCTATAAGTTCCGTCTGGCAAGACCAGAGCTGTTTCTGGAAAAATACAGTCAGTACGGAGCCGTAAACCGGGCAGACCGGGCGATGAAAATAGACTTGCACCAGAACTTCCGGAGCAGAAAAGAGGTTCTGAATGTAACCAATAAAGTGTTTGAGCAGATTATGGGGGAAGAAATCGGCGGTATCTGTTATGATGAGGAGGCAGCCCTGCATCCGGGGGCAGATTATCCGGAACTGGAGCCGGGACAAGGGGATGCCCAGCTGCTGTTGTTCCAGACCGAAGAAAAACCGGAGGAGATGAGCGTCAGGGAACAGGAAGCCTATGGGGTGGCACAGAAAATCAAGGAATTGCTGCGTACGCATAAAGTAACGGCAAGGGAGAACGGACAGAGCATACTGCGCCCGGTGCAGTTTCGGGATATCGTTATTCTGATGCGGACAACGGCAGGCTGGGATGAGGTATTCCAGAAGGTACTGCTACAGGAAGGAATCCCGGTACACATGACTTCCAGGACAGGGTATTTTGCTGCGAATGAGGTTCAGGAATTATTAAACTTTCTGCGGGTATTGGATAATCCCTTGCAGGACATTCCGCTTTATGGTGTGTTACATTCTTTTCTGGGGGGATTTTCCGAGGAAGAAATTGCCCTGTTAAAAGCAGCTTATCCGAAGAAACCTTATCTCTATGATGCGTTGGTGCTGAGCAGAGAAGAGAATGAAAAAGTATTCAGATTTTGTGAGAAAATCAACCGTTACCGGGATATGGCAGCCTATCTGCCAATTCATGAATTGCTGCAGATTATCCTGCGGGAAACGGATTATCTGAATTATGTGGCAGCCAGACAGGATGGTGCGAAACGGCGGGCCAACGTGGAAATGCTTCTGATGAAAGCCACAGAATATGAGAAGACGAGTTATTTTGGACTCTATCATTTTCTTCGATATATGGAACAGCTGGAAAAGTATGAGGTGGACTACGGAGAAGCCGGCATGGAGGATGAAAATGCCGATGTGGTACGGCTGATGAGTGTCCATAAGAGTAAAGGACTGGAATTCCCCATCTGCTTTGTCTGTGGGCTTTCCAAGAGTTTCCAGATGAAAGATGCCAATGCTCATCTGGTGGTAGACGTGGACGGCGGTATTGGTGTAGATTATGTAGATGCCAGCCGGCGGGTGCGTGGAAAGAACCTGCGCAGAAATGTGATTGCGGAGAAGATACGGCAGGATAATCTGGCAGAGGAGATGCGGATTCTCTATGTAGCCATGACCAGGGCAAAGGAAAAGCTGATTCTGACGGGAACAATAAAAACACCGGCAAAGACAGCGGCAGCTTTGTCCATTCTGCTGGGAAAAAAGGAACGGCTGCTTCCATACGATGTGCTGTATGGCAGTAATAGTTTCTTAAGTCTGTTGCTGGCGGCCTTTGCCAGAAATCACTGTCTTGACAGTTTTTATGAATCCTGTGAGATAGAAAATGTGCACAACAATTTGTTGTACGAAGAAAATATGAGTATCCAGGTTACGATAGAAGGCTGGGAGGATATGGTAGGCGATGTGGTGGAGGAAACCGTGCGGAAGGAAGGCCGTAAGAGACAGCTCTTACGCTCCAGTCCTATAGAAGATGTTGATACAGAGCTGATGACAAAGATGTCACAACAGTTTTCCTATCAGTATCCCCATGATAATTTGAAAGATTTATATACTAAGACAACGGTGTCGGAATTGAAAAAGGCGGGTATGGAGGATAACGAGGAGGCCAAGGCTCTTTACGAAGAGGAGCCAGTAACCCCTTATGTACCGCGTTTTATAAGAAGTGACAAGAGTGTCAGTGGAAGCATCAGAGGTAGTGCTTTCCATAAAGTGATGGAACTGTTTGATTTTACCTGTCTGACAGAGGTGTTACAACAGGAGCCGGAAGCTATGGAGGCGGTGCTGCACAGACAGGTAGAGCAGATGCACCAGGAAAGGCGGCTTTCCACGGAATATTATGAAGCTGTTTCGCTGCGCAGGCTGACTGGATTTCTGTTAAGCCCGGTGGCATTGCGGATGGCGAAGGCAGCCAGAGCCGGGAAACTGTATAAAGAGCAGCCTTTTGTACTGGGACTTCCTGCCAACCGGCTGGGAGAGCAGTTCCCAACAGAAGAAACAGTACTGATTCAGGGAATCATTGACGTATTTTTTGAAGAAGAAGATGGGTATGTGTTGCTGGACTACAAAACCGATGCAGTGGAGAGACCGGAAGAACTGATACAAAGATACCAGATTCAGCTTGCTTATTATACGGAAGCCCTGGAGCAGTTATCCGGCTGCCGGCAAAGTGGTGCAGGAAAACAGGTAAAGGAGCAGATTATTTATTCCTTTAAACTGGAACAGGAGATTTCCCTGCCTTTACACTAAGGAAGCTTTGTTCTATGATAGGAAAGTAGAAAAAATCGGTTCATCTGGGTGGACGACATAGAAATATGAGGAAAAGAAATTGAATACCAACAAGGAAAAAGACAGGAGAAAGCCCTATTCATGGACCATCTTTCTCATTGGGTTAAGTATTGCCATTACCATTATTATCAGTGTGATTCTGGGCGGCTTTTATCATGCCGGATTTGCTGAGGAGATGGAAACGGAAACGTATGATAAATATTATATGATGATTACCGAGGATAATGCCTCTTCCATCTGGACATCAATCTATGAAGGAGCAAAACAGCATGCAATAGAAGAAAACGCTTATGTGGACTGGCTGGGAGAAGATTTGCTGACAGGCTATAGCGTGGAAGAGATGATGCAGATAGCCATTGCCTCTGATGTGGATGGGATCATTGTCACTGCCAATGAAGACGCAAGAATGATGGAACTTATCAATGAAGCGGCAGCAGCAGATATTCCGGTTGTAACCCTTTATGGGGATAGTCCCAACAGCAGACGCTGCAGCTTCGTAGGGGTGGGCAGCTACAATCTGGGAAGAGAGTACGGAAGACAGGCTCTCCAGATTATAAAAGAAAAAATGCAGGAAAATAATGGCGGCAAATCTGACAGCATGGAAGAGGAACAACCAGCCATTGGCACGGATGACAGACCGGCAAGAATCACAGTACTGGTCAATGCCTATGCCCAGGATTTAGACCAGAACATCCTGTGCAGTGGGATTCAGGAAACCATTGAGCAGGAGAAGAAAGAAAATACCCAGGTGGAGCTGAGTCTTCTGCCGGTAGATGATACCAATGCCTTTTCTGTGGAAGAGTCTATCCGGGATATTTTTATGGAGCAGGAGATTCCGGACATTATTATCTGCTTAAATGAATTAAATACCACATGTGTCTATCAGGCGGTAGTAGATTATAACCGGGTAGGAGAAGTAAGCATTCTTGGTTACTATGATTCCGATACTATCATCAATGCCATTGACAGAAACGTTATCTATGCAACGGTATCCATTGATACCAGACAGATGGGAGAGTTCTGCATTGATGCTTTGCGGGAATATTATGAGCTGGGATATACCAGTCAGTATTTTACGGCAGATATTACCCTGATTGATAAAAATAACGTAGACCAGTATCTGCTAAAGGAGGAAGAAACGGATGAAGATTCGTAAGAAAACCAGTGCCTCCCTGCAGTTTAAAATAAGCAGTATCTATATCCTGATCAGCCTTTTTGTAATGCTGGTAAATATGGTTCTGATGATTGGCATCAACAATATGTCCAACCGGCTGGATGCGGTGTATCAGGATAACCTGCATCTGAATGAACTGACAGATGCGCTGACTGCCGTGCAGACGGATATGACCGATTACCTGAATGCGAAAACCAGTGACTCGCTGGAGAACTACTACCGCAGCGAACAGAATTATCGTAACATGGTGGCAGAGCTCAACGAAGAAATTACCAGCATATCCTTTGACCGGATGGAGCGGAACATTAAATATATGTCGGGAAACTATCTGGAGTCTGTGGAGCAGACCATTGAGGCGAAGCGGGGCCGTAATGTGGAGAAATACAGACTGTACTATGAGAATGCTACCCAGATGTATGAATATATCAACAGCTATATTTCCAGTCTGAACATGGAGAAGTTTAAGAACAATTCCGAACGGTACAGCGAACTGCTGCAGCATTTCCGGCTGTTTGAGATGGTGTCGATGATTGCTATTATTCTACTTATATTTGGTGATGCCGGTATCATTATCAGCTTTGTCGGAACCCTTATCAGCCCTTTGAAGAGGCTTGCCGGTTCCGCTGATGAAGTGGCAAAAGGCAATTTTGCCATTGAGCAGCTGCCGGTGGAGACGGAGGATGAAATTGGTATCGTAACCCGGGCATTTAACCAGATGGTGTTAAGCATAAGACGGTACATTGAACGGCTCAAGGAAAGCATGGAGGCAGAACGCGCCTTAAAGGAGCGGGAACTGATGATGGAAACGCATCTGAAGGATGCCCGGTTAAAATATTTACAGGCGCAGATAAATCCTCATTTTCTCTTCAATACTTTGAATGCAGGCGCCCAGCTTGCCATGATGGAAGGAGCAGACCGCACGTATGATTATGTGCAGAAGGTAGCGCAGTTCTATCGTTATAATATGAAGAAAAGTGAAGAAACGGTTACTATCCGGGAGGAAATTGAGATGGTAGATTCCTATATTTACATCTTAAATGTCAGATTTTCCGGGGATATCCATTATGTGAAAAAGATAGACAAAACCCTGTTGGATGTGGAAATGCCGGGTATGATTTTACAGCCCATTGTGGAAAACTGTGTCAATCATGGAATCCGGGAGATGGGTGATGCCGGGCAGATTACCCTTTCTGTTTATCGGGTGGAAGATAACGTGTGTGTCAGCGTAAAGGATAACGGCATTGGCATGAGCCGGGAAACCATTGATAAAGTCATGAGTGGTACGTACCGGGAAGAGGGGATGACGGCAGGCTCTAACGGCATTGGTATGGACAATGTGATTTCCCGTATGAAGCTTTTTGCCGGAAATGATGATGTGATGGCCATTTCCAGCGAAGGCGCAGGAAAGGGAACGGAAGTATTCTTATATCTGTAGGAAACCAAAGAGGAATGATAAAAGCGGAAACGTGGAGGAAACATGTATAAAATTATGTTGGCAGATGATGAAGGAATCGTGATTGATTCCCTGAAATTCATCATCGAGAAAGAATTTGGCGAAGAATGCATGGTGGAGTATGCGAAAACCGGACGGAGTGTCATTGAACTGGCAGAAAGTTACCGCCCGGATATTGCGGTAATGGATATCCAGATGCCTGGTATCAACGGCATTGAAGCCATGCGGGAAATCCGGGAGCAGAACAGCAATGTGATTTTTATTGTCATGTCTGCTTATGATAAGTTTGATTATGCCAAGGAAGCCATTAAGTTAGGGGTACTGGAATATATTACCAAGCCTATGGAACGGACGAAAATCGTGGCAGCCTTGAAAAACGCCATGAAAATGATAGATAAAGAAAGGACGAAACGCAGCAATGACCTGATGATTCGGGAGAAGCTGGAAACCGTTGTCCCTATCATCGAAAGTGGGCTGATTTATAATATCCTTTTGCAGGAGCATTTTACCGAGGATATCAACAGTTATAAAAATCTGCTGAGAATGGAATCGGAGTATGGTTATATGATATCCGTGGTATGCGGGGACAGCCAGGAGGGAAACCACATGACGAATGCGGTTGGCAGCAGTGTGAAGATACAGCAGTTTGGCCAGACAGTAAGAATTGCCCTGAAAGAAGGATTCCCGGGCTGCATCGTTGGAGCCGTCATGGCAAACAAGATTGCCGTGCTGGTGCCTTATGAAAAGGGAGAACTGGATTATAATGAAAGAATCCAGCTGATAGACAGGTCCAGGGAATTGGTGCGGAGCCTGCGCAGACAGACCGATTGCAGCTTCCGTATCGGTATCGGTTCCGTTCAGCCACTGCAGGATTTGGTCAATTCTTATCAGGAAGCCCTGGAAGCTTTGGTAAAGTCTACCGGCAGTGTAGCACACGCAGATGATTTACCGATTGGCTGTGAATACGAAGAGAGTTATCCGGTGGATATGGAGAAGCAGTTGTTTGCAGCTGTCGAGAATGGAGAATTGAACCGTGCCCTGGCAACGGCAGAGGATTTTTTCCAGTGGATGATGGATAACCACGCGGACAATCCGATGGATATCCGGCTGAAAGTGCTGGAATTTGTATTGTACGCAGAGCGCATTGCCTATGAAAATGGTGGTATGACATATGCATTCAACACCAGAAAAGATTACCTGCCTGCGGTCATGGGGACAGAGAACATGAGCGACGTGGAGAAATGGTTTATCGGAAAAATCAATGATGCCTGCCAGAATGTTCTACGGAAAAGCTCAGAGAAATCCACCAGCCTGGTAGAGCTTGCCAAGGAGTACATCAATAATAACTACAGCAAGGACATTTCTCTGGATGATGTATCCAGACAGGTTAATATCAGCCCTTATTATTTCAGCAAAATCTTCAAAGAAGATATGGGAGAGGGCTTTGTGGAGTATTTAACAAAAATCCGGATGGAAAAGGCAAAGGAACTGTTGACTACCACAGAGTATTCCATGAAGGAAATCTGTGCCATGGTAGGTTATGCAGACCCGAACTATTTCAGCCGTTCCTTTAAGAAAAATGTAGGAGTTACCCCGACAGAATATAAGGAAGGAAGCAGCAAATAAGACTGGGAGAACCGATGGGAGAAAAAATGAGAAGGATAATGAGTGTATTACTTATCGTTTGTATGGTTTTCAGCATCACTGCCTGTGGCAGCGTGGAGAAGGAAAACCCTGTAAGCGAGAAGGAAGAAAACAAGATTCAGATAGGCATGAGCTTTGATTCTTTTGTCATAGAGCGCTGGCAAAGAGACCGGGATGTGTTTGTATCCGTGGCAAAGGAACTGGGAGCAGAAGTCAATGTCCAGAATGCCAATGGAGATGTGGAACAGCAGAAGAACCAGATTGACTACTTTATCCAAAAGGGCATGGACGTGATTGTTATCATCAGTATCGATGGAGCTGCCCTCAGAGAATCGGTAGACAAGGCGAAGGCAGAAGGCATCCGAGTCATTGCTTATGACCGGATTGTGGAAGATGCGGATGTGGATTTATACATCTCCTTTGATAATGAAAAGGTAGGCACCATGATGGGACAGGCACTCATTGACCAGGGACTGACCGGGGGAAAAGTATTGATGCTTGGCGGCTCCCCTACGGATAAGAATGTTGGTATGGTAGAAGAGGGCTTTCGCCGCATTATGAAAACCCACAATGTAACGATTCTGGATTCGACTCATGCAGATGGCTGGAAAGCAGAGCTGGCATCGCAATATATTTATGATAATCCGGACGTGGTAAACGATGCCGATGCCATTATGTGTGGAAATGATGATTTGGCAACCCAGGTAGTCCATGCCCTGGCAGAAAAACGGATGGCAGGGGAGATTCTGGTAGTGGGACAGGACGCGGATTTGGCAGCCTGCCAGCGAATCGTGGAAGGCACCCAGGTCATGACGGTTTATAAGCCCGTGGAGAAGCTTGCCACCAGAGCCGCAGAGGAAGCGGTAGCCCTGGCAAAAGGACAGGATGTGGCAGGGGATGACGTAACCCTGATAACCAATGGGGATTATGAGGTGCCTTATATCGGTCTGGAGCCAATCAGTGTGACGAAGGACAATATGGACGAGGTCATTATCGGAAGCGGTTTCCATCTGAAAGAGGATGTCTATCTGAATGTACAGTAACAGGAAAAGATAGTCAGAGATGAAAAAAGTCAAGAAAATAGAATAGGAAAAAATTGTAATACAGGGTGTGCTATAGTACAAAATTGTGCTAGCACACCCATTTTTACTATCAGGTTTATGTTAAAAATGTACAGAAGGTCGTAAATTATTCCTAGCTGATATGTGTTAAATTATGGTTACAGACAAATGAGAGATTTGTTCTGGAGTAAAAATGTATAGTTCACTACTAAGGTGGACGGAATATTCTAAGGGAGGAAAACAGAATATGAAAAAGAAATTATTAAGCATGGTTCTGTCAACTGCAATGGTTGCATCCTTATTAGTTGGATGTGGATCTTCCAGTGACAGCACAACAGCAACAACAGACACAGCAGCAGAGACAACTACAGAAGAGGCAGCACCTGCAGACGATGCAGCAGCTAGCGATGATGCAGCAGCTACCGATAACGTAGGAGCAGGCACAAAAGTCGGCGTTTCTATGCCAACCAAGGATTTACAGAGATGGAACCAGGATGGTGCCAACATGCAGGCTGAGCTGGAAGCTGCTGGTTATGAAGTAGACTTACAGTATGCATCTAACGATGTTCAGACACAGGTTTCCCAGATTGAGAACATGATTTCCAGTGGTGCGAATGTACTGGTTATCGCAGCAATCGAGGGCTCTTCCTTAGGTGAGGCTCTTGACATGGCTAAATCCGCTAACATTCCGGTTATCGCTTATGACCGTCTTCTTATGAACTCCGATGCAGTTTCTTACTATGCAACATTTGATAACTACATGGTAGGTACAAAACAGGGACAGTACATTGTAGATACACTTGACCTTGACAATGTAGACGGACCTTTCAACTTAGAGATTACCGCTGGTGACCCAGGTGATAACAATGCTGGTTACTTCTACAATGGTGCTATGGATGTATTAAATCCTTACATCGAAGCTGGTAAGTTAGTAGTTGTATCCGGACAGTCATCTTTCGATGAATGTGCAACTCCTGTATGGGCAACAGAGACATCCCAGTCCAGAGCAGAGAACATTCTTTCCTCTAACTATGCAGATGGTACACAGGTTGACGTATGGCTTTGCTCCAACGACTCTACAGCACTTGGTGTTGAGAACGCACTGGAAGCTAACTACACAGGTGAATGGCCAATCATCACAGGTCAGGACTGTGACGTAGCTAACGTAAAGAACATGCTTGCTGGCAAACAGTCTATGTCTATCTTCAAAGATACACGTACACTGGCATCCCAGGTTGTTAAGATGGTAGGTCAGATTTTAAAGGGTGAAACAGTTGATGTAAACGATACAGAGTCTTATGACAACGGAACAGGTATTATTCCTTCCTTCCTTTGCGAGCCTGTATATGCAGACAAAGATAACTACAAAGAACTGTTAATTGATTCTGGTTACTATACAGAAGCAGACCTTCAGTAAGAAGTAAATAACAGGTAAGGTATGATATGCAGGCGGGAAATTCCCGCCTGCTGACTTTCAGTAAAGAGACAGTAAAAACAATAATTAAAGATTTGGGAAATAGGAAATCATAGTTTCGCCACAGGGCGAAAAATTTGAAAAAGAATGGTTGGGAGGGATACAATTGGCAAAAGTTTTATTGGAAATGAAAAATATTACCAAAACATTCCCTGGCGTTAAGGCACTTGACAATGTCAATTTGAAGGTTGAAGAGGGCGAGATACATGCCCTGGTTGGCGAAAACGGAGCAGGAAAATCCACCTTGATGAACGTACTGAGCGGCATTTATCCTTATGGTACGTACGAAGGTGATATTATTTACAATGGTGAGATTTGTAAATTTCATAAAATCAAAGATTCCGAGGAAAAAGGAATCGTAATTATCCATCAGGAACTTGCACTGGTTCCTTATATGTCCATCGGAGAGAATATGTTCCTTGGAAATGAACAGGGAAAGAAAAATGCAATCGATTGGGATAAAACCTATGCAGAGGCAGATAAATACCTGAAAATGGTTGGTTTATCAGAGTCCTCTAAAACTTTGATTAAAGAAATCGGTACTGGTAAACAGCAGTTGGTAGAAATTGCAAAAGCACTTGCAAAGCATGCAAAACTGTTAATCCTGGATGAGCCTACTTCATCCTTGAATGAGACCGATTCCAAAGCCCTTCTTGATTTGATGTTAGAGTTCAAGAAACAGGGTATGACGATGATTATTATCACTCATAAATTAAATGAGGTTGCCTATGTGGCAGATAAAATTACAGTTATCCGTGATGGTTCCACGATTGAAACCATGGATAAGAAGACGACAGAGATTTCCGAGGACCGTATTATCCAGGGAATGGTTGGCCGTGAGATAACAGACCGTTTCCCGAAACGTCATGATGTAAAGATTGGCGATATTAATATGGAAGTAGATAACTGGACGGTATACCATCCGTTGTATCCGGAGCGTAAGGTAGTAGATGATGTTTCCATCAATGTACGCAAAGGCGAGGTAGTGGGTATCTACGGACTGATGGGAGCAGGACGTACCGAGCTTGCCATGAGTATTTTCGGGCAGTCTTATGGTACTGGCATTACCGGTACTTTGAAGCTGAATGGCAAGGAAGTTACTTTAAAGAATCCCCAGGAAGCGATTAAGAACAAAATTGCTTATGTAACAGAAGACCGTAAAGGAAATGGTCTGGTACTGAGTAATCCAATTAAGATAAATACCACACTTGCTAATCTGGACAGCATTAGTAAGCATAAGGTCATTGATAAAGACAAAGAGTATCAGGTAGCAGAGAAATACAGACAGATGCTTAAGACAAAATGTCCTTCCGTAGAACAGAATGTCGGCAATCTGTCCGGTGGTAACCAGCAGAAGGTTCTTCTGGCAAAATGGATGTTTACCGAGCCTGATGTACTGATTCTGGATGAGCCTACCAGAGGTATTGACGTAGGTGCCAAGTACGAAATTTACTGTATTATCAATGATTTGGTAGCAGCAGGAAAATCTGTTATCATGATTTCTTCAGAACTTCCTGAGGTTCTGGGAATGAGCGACAGAATCTATATTATGAATGCAGCCAGGATAGTTGGTGAACTGAAAGCAGAAGAGGCTTCTCAGGAGATTATCATGGCAAGCATCCTGAAATCAGGGAAGGGGGCATAACAATGGGAAAGAAAAGTATTGGTGATATCTTAAAGAAAAACACCATGATTATTGCCCTGGTTCTGGTAGTTCTCTTCTTTTACTGGAGTACAGGCGGCAAGATTTTATATGCACAGAATATTAACAACCTGATTTCCCAGAATGCTTATGTATTCGTACTGGCAACCGGTATGCTGCTCTGTATTCTGACAGGTGGTAACATCGACCTTTCCGTAGGTTCGGTAGTATGCTTTGTAGGCGGTATCGGAGCCGTCATGATGGATAAGGGTATGAACCCATGGCTGGCAGTAGCTGCTATGCTGATAGTCGGACTTTTGGTAGGTATGTTCCAGGGCTTCTGGATTGCCTATATCAAGGTTCCGCCATTTATTGCAACCCTTGCCGGTATGTATGCGTTCCGTGGTTTATCTAACGTAGTATTACAGGGATATGCCGTATCGGTAACCGATACCACATATCTGAAAGTATTCGGCGGTGGTGCTGACTGTTATGTACCGGATTTCTTCGGCGGTGCGAACTTAAATATTACCTGTCTTGGTTTAGGACTGATTCTGGCAGCGCTTTATATATTGATGACGGTTAAGAGCCGTATCAGCAAGAAAACAAAAGGCTACCCGACAGAGCCATTTGCAACCGAGGCATTAAAAACAGCAGTTATCAGTGTGGTAATTGTCTGGCTGATGTATAAACTGGCTCAGTACAAGGGTATTCCAAGTGCTTTAGTATGGATTGCCATCGTACTTCTGGCTTACGCTTATATTACTCAAAAAACCGCTACAGGACGTTATCTGTATGCCGTAGGTGGTAATGAAAAGGCAACCAGGCTTTCCGGTGTTAATACGAAGAAGGTATACTTTTTCGCTTATGCAAATATGGGTCTGTTAGCAGGTCTTGCCGGTATTTTAACCATCGCAAGAGCCGCTTCTGCACAGCCTACTTACGGACAGGGATATGAAATGGATGCCATTGCAGCCTGCTTCATCGGTGGAGCATCTGCTTACGGCGGTGTCGGTTCCGTAGCAGGTATGGTAGTCGGAGCTGTCCTGATGGGTGTTATCAACCAGGGTATGAGTATCATGGGTATGGAAGCAAATTACCAGAAGGTAGTCAAGGGTGTTGTACTTCTGGTTGCGATTATCTTTGATGTAATGTCCAAGAAAGAAAAGAAATAAGGAGGGATAAAGATGAAAAATGCAGCTCAGGTATTGAGAAAAAATACCATGATGTTTGTCCTGGTCCTGGTATTTCTCTTCTTTACAATAATGACTAAGGGACAGATGTTTACCGCATTGAACTTCAATGCACTTATCACACAGAACGCATATGTTTACATTCTTGCAACCGGTATGCTGATGTGTATGTTGACAGGTGGTAATATCGACTTGTCCTGTGGTTCCTTCGTATGCTTTATCGGTGCCATCGGTGGTATCTGTATGGTAACAAAAGGAATGGGCACAGGCGTTTCGATTCTGATTATGTTACTGGTTGGTATTGTTTATGGTGCAGTGCTCGGATTCGTCATTGCTTACATGAACATTCCACCGTGGATTGCAACACTGGCAGGTTACCTTGCTTTCCGTGGATGGGGTACCGCACTCTTAAGTGCCAATAGCTCCACCGGTAGTATTGCTCCTTTCCCACAGACATACTTAAAATTGTTCTCCGGAAAGGTATTCGAGACTCCTATCAATCAGATGAACATTCCATGTTTGGTTGTTGGTGTGGCAGTCAGTGTACTGGTAGTTGTGATTAACATCATGAACAGAACAAGCAGAATCAAAAAAGGTTATGAAGTAAGTTCTGTTGCAGCCATGATTGCAAGAACCGTAATTTCCGTAGCGGTTATCATGTTATTTGCTTATAAATTAGCGATGGCAGGCGGTATTCCAACCGCACTTATCTGGGTTGTAGTAATCGTATTGATTTATGAGTTTATTACTTCTAAGACAACCGTAGGACGTTACTTCTATACCATCGGTGGTAACGCAGAGGCAACCAGACTTTCCGGTATCAATACCAAAAAGATTATGTTCCTGGCATATTTGAACATGGCAATTCTTACTGTTATCAGTGCCTTTACGGTTATCGCAAGATTCCAGGCAGCAAACTCTACCGCTGGTACGAACTATGAAATGGATGCCATTTCGGCCTGCGTAGTAGGTGGTGTATCTGCTTATGGTGGTTCCGGTTCCGTATTCGGTATGGTAGTTGGTGCAACCCTGATTGGTGTTATCAATCTTGGTATGAGCCTTATGGGTATCGATGCAAACTGGCAGAAGGTTATCAAAGGTGTCGTTCTTCTGGCAGCCGTTGTATTTGAAATCCTGAACCATAAGGATAAATCCAAAGACTGATAAGAAGATAAAAAAGAAATCTATATAAAAATGTTAAAGCATGAATAGAAAAACCGTGGATTTCCCGAAGGGAGTCCGCGGTTTTTTGTTATGGAGACGAGGAAAATGCACGCACTTGTGCAGGTGCATTTGACGACCGCTAATCAGAATGAGCTCATCTGTGTGAAAGTTTTGTGAACTCTTTGACATATTTTTTTATTTGTTGGATAATAAACCCTGTAGACAATTTTGGCACTTGGGATGGGTTCCCCCGTCACAAGTGTTTCCATGTGGAGGAAGATATGATTAAAACGTTAGCGAAGCAGATTAAAGAATTTAAGAAAGCTTCCATTATAACGCCTGTCTTTATGATTTTAGAGGTTCTTTTCGAGACTCTGATACCTTTTTTGATGGCATCTATTATTGACGAGGGTGTGGAAGCGGGCAACATGCATCATATTTATGTCATTGGTACGTATATGATTGTGGCAGCCCTGTGTGGGTTGTTCTGCGGTATCATGGGTGGTAAGTATGGTGCCAGGGCATCTACCGGATTTGCCAGAAACTTAAGGAAAGCGATGTTTGAGAACATACAGACCTTTTCCTTTAGTAATATAGACAAGTTCAGCACCGCGGGACTGGTAACCCGTCTGACCACAGATGTAACCAATATCCAGAATGCTTACCAGATGCTGTTAAGAATGTGTTTCCGGGCACCGGTCAGCATGATTTGTGCCATGGCAATGGCATTCATTATCAATGCCAAACTTGCCAGTATCTATCTGGTGGCGGTTATCTTGCTTGGTATTGTCCTGTACTTCATTATAAGAAGGGCGACGAAATATTTCCAGCAGGCTTTTCCGAAATATGATGACCTGAATGAGTCCGTACAGGAAAATGTCAGCGGCATCCGTGTGGTAAAGGCTTATGTCAGAGAAGACTATGAAACCAGTAAATTAAAGAAAGCCAGCCAGAACATCTACGACATTTTTGTAAAAGCAGAGAAAAATGTCGTGTTAAACATGCCGATTATGATGTTTACCGTGTACGCATGTATCCTGTTACTGAGCTGGCTGGGAGCAAAATCCATCGTGCAGAATACCCTGACAACAGGAGAACTGATGAGTCTTCTGGCATACTGCATGAATATTCTCATGAGTCTGATGATGTTATCTATGGTGTTTGTTATGTTAACCATGAGCGAGGCATCCGCAGAACGAATCAGTGAAGTGCTGAATGAAAAGAGTGATTTAACCAACCCGGAAAACCCGATTTACGAAGTACCAGACGGAGAAGTAGAGTTCCAGCATGTAACCTTTTCCTACCATAAGGACATCAGCAAGGCGGTACTGCATGATATCAACCTGAAAATACAGGCAGGGGAGACAATCGGTATCATCGGTGGAACCGGCAGCTCCAAGACCAGCCTGATTAACTTAATCAGCCGTCTGTATGATGTATCAGAGGGCAGGGTATTAGTAGGCGGACATGATGTGCGGGAATATGATATGGAGGCTTTGCGTAACCAGGTAGCGGTGGTATTGCAGAAAAACGTGCTCTTTTCCGGTACGATTCTGGAAAACCTGCGTTGGGGTGATGAGAAGGCTACCGAGGAAGAATGTAAACGTGCCTGCGAACTTGCCTGTGCCGATGAATTTATTGAGAAAATGCCGGAAGGCTATCATACCTACATAGAGCAGGGCGGTTCTAATGTATCCGGCGGTCAGAAACAGCGTCTGTGTATTGCCAGGGCACTGTTAAAGAAACCGAAGGTACTGATTCTGGATGATAGTACCAGTGCAGTCGATACCGCAACGGATGCAAAGATTCGTAAGGCCTTTGCAGAGGAAATACCGGAAACCACTAAGTTTATTATTGCCCAGAGAGTGTCCAGTGTACAGAATGCAGACCGGATTATTGTCCTGGATGATGGACGTATCAACGGCTTTGGTACCCATGAAGAACTGCTGGCAGGCAATGAAATCTACCGGGAAGTATATGAGTCACAGACCGGTGGCAGTGGAGATTTCGATGAGGTATAAGGACACTTTTTGCAAGTGTTTATGGAAAGGCAGGAAAACAGATGGCAGATATGAAAGGTAGAACACCTTATAGAGTAAAGACCACAGAGAATTCGGGCAAGACCTTCAAACGTCTGATGAAATATGTTATGAAAAATTATGCGCCCCATATCATTCTTGTGGCAGTGCTGATTCTGGTCAGTGTACTGGCAAATATCCAGGGAACACTGTTTATCCAGAGTCTGATAGATGATTATATAGCCCCCATGCTGGTGGCAGATACCCCGGACTTTACGCCTCTTGCCAGAGGAATCATGAAGGTGGCAGTCTTTTATTTCATCGGTGTGGCAGCGGCGTATGCCTACAACCGTATTATGATTAACGTAACTCAGGGAACCCTTAGAAATGTGCGGAACGACCTGTTTTCCCATATGGAAACGCTCCCGATTAAATACTTTGATACCCATTCCCATGGCGATATCATGTCCACCTATACGAATGATACCGACACGCTGCGCCAAATGATAAGCCAGAGCTTGCCACAGGTGTTCAATAGTGTGATTACCATTATCGGTGTCTTTATCAGTATGGTAATTTTAAGTGTACCACTAACGATTGTTACGCTGATTATGGTAGCGGTTATGTTAGTCGCAACCAAGAAGGTTGCCGGACTAAGCGGCAGGTACTTTTTGCAGCAGCAGAAAGATATCGGTAAGGTCAACGGCTTTATTGAAGAGATGATGGAAGGACAGAAAGTAGTCAAGGTTTTCTGCCATGAAGAAAAAAATACAGAAGCATTCCAGAAGCTGAATGACCAGTTGTTCCAGAGTGCAGACAAGGCAAACTACATGGTCAATATCATCGGACCTGTCAATGCACAGCTTGGTAACGTAAGCTATGTGGTCTGCGCTATCGTAGGTGGTGTGATGGCATTATCCGGTTTCGGAGGACTTACTCTGGGGGCGCTTGCCAGCTTCCTGACCTTTAACAAGAGCTTCAGTCAGCCCATTAACCAGGTAAGTCAACAGTTTAACTCCATCGTTATGGCTATGGCAGGTGCAGAACGTATTTTCCAGATGATGGATGAGACACCGGAAGCAGACGAGGGCTATGTAACTCTGGTTAATGTGAAAGAAGAAAATGGAAAATTAACAGAGAGCAAGAAAAGAACCGGACGCTGGGCATGGAGACATGAGCACCAGGCAGACGGCAGCGTAGATTATGTGGAACTGAAAGGTGACGTTGTATTTGATGGTGTGGACTTCGGTTACACTGACGAGAAAATGGTACTCCATGACGTGAAACTTTTCGCCACACCGGGACAAAAGATTGCTTTTGTAGGCTCCACCGGTGCCGGAAAAACAACGATTACCAACCTGATTAACCGCTTCTATGATATTCAGGATGGTAAGATTCGTTATGACGGCATCAATATCAACAAGATTAAAAAGGCGGATTTACGTCGCTCATTAGGCATTGTATTACAGGATACCCACTTATTTACCGGAACTGTTAAAGATAACATTCGTTATGGAAAACTGGATGCCACAGACGAAGAAGTCATGGCAGCCGCTAAGCTGGCAAATGCAGACGGCTTTATCAGACATCTGTCAGATGGCTACGATACCATGCTGACTGGCGATGGGGCGAACCTAAGCCAGGGACAAAGACAGCTCCTGGCGATTGCAAGAGCAGCCATTGCCAATCCACCGGTGTTGATTCTGGATGAAGCAACCAGCTCCATTGATACCCGTACTGAGCGAATCGTACAGGATGGTATGGATAAGCTGATGAAAGGCAGAACCACCTTCGTCATTGCCCACAGACTGTCAACCGTCAAGAACTCTGACTGTATTATGGTATTAGAGCAGGGGCGGATTATCGAGCGTGGAACTCACGACCAGCTTATCGAAGAAAAAGGCAGATATTACCAGTTGTATACCGGTAATGCTATTGCACAGTAGTGCATCTGTGCCGGAGCCGGTGTTTGGAAAAGTGCTATGGGACAGCACAATTAAATCGCACAGTAGTGCATCTGTGCCGGAGCCGGTGTTTGGAAAAGTGCTATGGGACAGCACAATTAAATCGCACAGTAGTG
>ERZ1026850.542-NODE-542-length-23091-cov-11.046492_pt1 | contig 23091 bp, 26 predicted proteins | sample MGYA00380155_ERZ1026850 | MGnify/ENA primary metagenome ERZ1026850 (study PRJEB33269, sample SAMEA4719791) | human gut metagenome | biome: human-associated habitat; feature: organic feature; material: feces | place: Cameroon | collected 2013-10 ... | reverse complement strand
ACTGCCGCAATGCCAAACTTAAAACCAGTTTTCATATGAAATCCTCCTAGTATCTTATAAACCAAAAAACAGCCCATATCAAAGACGGAACACTCGCGGCAAGCACCGTTTTCAGGGTTCTTCCAATCCAAGCATCCGTGTCGGGTCTGGTCGCCGCATATTCGCCCAAGCACACCGCCGCCAGTTCCTGCAAGGCAATCGGAATCACGCCTTGCGCCGTGCGGCTCAGTGCAAAATTTCCCTGCGCAAATCGGACAGCCAGCACAACCGCTACAGCCATGCATACATACCCTACTGCATGAAAGATTTTTCTGTCCGTTAATATTTTATCTTGTCTGTTCATGATTTGTTCTTCCTTCATCAAATCAATTCCCCACCTCTCGTGCGAGAAGTGGGGATTGATTTTATATTTTCCCAGATAGTATCTCGTTTACTCCTCTAGCGAAGAACCGCCCATCTCATTCCAGAGCGGGAACGGGTTGATCTCATTCGGATCAATGCTTTCCGCGGCTTTGAGTGCCTCAGAAAAGTTGTCATATTCTGTACCTGTGGTCTTTTGTTTATATTCATCGAATGTCTGCATCTGCTCCTGCTGTTCTGTGCTGTACGCCACAGCCCGTCCTTTTGCATCGGCATTCTGCTCTGCTTGCTTCAAATCGGTAATTGCATCTGCTCCAAAGTGAACAATCATCTCGCTAGTTCCTTTAAGTTTCCACTGACCATCTTCTTTGACCATCGTCACATCTACAGAAGTCTGTTCGGTCGGTGCAATTACTTTGATCTGACCCTCTTCATTTTCTTCTACCCAATTGCCCCAATCTACGTATACAACATGCATCGTAGCAGATGTTCCATCCGCACTCATTTTAATATTGCTGCAGGTACAATCCACAACACCGCCATCTACCTTGTACATAACTGTGTTCTTTGCGTCTTTTCTTAAACGCTGTTCGTTGATTTCCTTATATTCTTGTCTGCAAATATTATCCGAAGAATAATATCGATCCATCTTTGCGTTGAAATCATCAATATATCCCTGAATCTGTTCTTCGCTCAGCTGATCCGTTTTGCCGTTGTCCGACTCAAAGTGTCCAATCTGCTGAGATACATTCTCTGCACCAATAAACGCTTCCTTGATTGCTTCGTCCTCAGAATCTGCGTTTGCCCACAGCGTTCCGCCAGCTATGCAAGCGGTCAGTGCGACTGCCGCAATGCCAAACTTAAAGCCCATCTTCATAATGATTCCTCCTCTTGTTTAGCTCTTCAACTCAAATGCGTATATTCTAGTCTTATCTCTTCGCCCATTTGCTTGATCCCGATTCCAAATAGCATGATAACGATTTGTCGTATGAGCATTTATCAGATCGCCTGTAACATTTCCATCATCTGCATCTTTGCTCTTCGCATTATTAACAACATAAAGTGCACTGTGATCCATTTCTCCATCGCCTGTCCAATCATAAAAAATCACGACTTTTCCTGTATTGCCAGCCGTCAGATTGGCACTGTTGTTCACATATGCATACGATGGATACGGTCCGCTTGTTCCTGCTTTCGTCCAAGACCCCAGCTTTTTTGCTCCAACGTTATTTTTTAAGTAATTCTTTAATGCATCGGCGTTAACCCACGCAGTCGATCCATAAAATTTTCCGTTTTTCTTTGTCGTACACCAAACCGTGTCTTGTTTCATCTTTCCAGAATATAAGCACTGGGAAACAAAATTCGCACAGTCTTTATCCTTGTAAAAATTATAATCACTGCTCGGATGTAACGCCTTATCATCCGAGTATCCGATAGCATTTGCTCTATCATATGCAAATGTCTGTGTCATCAGACAGCCAACCGCACACATAAGGCACATCATTCTCTTCATCCATTGTTTCATTATTATCTTCCTTTCCACAAAAGACTCCACAGATTTATAGTCTCTCTTTTCTGAATCAGAAGCACACCTCCTTCGTATGCTGTCATTTTATCATCCTACTTCTTTGCTTGTTATTGTCTTTCTATAAGACAAGACAATTTGGTACCACATTGTGCAACACATTTTCACGAAAAATTTTTTATTTCTTTCTCTTGATATATACGTCCAGTATCCGCAACGCATATACAATAATGGCTATAACCAGACCAATAATTAACAACTTTTTCTACAATCTCGCGCCGTATTCCCTTTCCGTACGTCGTTGGCATTTGTTATTTTCTAACACAATAGTATCATCTGCATTCTCATTTGTCAATGCATTTTTCTTTTTTATAATAATTTTTATATTTTGTATAATTTTGCTATGCAAATTTTGTTTATTTTACGAAATTTTTCCTGTGCTGCTGCACGTCAAGGTTAAACTTGCTGTCCGTGTGCCCGAAGAATTTGAAAATTTTCCTGTCGCATACGCTTTGTTTCCGGAACAATAATGGTTATCTGATTTTTTCACCCAACCATTACGCACAATGTTGCATGTTGTTGTAGCTCTAGTTGCCACTGAAGTCTTACCTGTATAATCAAACATTCCTTGCAAGGTATATGTAAACTCCACCAAACCAGACGAATTTTTCTTTACATATGACTTTGTTCCTGTTTTGGACGTTCGCGCCATTTCTACCGGCTCAACGTCCAAAATAACTTCCGCATACGAACCATCATCATAACGAATTACTTCTTGCACAACTTCCACTGCGTTGGCTTGATTTTGAGCAACTTCACATAAGCATAAAGTAATCATCAAAGCCAGTATTTTCTTCATCTTTCCCATATTTTATCCTCCAAAATGATATATACCATTATTAATTTTCTCTTTATCTTCTTCCGTAATATAATATTTTTCCCGATCCAACGGAATTCCCGCGACATTGACATCTATAGGGTTCATATTATTATCCGTTGCACGGATAATTGTCCCATCATATCCACATTCAAAATTAATCCCATATTTGTCACAATAATATTCGCAAGCAGGCATGTCTTCTATCGTCGGTCCCGCTGAAGAGGTCGTTATCACTTCATCTACATACGTGCCATGAAAGTACTCATATACAGAGAATCCACTTGTTGCAACAATAGCGACCAATAAAGTCACTATGACCTTCAAATATATACCGTTCCGATATCGAAAATAGCAATCGTCTACATCCTCCTCTCCCAACAGTTCTTGTGCAAAATGTTTCGGTGTTCCAAACGCCCATACGATTTTAGGATATACTGCCAATGGATAATCTCCTAAAAAAGCATCCATCATCTCCCATGCTTCTGCCAATAGTCTCTCTCGTTCTTCTGATGGACAAAAGAGATGTTTTTTCACCTTTCGCAGATATAGCAGCGCAAATATATTATATGTTCTCATTTTTCATTTCCAAATTCCAGTTCTCTGTTCCGAATCCGTTCTTTGTCTTCTTCCGTAATATAATAGATTTGTTTATCAAGAGGAATCCCCTTTCGATCTACTCTTACTTTGTTTCCCTGATAGTCTACAGCAGATACAATTCGATTTTCATCATCACAAATGTAACCCAATCCATATTTCGCAACATAATCCCAGTTTTCCTCTTGCAGTACAGTCTCCCTCACGATAGGGTCTTCTTCTACGATGCATCTTGGATGTCCATGTGCATAAACAGCAAGACCCGCTGCAAGAACAAGCAGAATACTAAGAATAAAAATAACCCGTTGATAAGCTTTCTCTGTTTGTCTATAATCATCTTGTTCCGTCAATGTTCTTGCCATGTATTCAGGACTTCCCAATGCCTGTTCTAAGTCAGCATACGCTGCATCCGGTTCCTCTGCCAAAAATGCTTGTATCATCCGCTCTAATGTTTGCATCGCCTTCTTTCCATCTCTGCCACACGGCAAACAGTTTTTGACCATCTGCATGTATTTTTCAACAAAAAAGTGTTCTTTCCTCATCAATCTCCCTCCGTTCCTAATTGTATCCATTATACCACGCCAATTGATATTTTGTCAAAAAAAAGTTTATTTTTATATTAAAAATACCTGCTTGCTCAAGCAGGTATTTTATCAATTTTTTCCTTCTGTCAAATGGTTAGTCGTGCTATCTTGCCGCAGTCTTGTTCTTCTTGATTTGCCGTGTGTTCCTGCGCATCTTCCGACTTCAGAATCAGCTCAATGCACTGCATAAACTGTCCAAAAGTGTCGGTCAGCTGCACCAGATACTCTCTGCCTTTTGGCGTGATGCCGTAATACTGGCGCTTTCTGCCATCCGGCGCCACGCGTTTTTTCAGCTCATCAATGTACTCAAACTTAACCATGCGGTAAATCACCGAATACGGGAACACGATGTGAAACTTTCCATCGCTGCGCCGTTCCAGTTCTTCCGGAATTTCGCCGATATACATTTCTCTCTCGTTGAGCAAAAACAACACGAGCATCTCCGACACTGCTTTTTTGAGATTTTCTTCCAATCCCTGCACCGAGCCGCTGCGCTCCGGCACATCCGTTGTGTTTGGCTGTCTTCCCATTTTTCTGCCTCCCTCACAATTGTTACTATTAGTATAACACGGCTTTCGTATTCCTGCAATAACAAAAATTTGAAATGACAGATTTTTAAGAATCATCCAAATCGCTTGAGCGACAGCACGACACGCCCCTTTTTGCTCTCGCCCAAAATCTCCGCAACCTCTCCGCGTCCGGTGCCGCGCAGCGTAATGCGGTCATGCACCGCAATTTCTTTGTCTGTATGGATACATTCCTGCTGATTGACAAACACTTTTCCTGCACGGATGGCGTCCGCCGCCTTGGCGCGCGACATGCGGAACAGCGATGCCGTCACGGCATCCAGCCGCATAGACGCGACCGTATCGCGCAGCATCGTCACTTTTTCTTCGGGAACAATCAATTGTGTGAGCGGAATTTCTTCCGTCTGCAAATGCTTGCGTCCCGCTTGGCTGTAATGCATGAGCAGATACGGCGCAATGTCTTTGAGCACGAGAATATCCGCGCCGTGTTCGCTGACCAAAATATCTCCGATGCCGTCGCGGCGCAGTCCCAAGCCCATCAGCGAACCGAGATAATCCCGATGCGTCAGCGCGTCGTTTTTGCTGCGCAAACAGCGAATGACAACAATCGGGCAGTCCTCTCCCTCTGTCGGCACGGCATCCATCCATTCCGGCAGGAAAAAGACCATGCGGCGTTCCGCCTGCTCATATCCGCCCCAGAAAATACCGCGTTCTCCCAGACTGCGCAGCAGCCGATCCGCCAGCGCCGCCTCGTGCATATCCAAAAATTTTGTGTGCGTCAGATAGCACTTTTCACGGCAGGTTTCTGCCTTCTGCGCAATCTGCGTGAGCAGAATTCGTTCTTCCTGTGTGTGCGCAATGCCGCTGATGATATCGTTTGTACTCGCCATGTATCTATATCCTCTTTCTTTCGACTGCATTTGTGAATTTTCCTCGTTTCCAAGTAAAATCTATTGTACTGCGTCAATATCTGTATTACAATAAGGAAAGGTTAAAAAGACCCGAAAGGATGATTGGATGGTTCGAGATGATGTGCTGCGCACACTGGAAGAGCACCGCGGGGAGCAAATCTCCGGCGGCACACTGGCGCGGGAATTGGGCGTATCCCGCACAGCAATATGGAAGGCGGTTTCCTCTCTGCGCGAGATGGGATTTCCCATCACCTCAGCAGCCGGCGGCGGCTATTGCTTGGATGAATCGAGCGATGCCTTGTCTGAAGCCGGCATTTCTATGAATCTGACAACCCAGTACGCCGCACAGCATCTGTGTGTGCTGTCCACGGTGGATTCTACCAACAATTATCTCAAGCAGCGCGCCGCAGACCTGCCCCATGGATATGCCGTCGTCGCGGACTGCCAGACCGCTGGCCGCGGCAGACTGGGACGGAGCTTTGTATCTCCTTCCGGCAGCGGCATCTATATCAGTCTGCTGCTGCGCCCCAACATCCCGCTGGAACGCATGCATCTGATGACGGTCGGCGCCGCCATCGCCGCCTGCGAGGCTATTCAGGAAACTGCCGGCTTTACGCCGGACATCAAATGGGTCAATGACGTACTCATGCACGGCAAAAAGCTGTGCGGTATTTTGACTGAGGCCTCCATCGAGGCGGAAACCGGTCAATTGTCCTATGTCATTGTCGGCATTGGCCTCAATGTCCGCACACCGGCTGGCGGTCTTGCGCCGGAAATCGCAGATATTGCAGGCTGTTTGGAGGACTTCGCCCCGCATGCCGTCCGCCGCAACGCGCTGGCAGCATCTTTTTTCAATCACATGGAGTCTTGCTGCGATCTCATCGCGGCTGGTCAGACCGATGCTTTGATTGACCGCTATCGCTCGTTCATTCATTTTCTCGGACAACCGATTACCGTCATCCGTTTTGACAAACGGGAACCGGCAACGGCGGTTGGCATTGATTCCAACGGTCATCTCATCATTGAGCAGAACGGCCAGCGCAGCACACTGGTCGCCGGAGAAATCAGCATCCGGCTTCCGGAACAGACGCGCTGAGCATCTGTCTCCCCTCATAGTAAGGAGTTTTATTTTAAATGAAAGATTGTGTCATCATCGGAAAGGGTCCGGCAGGACTGTCTGCTGCATTGTATGTTCGACGCGCAGGCTATACGCCGCTTGTCATCGGGCGCGATTCCGGTGCTCTCGGCCAAAGCCATCGCATCGAAAATTATTTCGGTCTGGCAGAACCGGTCAGCGGTGACGAATTGTTCCGCCGCGGTTTGGTACAGGTCGAACGTCTTGGCATTGAAGTGATCAGCGATGAAGTTGTATCCATTCGCGAATCCAACGGTTTTATCGTAAACACATCCTCCGGCAACAGCTACACGGCGCGCACGGTTTTGCTGGCAACCGGAAAACAGCGTATTTCTTCCAATCTGGACGCCGATCATCTGATTGGTTACGGCGTCAGCCACTGCGCACAGTGTGACGGCTTCCTGATGCGCGGCCGTTCGCTCGCCGTTGTCGGCAGCGGCGACCACGCTGTCGCAGAGCTCAACCATCTGCGTCCGCTGACGGAACGTCTTCGCCTGTTTACAAACGGCGCGACCATCACCACCCACAACATTCCGTCGGATATTCCGATTGTGACCGAGCCGATTACCGAGCTGCGCACGGATGATTTCGGCATGCTGTCCGGCATCCAGACGGAAAAACAGCTGTATCCGACAGAAGGTCTGTTCTTGGCACAAGGCATCGCTTCCGCGGCGGATTTCGCCCGCCGCATGGGCGTCATCATGGACGGCGGCGACGTCAAGATAGACCGCAGCTATCAGACCAACGTACCGGGCCTGTTCGCAGCCGGTGACTGTGTCGGCGGTGTCCTGCAAATTGCCAAGGCAGTGGCAGACGGCGCCATCGCCGGACTCAACATCAGTGAGTTTTTGCGAAACGCACCGCAAAAGGAAGATGCTCAGGCATAACAACCAAAGCGGCAGAGGATGATGCATCCTCTGCCGCTTTTTCTTTCAAACATAAAAGCGCCGATACCGTCCGCAGCGGACAGCATCGGCGCATCGTTTTTCTTCGGATAAAGCTAGCGAAAGTTAAATTTCCATGATGACCGGAAGGATCATCGGGCTTCTCTTGGTCTTGCGGTAGAGGAACTCAGACAGATCGTTTTTGACATTTGCCTTGATGGTCGTCCAATCGCGGACGTGATCATCCAAGCAGCGATCCAGCGCACGCTGAGAAATGCGGCGCAGCTCCTCCATGAGGTCTTCTGCTTCCTTGACGTAAATAAAGCCGCGGGAAACAATATCCGGACCCGCGATGACAATGCCGCTCTCGCTGTCCAGCGTCACAACGACAACCAGCAGACCGTCTTCGGACAAATGCTTTCTGTCGCGCAGAACAGCCGTGCCGACATCACCGATGCCAAGACCGTCAACCAATACCTTGCCGGACGGAACCGGATTGGCAAGGCGCGCAGATTTCGCGGTGATTTCTACCGGACGTCCAATGTCCGTGATGATGACGCGGCGCGGATGCACACCGGTCTGTACGGCAAGCTCTCCGTGACGGCGCAGCATGCGATACTCACCGTGCACCGGAATGAAGTACTTCGGCTTGATCAGCGACAGCATCAGCTTGAGTTCTTCCTGACAAGCATGACCGGAAACGTGAATAATCGCGGAGCGATCATAGATGACTTCCGCGCCCTTTTTGCTCAGCTCGTTAATCATCTTGGTCACCGACTTCTCGTTGCCCGGAATCGCAGACGCGGAAATAATGACTTTATCTCCCGAGCCAATGTCTACCTGCTTGTGGCTGGAAAATGCCATTCGGTACAGGGCGCTCATTGCCTCACCCTGCGAGCCGGTGCACACAACGACAACCTTGCTCTTCGGGTAGCGATTGACCTCAGAAATATCAATGAGCACATTTTTCGGCACATTGAGGTATCCCAGCTCCATTGCCACATTGGAGATGTTCTCCATGCTTCGGCCGCAGATGGCTACCTTTCTGCCGTTGTGATGTGCGGCGTCTACAACCTGCTGTACACGATAAATGTTGGAGGCAAACGTCGCAACAACAATGCGCTGGTCACAGCCCTTAAACTGTGCCTCAAACGTCTTGCCGACCTCCATCTCACTCGGTGTATAGCCCGGACGCTCAACATTGGTCGAATCGCTCATCAGCGCCAGCACACCCTTCTTGCCCAGCTCACCAAAGCGGGTCAGGTCAATCATCTCACCGGATACCGGCGTCGGGTCAATCTTAAAGTCACCGGTGTGAATGATGGTGCCCAGCGGGGTGCGAATCGCCAAAGCGACTGCATCTGCAATCGAATGATTGGTATGAATCAGCTCAATGTCAAAGCAGCCCAGCTTGATGTGATCGCCTGCCTTGACGCAGTTGATCTTGACCTGCTTGGTCATGCGGTGCTCCTCAAACTTGGAACTCAGGATACCTGCCACCAGACGCGTGCAATAGACCGGAACATTCAGCTCTTTGAGCACATACGGCAGTGCACCGATGTGATCCTCGTGGCCGTGCGTGATGACAATGCCGCGCACCTTGTTCTTGTGCCGGCGCAGATACGTGACATCCGGAATGACCAGATCGACGCCCAGCAAATCATTGTCCGGAAACGCCATGCCGCAGTCAATGACAAAAATGTCCTGTCCGTACTCCACGACCGTCATGTTCTTGCCGATCTCATTGAGTCCGCCCAACGGTATAATCTTCAGTTTTTCTTTCATAAATGCGTACCACTTTCCTTTACATGAACGCACACGCGGGATGCATGGCCTCTGATACAGGCACAGCAAAACAGCGCACCGGCACTTCCGGTTCCGCTGTATTCGGCATCCCGCAGCGCGGAATAAGATTTGATTTTTCGTATTTGCTATTACTTTATCCTGAAACCGCCGTGGTCCACACACGACAGCCAAACGTCAAAAACTATTATTAGTATAGCACAGTTTTTTCTGGATGTACACCCATTTGCCGGTTTTCAGATTCATATACCCTCTGAATTTTTTCGACCAGATGCCAGCCGCTTTGTAACCATCTCCGGATTTCTGTAACCGTTTGTCATCGTTGTAACCTTGTTATTTTTCCGAATTTTCGCCGTTTTTATTGCCAATTTCACCAATTTCAGCCGTTTGTTCTTGTATAAAATGTCTGAATTTTAAAAAATGTCCAAGATTTGTTTGACAAACGCGGCGTCTTCCTGTAAGATAGGTTACAGTTCAGTTACACAACCGTAACAAACGGTTACATGAACGTAACAAATTGATACCCACGCTGCTTCGGCAGCCCCGCGTAATAAAGGAGTTACTTATGTTTCAGAAATTAAAGAGAAATCTTATTGTTGCCGCTACCGGCATTTTCGTTACCGCATCCCTGACCGCTGGCGCATTCGCTGCATCCGCTACCGCTACCACGCACGTAAACATGCGTGCAGGCGCAGGCAACAGCTACCGCGTTGTTTCCGTTGTCGCAAAGGGTCAGACCGTCACCACCAACGGCAAGTCCGGCAACTGGACCAAGGTCACCGCAGGCGGCAAGACCGGTTACGTACATAGCAAGTACCTGACCTCCGGTTCCGCTTCCACCGGTACCACGGCTTCTACTTCTACCTCTACCACCACAAACACGGCAAGCACCACGGTATACGCTACCTCCGCAGTCAATGTCCGCTCTGGCCCGAGCACCAGCTACAAGGTAATCACCTCCATGAGCAAGGGACAGATTGCTACCAAGACCGGCGTTTCCGGCAACTGGGCAAAGATTTCCGTAAACGGCAAGACCGGTTATGTATCTTCCAAGTACCTGACCACTTCTAAGCCGTCTACTTCTCAGCCGACTACCAGCCAGCCGAGCAACAGCGGCAACAAGCAGCTGGTAGGCAACTTCAAGCTGACCTTCTACGCTGGCGACAGCACCACTGCTTCCGGCAGAACCCCGCGTGTCAACCACACCATCGCAGCTGACACTTCCGTCCTGCCGATGTACACCAAGGTTTACATCGAGGGCTGGGGCACCTACACCGTAGAGGATCGCGGCGGCGCCATCAAGGGCAAGCGCATCGACATCTTCGTAGCAAACAACTCCATCGCGAGAAAGAACGGTGTCAAGTACGCAAACGTTTACATCGTAAAGTAAACAGTCAATCAGAAAGCAAAAGACCGATGCAATCGCATCGGTCTTTTTTTCTGTTACTTTACCACCACGGCAAGGAACACAGCCGGCTTATCCGAGGTGTTCTTGCTGTAGTGCACGGCGCCGTCCCCGCAGATCCACGCGTCGCCCGGATATACGGTATGTTCTTCGCCGTTGTCCAGAATCGTCAGCTCTCCTTCCAGCATGTAGCAGAACTCCGCGTCCGGCTGATGCGGGTGCTCACCGATGGAACATCCCGGCTCCAGTGTAATTTTCGCGCACATCTTAAATTTCCCGCAGGAATCTTCCGGCGCAATCAGTGTGCGGCGGAGAACGTGTCCGTCACCGTCACGCATATGTTCGATGCGATCTGTTTTCTGTTCCTTGTTTCGATTCAGCATACATTTCATCCTTTCCTGTCTCGCAGCACAACAACGGTAATGCCGTTGTTGTGCCGGTTGATGTCGTGATCTTTTCGGAAATCCGGACACAGCTGCAGCAGTTTCCGCGTCTCCTCTTCAAATATCGTCAGTCTTTCTCCGGGAACGAAAAACCGGATTTTTCCGCGTTTCTGATATTCTGGCAGTGCTCGGCGCAGTGCCACGCGGATTTTTCCTCCGTTTCCCGTCGAGCCAAACCCGTGAATGATTTTCAAAACACAGACATTTTGTTTTTTCGCCAGCCGAAGCTCCAGCTCCAGCCGATCCATCGCCTGTTTGACGGTCGGTTTTTCGTCCTCCAGATTGATGAGACGTATTTGTTCCATGAATTATGTCGTTCCTTTCTTCGCCGGCAGGGCTAGAAACGCCGCAAACAGCGGAAGCATATCGCACGCCGCATCCTGACACAGTCCGTCAATCATGCGCTCCGGATGCCACTGCACCGCCATAATCGGCAGCGTGTCGTGCTCGATGGCTTCAATGACGCCGTCGGCATCGCTGACCGCCGTCACATGCAGACCCGCACCCAGCGTGCGAATCGCCTGATGATGATAGCTGTTGACAGCGAGCTTTTCTCCCAAAAGCGGGCGCAGCCGGCCGCTCTCCGCGGTGATAATCGTGTGCAGGGTGTTGTCATGCACATGCGCTGTGCCCAAATGCCGAAACAGCGTGCCGCCAAAAAACACATCGACAACCTGCATCCCGCGGCAGATGCCCAAAATCGGCTTTTTCTTCGCACAAAACCAGCGCATGAGTTCCCATTCTCTCTCATCTCTGTGCGGATCGACACTGGTATCCAGTCCGGTCAAATGCTTTCCATAATACAGCGGATGAATATCCCCGCCGCCGGACAACACCAGTGCATCCATGCGCTCTGCGAGAAGCTCGGCATTCCCATAGCCCGCATCATGCACCGCCGTGCAGCCCAATCGCGCCAGTGTCCGCGCATACAGTTCGCTCTGTGCAGTCTGCCGGCTTTTCGCGCCGGAGATGCTTCCGGCTGATACCAGTATAACAGTATTCTCCGTATTTTTCACCTCCTCGGCAGCAAATATTTTCAAACAGCTGCCCTTTTCAGCATGCCATGAATTGCCCGCGATGCAGCGCGAATTGAGCAGAACGAAAAAAAATTATTCCGTTTGCACGCAGCAAAAAAACTCCCGCCGAAGCGGGAGTTTTTTCATCTCTTAGGTTTCCGGTTCTGTGACAATCCAGCCGTCCGGAATATGCCGTCCGCGCTCGGAATTTGCCGCAGAGGAATGCGTGATGATGCGGTCGCGATAGTACATGACCGCAGACGAACCGCCGTCCAAATTGCACGCCTGATACGCGCCGTACTGATACAGAATGTCCGCCAAATCACCAAGCGTGATGCCGACAGAATAGCCCGGCTGTCTGCCGTCTACAATCGCCAGCAGCATTTCGCCGTCCTTGGTCTGTCCGATGACAGAGCGCGGCTGCAAGCCCCAGCCGGAGGAACCGCTAATCAGCTGTTCTCCATTGACGACCAGCGCCGGAGAAAACTGCATGGCATCGCGCGCGCCGTCCGGCAGCGTGTTGGATATTTCGAGATGGTTCTTTTTGTCCAGCCCAATGACCTTCATCGTGGTATCCAAGGATTTTCGATACAGCTTTTCCTTGGACAGAATCATGCCGAATGCCTCTCCGCCGTTGCCCGTACCCTCCGGATCGGAAAATCCGCTGGCATTGATACCGAGCACAGCATCATTTCTTTCGCAAATGCGATCCAAATAACTGCCGGTAGAACCGAGATTCGGCGCAGTCGCAAGCTGCACCTGTTCGGAATTTTTGACAATCGCCATGCGGCCGGCATAGCCGTCACCGTCTAAGCTGACAATGACAATGCCGTTATGCGTGTCAATGGCACAGACATCATCGCCGTAAATGGTTTTGATTCCGGTTTTTTCCTCGTCATACGCTGCGCGGTCAATGAGCAGGCAGCCGTCTTTGTCCAGCAGCTTTTTATTTTTATGTTTTTCCAGATATTTTTTCAGCGAAGCCTGATCAATTTCCGGATACTGTTCCGAAAAATGCTTTTTTACGGTTTTCCACGGGCCAATGGCATCGGCATGGCTTGGAAACGCCGTTTCCTCTGCACCCCAAGCAGAATTATACTCCTCCTGCTCCAGTTCAATCGCCATACGCCCCTTCATGACATCGTCAATGACGGTCTGCGGGAGAAAGCGCGTTGCCAACCACTGATGATTCATGGTGCCCATTGCGGTTTCAATATAAATGGTTCTCCATTTCTCAATGAACGGAATATTGGAAAACACCAGCACGCAATACACTGCTGCGAGCAGCACCGCCGCAACAAACCATCTCGTCACCAGCTGCGCCAGACTCCGCTTTTTGCGTCTGCGGCGCCTGGTTGCCCGCCGCGCTCTGCGCTTGGCTCGTTTGGGATTCTTGACGCGTTCTTCCTCAACAACCTTCCATCCGGACTGTCCTGTATAATTTTTGACGCCCAAAGGTGTATTTCCTCCTCCATGTTACAAAATTCGTTTTATTATACCACATCTTTTTTGCCGCTCCTATGGATAAATTTATAAAAAATTCTTAAGATATTGTCTCCGCCTGCGAATTCGTGATAAAATATCGAAATCAGGAGGGATTCCCATGCAAATCACCATGCAAGACAACCAACTCTTTGTCACCGGCTCCAGTCGGTTTTCCGCCCGCCAAACATTCACATGCGGCCAGTGCTTTCGCTGGACGGAGCAGCCGGACGGCAGCTATCTCGGCATCGTCCGCGGCATACCCGCTCGCGTTTCCGATCAAGACGGCGCGCTGGTGCTTTCCTCTGACGAGCAGCAGTTTTCACAGCTCTGGCGCGATTATTTTGACTGCGACACAGACTATGCCGCCATCTGCGACAGCTTTGCTGTAGATGCATTTACCGCTGCTGCCGCCGACTTTGGCCGCGGCATCCGCATTTTGCGGCAGGAGCCTTGGGAAGCCCTGTGCACCTTTATCCTCTCGCAGTGCAACAACATCCCGCGCATCACGGGCATTGTAGACCGTCTGTGCACACTGCTGGGCAAACCGATTTCTTTTGAACAGCAAACGCTGCATGCGTTTCCCAGTCCGGAACAGCTTGCCAACTGTACACCGGAGGATTTGGCATCTCTGCGCGCAGGCTACCGCACGCCGTATCTCATCGCCGCCGCACAGGCTGTCTGCTCCGGCGCAGTTGATTTTTCCGCCCTGTCCCGCATGGACACGGACGCCGCCCGCCGCGAAATCATGCAGCTGCGCGGCGTGGGAAGAAAAGTCGCGGATTGCTTTTTGCTGTTCGGTCTGCACAAGCTGGACGCCTTTCCCGTGGACACATGGATGAAAAAAGCCGCCGCATATTACAGCGGCGACATGAAACGATTCATCAACAGCCCCTATGCGGGCGTGTATCAGCAGTATTTCTTTTTCTATACGCGGGAGCACTATCAGTAATCAGTCGTCTTCGTTTCGACTCTCACACAGATAGGTCGCTTCGAGGTCAGACAAATGCACCTTTACGGCGAGCGGATACTGTTCATACGCATGCGCAATGGCAAATGAGCCCGCCTTTGCCGTATCGTCAAAGCCGCCCATGTGCCAGCGAATGGCAACCGCCTCGTCATTTTTCAGGCGCATAAATCGTTCGATGAGAAAGACGGACTTTTCGCCGTGTCCATACGGAAACCGGTCATTGATGGTATAATACGGCACTTTCTCCCATTGACCATCCTCGTTTTTGCGATTTCGGTACGAAACCTCATAAAATCCGGCTTTGCAGATGTCATGCAGCAGCGTACAAATTGCCACGCTCTCCGGATCGTCCTCGCCTTCTACAAAGTGCTTTTTCATAAAGACCTTATAGACGTTCAGGCTGTGTTCCACCAAACCGCCCTCGTAAGCTGCGTGAAAACGCGTAGATGCCGGCGCTGTAAAAAAGTCCGAGCCAAGCAGCCATTCCAGCAGGCGGTCTGCACCGCGGCGCTTGATGTGCTGTGTATACTGATCGACAAAAATCTGTTTATAATCCAAACTCATATGACCACCTCAAATCCTGCCGCTGTCAGGGCGTTTCGCACCTGTTCCAGCGGTATTTTTTGTCCATATAGTACGATTTGTCCGCTGTCGAGCACAACCTCTGTCTTTTGCACCTCCGGAATGCGTTCCATCAGGCGGCGCACTTCGCGCGCACAGCAGCCTGCGCTCATGCCGCTGACCGTCAGTTCTATCTGATTCTGCCCGTCTCGCAGTTCTGCAAAGATTTCTTTGAGCCGCTCGCGTGTGTTATTTTCCGGTTCGTCCAGCACACGGTTCAGCATTTCGGACAAGAAAAACCCAATTTCCCGACCGGAAACGCCCCACGCCTGCAGGTCATGGCCATTGACCGCCAAATCCCGCCGCGTCAGACAATCATGCTCCGCCAGCACTTCTTCCAGCAGCTGTTCGGTCTCCAGCAGCTCTGTCTGATTGTGCGGCGTTGTTCCCTGCCCAATACAGTCTGCTTTTTTGATTGCCAGCAGCTGCCGAAAGATTGCTTCGCCATGCACTGCCAGCTTGCGCCGCACACTGCGCTTGGTCTGTCCCAGCGGTGTGTCATGATGCCGCACCAGATACAGCAATTGCTGTTCCATCTGCGCCGGCAGACGCAAATGCTGCACCGCCTGCTGCGCCACGACATACGATTGCGCCGGATGGCCGTAAAAATGTCCGATGCCCTGTGCATCCACAGTAAATGTGTCCGGTTTTCCGCAGTCGTGAAACAGCATGGTCAGCCGCAGCAGCGGTTCCGGCCGAATTGCTTCCATGGCACGAACAGAATGCTCCCACACATCATATTTATGATGCGGGTTATGCTGTTGAAACCCCATCATCGGCGCAATTTCCGGCAAAATTTCCGCAAAAATCTCCGCAAACTCCATGCAGACCGCACCGGCATACGCGCCGCTGACGATTTGCAGCAGCTCCGCCGTGATTCGTTCTGCGGAAACATGTGTCAAGCGGTGTCTGTTGTCGCGCAGAGCCTGCGCCGTTTGTGCTTCTATCTCATATCCTCTGGTCGATGCAAATCGAAGTGCCCGCAAAATACGCAGCGCATCCTCCTGAAACCGCGTCTCTGCGTCTCCGACACAGCGAATGCATTTGTGTTTCAAATCCTCTTTTCCGCCAAACGGGTCGCACAATCCGCGCCACGGACTCCACGCCATGGCATTGACCGTGAAATCCCGCCGCGCCAAATCCTGTGTAATATCCGTTACAAATGCCACGGCATCCGGTCTGCGCCCGTCAGAATACGCGCCTTCCGTGCGGAATGTCGTGATTTCTATCGGTTCTCCGTCCATGACAATGGTTACCGTTCCATGCTTGAGACCGGTTTCAATGACATGCAAATCGGAAAAAATCTGTTCCGTTTGTTCCGGTGTAGCTGCCGTGCACAAATCATAATCATGCGGCTTTCCGCCTGCCAGCCAGTCGCGCACTGCGCCGCCGACAATATAGCAGGCAAATCCCGCCTGTTCCAGCCGCTCCATGATGCTATGAATCTGCTTCGGCACATAGAAATTTGTCGTGTTAATGACGCCGCAAACCGTTATACGGCTTTCGCTGCAGCGGGTGCTTGGTGCCGTCCGGTTCTACAATTGTCGTGTTGTCCAGCTGTGCCTTGAGATTGGCACGGTATTCTGCAATATATTCATCGCGCAGCTGCTTCTGCTCGACCTTTTCCGCATCGGTCAAGCCCTCTGCCTTTGCCTTCTTTGCCAGCGCATTGATGCGCGCAATTTTCTGTTTTTCCATCGTTCTGCCTCCATCTATTCCAAATTTCTTTATCTTTTTATTATACTAACTTCGCGCAGGCGTGGCAAGTGCAAGTATCTCTTCATTTTTTTGTATCAATGAAATCTTAAGGTTTCTTTATATTTTAACGATTGCGGTCTGCCATCGATTGTGTTATCATGCAATCAAAATTGTATAACCCTTGGAAGCAGGTATCCCTATGAATTACTTAACTTTTGATCCAAATATTCAGAACGCATTCATATCCATTGGCGCATCAAATATCTGCTGTAATCGTACAGATTATTCTATCTTTCATCTAAAAGACAAAGCTGAGAACTTTCCATCTCTTCTCGAATTTCCTCCATATTCTGACTCCGTTGACATGAAAAACAGCTTCTATCGCACGCCTTTAACGATTCTATATAGTTATTGTCCTTTAGAAATATGTGGACTGTACGCAACGATATTCCATCTGAAAGACTACAATCTTCCCATATATATCACATCACCCGACAAAAAATCCAATGCGAATTTCACTAGTTACAGTGATTATCCTCCTAACGAAATTCTCTCTCAAGTATCTAATAAAAAACGATTATCCAACGCTAGAAAACGAGACATATGCGATACTTGGAGACAGTTATTAGAAGAAAATAGGAATTTACGACTTTGGAAATCAAACACTCTTGTCAGTGCACCGGATGACTATTTCGATTCAGATATTCAAAACGTCCTGCAATGCAAAGCAAATTCTGATATGCTATTGTCTATCCAATCACGACTACGCAGTAAATACCATATCAGTCTAAATTCTCAATACATAGAATGGAGACTGACGAAAATCGGAATTTCATAACTCTCAGCCAACGAAGAATTTGATTTCTTCGTTGGCTTTTATATTTTCAGACTGCTTGACAGCAATTCCCTCATATGGTACGGTATTAGTATATTTTGTTGAAAACGCTCAAGTTTTTCCCACTAGAAAGGTAGGTTTTGTATAATGAGACCGGAAACCATGTGTATTCAGGCAGGCTACGAGACGAAAAACGGCAGCCCGCGTGCCCTGCCGATTTATCAGTCTACGACATTTACGTTCGATTCCACAGAGCATGTCGGCGCGCTGTTTGACCTGACCGCAGGCGATGCGTTCTACACCCGACTGGGCAATCCGACCACGGACTGCGTAGAGAAGAAAATTGCCGCGCTGGAAGGCGGCGTCGGTGCGCTGTGCACCAGCTCCGGACAGGCGGCATCCATGCTCGCTGTGATGAACATTGCGGAGGCAGGCGACCACATCATTGCAGCTTCTGCCATTTACGGCGGTACATTCAACCTGCTCGGCGTGACACTCAAAAAGTTTGGCGTTGACGTCACATTTGTTGACGGCGATGCGCCGCTGGAGCAATTGCAGAAGGAAATTCGTCCGAACACCAAGGCTGTTTTTGGCGAGACCATCGCCAATCCGGCACTGCACGTGCTCGACATTGAAAAGTTCGCCGCTTTGGCGCACAACAACGGCATTCCGCTCATCGTAGACAACACCTTTGCCACACCGATTCTGTGCCGTCCGTTTGAATTTGGTGCTGACATCATTGTGCATTCTACGACCAAATACATGGACGGCCACGCCGTACAGATGGGCGGCGTCATTGTCGACAGCGGCAAATTCGACTGGGGCGCTTCGGGCAAGTTCCCGGGACTGACTGAGCCGGACGAATCGTATCATGGTCTGCGCTACACGGAATCTTTTGGCGCTGCCGCTTACATCACCAAGGCGCGCGTACAGCTTATGCGCGACATGGGCACCTGCCAGACACCGATGGGTGCATTCCTGCTCGACCTCGGCTTACAGACGCTGCCGCTTCGCATCCGTCAGCATAGCAGCAACGCGCTGAAAGTTGCGCAGTTCTTGGAGCAGCAGCCGGATGTAGAATTTATCAACTATCCGAATCTGCCATCTGACAAGTATCATGCGCTGGCACAGAAATATCTGCCGGAAGGCACCGCCGGTGTCATTTCGTTCTCGATCAAGGGCGGCCGTGCGCGCGCTGCCAAGTTTATCGACAGCCTGAAGATGATTTCTCTGGAGGTTCATGTCGCAGACATTCACAGCTGCATCCTACATCCGGCAACGGCAACCCACCGCCAGCTCAGTGATGAGCAGTTGGTTGCCTGCGGCATCACGCCGGGTCTTGTGCGCCTGTCTGTTGGTCTGGAGCATGTCGATGACATCCTCGACGATCTCAAGCAGGCATTTGCCGCTATCGCAGAATAACACAAAAAGAAAATGCCATCCGAAACCGGATGGCATTTTTTGTTGTCTTATTGCTTTTTCGTAGTCAATCAGCCGGTAATTCCCAGATACTGAGACAGCATACGAGCTGCCTGTGCACGGTTGGCAACGCCCTGCGGCTGGAGATACAGAACACCGTTTACCGGAACGCCCTGAATGATCTTGCGTGCATTGCACCAAATCATTGCGTTCTTTGCCCAAGCACCAACATCCTTAAAGTCCGGATGCGGCAGTACGGCACCGTTTACAATGGACGGGCTGCCAGCAGCGTAGTACAGAATCTTTGCGAACTCCTGACGGGTAACATTCTGATACGGGCGGAAGGTGCCGTCGCCGTAACCAGCGATAACGCCTCTCTGTGCTGCCCACTGGACTGCATCATAGAACCAAAGATTCTTATTGGTGACATCGGTAAATGCCGGTGCAGCATTCTTGTTAAAGGTCTTGTCGCTGGAGCGATTGTACATGGTCTGCACAACCATTGCGCGGTTAAAACCAACTTCCGGTGCAAATCTGTCTACAGAAACACCGATCATAACATCATGGTTATATACGTACTGTACACTCGGTGTATACCAAGCATCTGCCGGTACATCCTTAAATACCACAGATACAGGCGGCTTCAGGGAAGCTTCCTCATCCTTTGCATCAGCCCCCGTCGTATCCGCTGCAAATGCAGCAACCGAAAGCATTGCTGTCATACATCCCGCTAACAGCAGACTAATCAATCTCTTTTTCATATTAGTCACTCCTTTCAGCGTTTCACATACGCTTCTATATTTATTTATATTATACAAAATCAATCTACGTTTGTCAATCCATACCCTCAAATATGTACAACGTTTTTCCCGTCATACAAATGACATTTTTACACATGTTTTGCTAGTATTTTTCAACTTTTTCTGTACAAAAACCGACAAGCAGCACGCATGTGTCACTTGTCGGTCATTGTTTGTCCGTTATGCAATTCCAAAAAACGCTTTTCCGTTTTGTGTCGTTATATCTTCTACTTCCTGCACGGTCAAGCCCTTAAAGCTGGCGATTTGCTCCGCCACCCGATGCACAAACAGCGAGCTGTTGCGAATGCGGCCTTCCGCAAGCCGTTCCGGCTCCGGCGTCAGATATGGGCTGTCGGTCTCAATCATGATGCGATCCATGGGCAGACCTTCGATGACGCGGCGGGCTTTTTTTGCCTTGCCGTAGGTGATGACGCCGGTAAACGACAGATTCCACCCCAGCTTGACGATTTCCTTCGCCATTTCCAAGCTGCCAGAATAGCAGTGATACACGCCCTTGAGGTCGGAAAACTCTTTGACAATATCAAAACAGTCCTCGTGCGCCTCTCGGTCATGAATGATAACCGGCATGTGCAGCTCCCGCGCCAGCTCCAGCTGTTTGCGCAGCAGGATTTTCTGCTGCTCGCGCGGCGGCGTGGTCTCCGGCGAACGCTTTTCCCAATAATAATCCAGACCGATTTCACCAATCGCCTTGACCTTCGGGTCTGCCGCCAAGGTGCGAATGATGTCAATGTCTGCATCCGTGACGCCGACGCTGTACTCCGGATGAATGCCGACCGCCGCATACATGAAATCATAGGTATGCGCCAGCTGCACCGCCGTTTTGGACGTCTCCACATCACAGCCCGGATTGAGAATCAACCCGACGTTGTGTTCCTGCATGGAGCGGAGCAGTGCATCCCGATCCGCATCAAACCAACTGTCATCATAGTGTGCATGGGTATCAAACAGCATATCTGTTTCCTTTCTTACTTGTTCAGAATACGCACCGCCGTACCATACGCAATCACTTCCGCAGCACTTGCCATGAGCTGTGAGGAGCCGTAGCGCACGCCAATAATGGCATCCGCGCCCAGCGCCTTTGCCTCATCCACCATGCGCTTCACGGCAATCTGCCGCGCTTCTTCCAGCATCTGCGTGTAGCCGACGATTTCTCCGCCGACCAGCGTTTTCATGCCCGCCATAAAATCCTTGCCGACATTTTTGGTCTGAACGATGGTTCCTTTTACCATTCCCAGTGCCTCGATTTCTGCGCCTGGGATGTACTCAATACTTAGCAGCTTCATCTTCTTCTCCTCCTTTGATTTCTCTGAGTCTGCTGCGCAGGGCAGCCAGCACGCCAACGATCATGACGATTGGAATCCCAATGACAATGCACAAAACAGGCATTGGGATCTCCTCCTGTGTGTTCGCCCACAAAACAAGCGCAATCACCGCGAGCATCACGCAGATCATAAACGCCGCGCCGAGCACGGCACCGTTTCTTCGCTTCTTTTGTACATCGGTTTTGTTGACATCCATAAAACTGGTTCCCTCCTTTTCCAGATGCTCCATCCGTTCCAGACAGAGCTCCGCATCCAGAGATTCCAGCGAAGCATTTTCCTGCATCAGCATCTCGCAAAATTTCGTCATCTGGTCAAGGTCGCGCTTTTGCCTCTCGTACTGCATGGTCTGCCGTGAGAGACAGGTATCCAGCCGAAGCGTTCCGGCAAACAATGCCCGAATATCCTCCAGCGGAACCGACAGCTTGCGCAGCAGCCGAATCTGCTGCAGCCTGCGGACGTCCTGCATATGATATTCGCGGTATCCATTGTCCGCCCGCGCCACCTGCAGCAATCCCTGTTCCTCATAGAAGCGGATATTCTTGCGGGTGATGCCGACCAGTTCCTCCACCTGCTTGATCTTCATCGAAAATCCTCCCTGTGTTCTCTGTTTTCTTAGTTATACAGCTTCCACAAGGTGGAAGGTCAAGAGATTGTTGAAAAAAAGAGAAAAAAATTGCAGATACAGAAGGCTCGAAAATCCCGTTGCGGAATCATCGAGCCTTCCTTTCTTCCTTCCATTTGAAGGAATGTTTTGTTTATCTGATCTTACAGCCGGACGGAATGCCGTCTGCAAAGACAACCTGTACGCCGTCCGGCGTATCTGCTGCCAGAATCATGCCCTGACTCTCTACGCCGCGCAGCTTTGCCGGCTTGAGGTTCGAGACAACAATTACGGTCTTGCCGACCATGTCTTCCGGCTTGTAATACTCGGCAATGCCGGAGACAATCTGGCGCTTTTCCTCGCCCAGCTCAACCTGCAGGCACAGCAGCTTGTCCGACTTCTTCACCGGCTCACAGGACAGAATCTTTGCGGTCTTGAGCTCGACCTTGGCGAAATCATCAATGCCGATCATGACGCCTTCCAGCTTCTTCTCGTCCTTCTTCGCAGCCTTTTCCGCCTTCTTGGCAGCCTTTTCTGCTGCCTTCTTCTGCTTGTCCATGCGCTCCTCAAGGAATGCCAGTTCCTTGTTCATGTCAATGCGCGGGAACAGAGCAGCGCCCTTGTGTACCGTCACGGTCTGCGGCAGAGAGCCGTATACACCGGCGGTCTCCCAGTTGTATGCCGATTCGTCTGCGCCGATCTGCTCGCGAATCTTTTCCGCAGAATCCGGCATATACGGCGTCAGCAGAATGCCGCAAATGCGGATGGTCTCCAGCAGGTTATACATGACACGCGCCAGACGCGGCTTGTTTGCCTCATCCTTTGCCAGCACCCACGGAGCGGTCTCGTCAATGTACTTATTGGCACGGGATACAACCTTGAAAATTTCAATCAGGCCGTCCTGGAATGCATACGATTCCATGATGCCGTCGTACTTGTCACGCAGCGCGGAAGCCATCGAAACCAGCTCGTCATCCAGTGCATCGGCAGTCTGCTCAGCCGGCAGTGTGCCGTCAAAATACTTCTCAACCATGGAAACGGTACGGGAAACCAGATTGCCCAGATCGTTTGCCAGATCCGAGTTGATGCGGTTAATCAGTGCCTCATTGGAGAACGCACCGTCAGAACCGAACGGGAACTCGCGCATCAAGAAGTAACGCAGGGTATCTACGCCGTAGCGCTCACACAGAAAGACCGGATCGACAACGTTGCCCTTGGACTTGGACATCTTGCCGCCGTCCAGCAGCAGCCAGCC
>ERZ1026850.537-NODE-537-length-23156-cov-4.209904_pt1 | contig 23156 bp, 18 predicted proteins | sample MGYA00380155_ERZ1026850 | MGnify/ENA primary metagenome ERZ1026850 (study PRJEB33269, sample SAMEA4719791) | human gut metagenome | biome: human-associated habitat; feature: organic feature; material: feces | place: Cameroon | collected 2013-10 ... | reverse complement strand
CCAATCTACTGATTCTTATGGAAAAATGAGATTAGAGGGTCAAACTTGGGTTAAACTCTGCATCTGCTTGATTTTTTTGTTTTACTAAGATTCGTTATGCAATCTTTTTTGTTGCAAACGGCCTGAAACAAAAGCCACCCCGAGTTGTATTCCTAAGTTCGGTTTGCGTTTAAGAAGCAAGATTGATTGGCATTTGTATTGTTGGTTATACGCTGCATAAAACCCCTTTCTGTGATAAGTTGCGTAACAATCGTAGGCTGCCGACTGATGGGAAGCACTCGGGTAACAGACTTGGTTTGCGACATAATGCGTTGTCCCGTGGACTTAGGTAATTGTGGTAAAACAGCGAATAGTTATACATTTCTATAAAAAATCCCTTGCTTTTCTACAATTCATTTTTCTATTTGATAGAATTTATGTAAATTTGCAATGTTATAGGAGCTATGATACCTCTAAATTTGAAAGGGAAATGGAAGTTGCCATCGTTAAATATAATGCGGGAAATATATTCTCGGTGATAAGCGCTTTGAAAAGACAAGGTGTTGAACCCGAGTTGACTGACGACGCTGAGCGGTTGGCTAAGGCTGACTGTGTTATCTTCCCTGGGCAGGGAAATGCTCGAACTACGATGGATAATCTCAGGAGAAGTCGTTTGGATGAAGTGATTCGTTCCCTCACACAACCCGTTTTGGGCATTTGCGTAGGCCAACAATTGTTGTGTCGGCATTCTGAGGAAGGCGATACGGATTGCATTGGGGTGTTCCCAGTTGATGTGAAACGATTCCGTCCTGATAGCCTCGAACAGAAGATTCCGGCTATGGGTTGGAACGCCTTGTACGACCTGTCCTCTCCTTTGATGCATGGTCTCTCGGCTGACGATTATGTTTATTTCGTACATAGTTATTATGCTCCTGTTTGTCCCTTCACCATCGCTAAGGCCGATTATATTCAACCTTATTCGGCATCTTTGCATAAAGACAACTTTTGGGCTACCCAGTTTCATCCTGAGAAGAGCGGGAAAGTGGGAGAACAGATTATTAGCAATTTTCTTACTTTGGCAAGATGAAAATACAACTGATACCAGCAATCGACATTCTTGACGGAAAATGTGTTCGTTTGACCAAAGGCGACTATGACCAAAAGAAAGTCTACGATGATAACCCTGTCGACCAAGCCCGTCATTTTGAGGACATGGGGTTTACTCGTTTGCATGTCGTTGACCTTGATGGCGCCAAGTCGAAGCATATTGTCAACGAGCAAGTGCTTTGCGACATTACCTCCCACACCCATTTGGAGGTTGATTTTGGAGGAGGCATTAAGTCGGATGCCGATATCCAAAAAGCTTTCGAGGCTGGAGCTTCTATGGTGACAGTAGGTAGCGTGGCGGTAAGCAACCCCGACCTGTTCGTCTCTTGGTTGGAGAAGTATGGTTCCGACCATTTGATATTGGGCGCCGACACAAGTCATGGCAAAATCTCCGTTAATGGATGGTTGGAGAATTCCGAGGAAGAACTGATTCCCTTCTTGGGACGTTACGTCAACGAAGGAGTTACCAATGTGTTGTGCACGGAAATCTCTCGAGATGGCACCTTGAGTGGTCCTGCAATCGACTTATATGTAGATATCTTGAAGCATTTTCCTCACATGAACCTCATTGCCAGCGGAGGCGTGGGCTCGACCGATGATATTGTAAAGTTGGACGAGGCGGGTGTCCCTGCCGTTGTCTTTGGCAAGGCATGGTATGAGGGGCGTCTCGACGTAAATCGTTTAGGGTATGGCAAATAGAGGTCTTGCAAAGCGCATCGTTCCTTGTTTGGATGTCAAGGACGGGCAAACCGTTAAGGGAACCAATTTCGTCAACCTTCGCCAAGCGGGCGACCCGGTAGAGTTGGGTAAGGCCTATAGTGAGGCTGGCGCTGACGAGTTGGTGTTTCTCGACATAACCGCTTCTTTGGAAGGTCGTCGTACCTTCACCGATATGGTGACCAAGGTAGCGTCAGAGATTAACATTCCATTCACTGTGGGTGGCGGCATTCACGAGTTGAGCGATGTGGATAGGTTGCTCTATGCTGGTGCTGACAAGATCAGCTTTAATAGTGCAGCCATCAAGACCCCATCGTTGATTGATGAGATCGCTGCGAAGTATGGCTCTCAGGTCTGTGTTTGCGCCATCGACGCCCGATTGGACGATCGGGGATGGTATTGCTATATGAATGGTGGGCACACTCCAACCGACTTGCCTCTCTTCGAATGGGCGCATGAGGTGGCTGATCGTGGAGCAGGAGAAATCTTGTTTACGAGCATGAACCATGATGGTGTGAAGCAAGGCTTTGCCCTCGAGGCGTTAGCCCGTTTGGCCGAGGACGTTCCGGTCCCAATCATAGCCAGTGGTGGTGCCGGAAAGAAAGAGCATTTCCGTGATGCCTTTACCATAGGACATGCCGATGCGGCGCTCGCTGCCAGCGTTTTCCACTTTGGAGAGATAAACATCCATGAGTTGAAGAAATACTTGAGAAACGAAGGAGTTAATGTTAGACTTTGATATTTAACAAGCCATGATGAAGATAGATTTCGATAAAATGGGAGGCCTCGTACCGGCCATCATTCAAGACGCCGTAACGAAAAACGTGCTGATGCTTGGGTTCATGAACGAAGAGGCTTATCAGAAGACAATAGATACAAAGAAGGTTACTTTTTGGAGCCGCACGCGCAACTGCTTGTGGACCAAGGGCGAAACGTCGGGCAACTACTTGAACCTGGTTGACATCAGGTTGGATTGCGACAACGACACGCTCCTTGTCAAGGTGCATCCACAAGGCCCCACCTGTCACTTGGGCACCGACACTTGTTGGGGCGAGGACAACTCGCTGAACCCCATTCTGTTCTTGTCAGAGTTGCAAAACTTTATCGACAAGCGCCATCAGGAAATGCCTGAAAATAGCTACACCACCAGTCTTTTCAAGAAGGGCATCAACAAGATGGCCCAGAAGGTGGGCGAAGAGGCCACAGAGACCATCATCGAGGCTACCAATGGAACCAACGAGCAATTGGTGTATGAGTCGTCTGACTTGTTGTATCATCTCATAGTGATGCTGACAGCCAAGGGGTTGAGTATCGAGGATGTGGCAAGCGAACTGATTAAGCGCCACGATCCCAATTGGGACAAGGCCAGGAGAATGAAAAAGAGTAGCCAAGCGTAATAATTAAACTAAGAATCATGGGCATGCTTATTGATTACAAACAAGTAAAAATATACCAACAGGAGAAGCTTATCCTCGACCAGGTTGATTTTCATGTTGAGGAAGGCGAATTTGTATATATCATTGGTAAGGTGGGCTCGGGCAAGAGCTCTTTGTTGAAGACCCTTTACTGCGAGCTCGACATCTACCAGGATGAGGCCGAGAAGGCAGAGGTGTTGGGCCGAAACCTCACGTCTATTCGTCGAAAGGACATTCCTGCGTTGCGCAAGGAGATGGGCATCATCTTCCAAGATTTCAAGTTGTTGACCGACCGAACCATCTACAAGAACCTTCAGTTTGTGTTGAAGGCCACAGGTTGGAAGAAGAAGGACGAAATCAACCAGCGCATTGAGGAGGTCCTCACCGATGTAGGTTTGCTGGATAAGAAAGATAATCTTCCCCACGAGTTGTCGGGTGGGGAGCAGCAGCGCATAGCCATCGCCCGTGCGTTGTTGAACCATCCTAAGGTGATCATCGCCGATGAGCCCACGGGCAATCTCGACCCGGAGACGGCCAACAACATCGTGAAACTTCTCAAGGACATTACCACGAACGGAACAGCCGTGGTCATGTCGACCCACAACATCCCCATGCTCGACCGTTACCCTGGTGTGGTATACCAATGTGCGGATGGGGCCATGCGCGATGTAACGTCCTCTTACAACAAATTGAATCTTTCCGAGGAGCAAGACTGATCCTTGGGTCCGCATCATTTTATAGAATAAAAAAACAACACATAAAGCATACAATCATGAAGGTAATGAAGTTTGGTGGCACATCGGTTGGTAGTGCCGAGAGAATGAAAAACGTTGCTTCACTGATCACGGAATCTGGTGAGCCTAATTTCGTGGTACTTTCAGCCATGAGCGGTACAACCAACTCATTGGTTGAAATTAGCGATTATCTTTACAAGAAGAATCCTGAGGGTGCCAATGAAGTGATCAATGCGCTGGAGAAGAAATACCAGCAGCACGTGGAAGAACTTTATAGCACCGACGAATATAAGCAGAAGACCCGTGAGTTCTTGGCTGAGGAATTCGACTATCTCCGTTCGTTCACCAAGGATCTTTTCACAAGCTTTGAGGAGAAGACCATTGTTGCCCAAGGCGAGGTGATGTCTACCAACATGGTGGTCAACTACCTGAACGAGCAGGGCGTCAAGGCCGTGCTTCTCAACGCTCTCGATTTCATGCGTACCGACAAAAACGCCGATCCCGATCCTCAATACATCAAGGAGAAGCTCCGTGCCATTATGGAGAAGAACGAGGGCTACCAGATTTACATTACCCAGGGCTTTATTTGCAGAAACGCATACGGTGAGGTCGACAACTTGCAACGTGGTGGTTCCGATTACACCGCCTCTTTGATTGGCGCCGCCCTTCCTGCCGACGAGATTCAGATTTGGACCGACATCGACGGCATGCACAATAACGACCCTCGCGTGGTGGAGCACACCGACGCCATCCATCAGCTCAACTTCGAGGAGGCTGCCGAGTTGGCTTATTTTGGAGCCAAGATCCTTCACCCTACGTGTGTGCAGCCAGCCAAGTTTGCTGGAATCCCCGTTCGTTTGAAGAACACGCTGGACCCCAAGGCAGATGGCACCATCATCGACAATGTGCTGATTCGAGGCAAGATCAAGGCCGTGGCAGCCAAAGACAACATTACGGCCATCAAGATCAAGTCGTCGCGCATGCTTCTGGCCACCGGCTTCCTTCGTAAGATTTTTGAGATCTTCGAGAGCTACCAAACCCCCATTGACATGCTGGCCACGTCGGAGGTGGGCGTTTCCATGAGCATCGACAACCATTCGCATCTTAACGAGATTGTCGACGAACTGAAGAAGTATGGAACCGTTACCGTCGACACCAACATGTGCATTGTCTGCGTTGTGGGCGACCTCGATTGGAGCAACCTCGGCTTTGAGACCATTGCCACCGACGCCATGCGCGACATTCCCGTTCGCATGATCAGTTACGGCGGAAGCAACTACAACATCTCCTTCTTGATTAAGGAGTCTGACAAGAAGCGTGCTTTGCAGAGTTTGTCCGACACCCTGTTCAAGTAAACGGCCCCAACAACACAACACAATCATACAAGCACTACACATGAAAGGTATTTTTCCCATTGAAAAGTTTCAGAAAGTAAGAACTCCGTTCTACTATTATGATACTACGCTATTACGAGCCACGCTCCACGAGATCCGCAAGGAAGTGGAGCGCCGTGAGAATTTTGTTGTCCACTATGCGGTCAAGGCCAACGCCAACCCGAAGATTCTGAAGATTATTCGCGAGGCAGGATTGGGTGCCGATTGCGTTAGTGGTGGCGAGATTGAGGCAGCTTTACGTGCTGGTTTCCCGGCCAGCAAAATAGTCTATGCGGGTGTGGGTAAGAGCGATTGGGAGATTAACCTTGGGCTCGACAACGACATCTTCTGCTTCAACGTGGAGAGCATAGCCGAGCTGGAGGTGATCAACGAGCTGGCTTCTAAGAAGGGCGTGGTGGCCAATGTGTGCCTTCGCATCAATCCCAACGTAGGTGCCCACACGCATGCCAACATCACCACGGGCCTTGCCGAGAACAAGTTTGGCATAGCCATGAACGATATGTTCGACGCCATCGATGAGGCCTTGTCCATGAAGAACATCCGCTTTAAGGGTTTGCATTTTCACATTGGTAGTCAGATACTTGACATGGGCGACTTCAAGGCCCTTTGCAATCGCATCAACGAGTTGCAGGCCGAGTTGGAGCGTCGCCATGTTCGGGTGGACAACATCAATGTGGGTGGTGGTCTTGGCGTGAGCTACGACCATCCCAACCACATTCCGGTGCCCGACTTCCAATCGTATTTCTCCACCTTTGCGCGCCATCTCACGCTCCGTCCTGGCCAGTCGTTGCATTTCGAGTTGGGGCGTTCGGTGGTTGCCCAGATGGGATCGCTCATCACCAAGGTGCTTTATGTGAAACAAGGAGCCACCAAGCAGTTTGCGATTGTCGACGCCGGCATGAGCGACCTCATTCGCCCCGCGCTCTATCAGGCCTATCATAAGATTGAGAACCTCACCGGCGACGGACCTCTTTGCCCCTACGATGTTGTGGGTCCCATTTGCGAGTCGAGCGATGTCTTTGGCAAGTCGGTCGATCTCAATGAGGTGCATCGAGGAGACCTCTTTGCCATTCGCTCTGCGGGAGCCTATGGCGAGATCATGGCTTGCCAATACAATTGCCGCCCCCTTCCTCAGGGATATATCACCGAGGACTTTTGACATTGATATTATAACATAGGATTAAAGAACATGGTAGAAATGTTATCCGACAACGTTGCGATTATCTTGGGCATCGCCGCTCTCTTGTTGGCTTTGACCACACCCTTTTTCAGTCCTCTTTTCAGATGGAAACGAAAAGAGGAGGAGGCGCACGATGTCGATTCGCAGCCTGTGTCTATCATCATCGCTTCGCACGACGATGCCCAGCAGTTGGAGAAGCACCTTCCGTCCATCCTTCAGCAGGATTATCCTGTTGGGTATGAGGTCATCGTGGTTATCCAAAAGGGCGACCACGATGTTGAAGACGCGCTCAAACGCATTAAGTACACCTACGAGCAGCAGGGTGGCGACGCACATTTCTACGTTACCTACATTCCTCAGACCTCGCGTTATATGAGCCGGCGCAAGCTGGCCATTACGTTGGGTGTGAAGGCCGCCAAGAACGAGTGGTTGTTGTTGCTCGATTCCGATTGCGCTCCCTCTTCGCCCCAATGGCTTGCCGCCATGGCCCGCCCTTGCGCTGACGACAAGTCGTTGGTCGTGGGCTATAGCAGTTACGACGCCGACACCTCGTCGTTTAAGCGTTACGAGCGTTTCTACCATTTCTGTTATCTGTTGCGCGAATGTGGCACGCAGGCCTACCGCACCAATTGCCCCATTGTCATGTTCCGCAAATCTCAGTTTATGTCGCAAAATGGCTACCTTGGCAATTTGGAGTTGGTTCGTGGCGAATACGATTTCTTGGTCAACAAGTATGCTGAGCCCGATGCTACGGCCATCTCTGTGAGTCCCACCGCATGGGTCGTCCAGGATTCGCCCACCCGCAAGTCGTGGCTTAATGCGCATGTCTATTATATGGAGACGCGCAAGTTGCTCCAACGTGGCTTTCTCCACCGTTTGGTGTTTGGCGCCGACCAAGTGGCGATGCGCTTGTTCACCTGCGTGTCACTTGCCGCATTGGCCTACTCGGTGCTCACCCTCAACTGGCTGTTGCTGGGTGTGACCTTGTTGAGCGTCGTGTTAGAACTTCTCTTGCGCTATTGGGTCGACAAGCGCGCTATCCATCGTTTTGGCGAATCGTTCCCCTGGGCGTTCGTCTACGACCGTGTGATCATGTGGTCGGACCTCTATTTCATGATGCGCCACAAGTTTGCCGACCGGCGCGATTTCACCACCCATAAGCAATGATGGGATAAAAGCATCAACCTATGAAACGCAGAAAAATCCTATACCATGTGACCCCCGACACCGACGCCTCTCCGATCTATCACGAGATGGTGTCGCAGTTGGCCCTCGGCATGCAAGCGCAGGCCGATGTCGACCTGTCGGCTGCGTTAGACGATCATCCTCGCCTGTCGTTGGCCGATTACGACCTGGTTCATGTGTTCGGATGTTGGAACAAGGTAGCGGCCAACCTCATGGCCCGCGCTTATCGTGAGCATGTGCCCACCGTGTTCTCCCCCTTGGGCGGCTTGCAGCCGTGGGTCATGAAGCAGCGCAAGTCGTCGTTGGCCCTTTCTTCGCAACGCGAGATGACAAGCAGGGCCTTGGCCGTTCATGTGTGTGGCAAGTTGGAACACGACACGTTTCTCTCCTTGAAATGGAACAATAGGGTGGCGCTCATTAAGAATCCCGTTCTTACCAGCAAGGTGTCGTTCTCCGAGATGGCCTCTCAGATGGACGCCCTCTACCAAAAGGTTATCGACACGTTTGCCCGATTGTTGCTTAGCCACAATTCGTGCCGGCTCATTGGCGAGCTGCTGGTGGCAGGGATCGACGACACCCTCTTGCGCGACCACAAGCGGGTGGGGGTGATCCGCTCAGGCTTGTCGCAGTTGGACGAGGCCGAGTGGCGTAAGATATACCTCTACGCCTCCGACGAGTGTGTTCTCGAGACCCTTAGGCAGGGATTGGCACGCCTGCAGATGGACGCGCCCGACCTACCCGTCGACACCATCGATCGCTACCCACGCCACCTCCATTACACCACCGACTCCTTGGAGGGCGACAAACTCTTGTCGCGCAACCCCTTGACGAAGAGCAAGCTCAGCGATATCATCGATACCGACGAGAAGAAAGAGAGGCGGATCATCGTCAGGTTGCTTAATTTGAAATACGAGATGGAGCGCAACGAAGCCCCCTTGTCCCATTTGGCCGATCTGTACCAATCGGTGCGCTTTGTCGACGCCGACGAGGATCGTCTCAACGAGGTGGCGCGCGCCATGGGCGTTCTCGAGTTTGCTGAGCGTCTCATGGCCGTGTTGCACCACACCTTTGGTCTTACCGAAGGGTTTATGCCCTTCAGGGAGCGCGCCGACAAGGCTTCCTTAGCTATGGTTAACCACATCACCAAATTTAATACTTACTAATATGAGCAAACAGTATGACATGGAGAGCGACAAGCATTATTTGCAGTTGCTTTCCCAATCTTTCCCAACCGTGGCCGACGCCAGTACGGAGATCATCAATCTGCAAGCCATATTGAACCTCCCCAAGGGGACGGAGCATTTCCTTGCCGATTTACACGGAGAGTATGAGGCTTTTCAGCACGTGTTGAAGAACGCCTCGGGCAACATCAAGCGTAAGGTGAACGAGCTCTTCGGCACCACCCTTCGCGACAGCGAGAAGCGCGAGTTGTGCACGCTCATCTATTATCCTGAGCAGAAGCTTGAGTTGGTGAAGGATTCGGAGCCCGACATCGATGATTGGTACCACATTACGCTCCACCACCTGGTGGCCGTGTGCCGCGACGTGTCGAGCAAATACACCCGCTCGAAGGTGCGCAAGTCGCTGCCCGCCGATTTCTCCTACATCATCCAGGAGCTCCTTCATGAGCGTACCGACGACAACGACAAGGCCGCCTACGTCAATGTCATTGTCGACACCATCATCTCCACGGGTCGCGCCGACGATTTCATCATAGCCATCTCCCACGTCATCCAGCGCTTGGCCATCGACCAGCTCCATATCCTCGGCGACATCTACGACCGGGGTCCGGGTGCCCATAAAATTCTCGATATGCTTGATGGTTACCACCATTGGGACATCACGTGGGGCAACCACGACATCCTGTGGATGGGAGCCGCCGCGGGCAACGACGCCTGTATTAGCAGCGTCGTCCGCCTCTCGCTGCGTTACGCCAACCTCGCCACGCTTGAGGAGGGCTATGGCATCAACCTCTTGCCGCTTGCCACCTTCGCCATGGACGTCTATGGCGACGACCCCTGCAAGGAGTTCCAACCGAAGATCACGGCCGGTTCGGAGCGTCTCGACGACAAGACCAAGCGCCTCACGGCTCTCATGCACAAGGCCATCAGCGTCATCCAGTTTAAGTTGGAGGCGCAGCTCTACGAGCGCCATCCCGATTGGAAGATGCAAGACCGCGAGATGTTCAATTTCGTCGATTTCGAGAAGCAAACCATTTGCCTGGATGGTAAGGAATATCCCATGACGAGCTGCCATTTCCCCACCATCGACCCGAAGCACCCCAACAAGCTCTCGGCCGAGGAGGCCGAACTGGTGGATAAGCTCCATCATAGTTTCTCGGTGAGCGAGAAGCTCCACAAGCATATCCGCATGTTGCTTTCGCATGGCTGCATGTATGGCATTTGCAACAACAACCTGCTCTATCACGCCTCTGTTCCCCTCAACGCCGACGGCACCTTGAAGGAGGTGGAGATTTATCCTGGGCACAAGAGCTCGGGCATGCAACTGATGCTCGATGTGGGCCACATCATCCGCTTGGCGTTCCAGGCCGACGCGGCTCCCGAGATGAAGAAGTATGCCATCGACTATTTCATGTATCTGTGGTTGGGCCCCAACAGTCCGTTGTTCGACAAGGCGAAGATGACCACCTTTGAACGCTATTTCATCGAGGCGAAGGAGACCTACGAGGAGAAGAAGGGCAACTACTTCCGCTTGCGCGACAACGAGGAGGTTTGCGACCGCATCATGGACACCTTTGGCGTTACAGGCAACAACCGCCACATCATCAATGGCCATGTGCCCGTGAAGGTGGGCAAGGGCGAGACCCCCATCAAGGCCAATGGCAAGCTCATGGTGATCGATGGTGGCTTCTCGCAGGCCTACCACAAGGAGACGGGCATTGCCGGCTACACGCTGGTGTACCACAGCCGTGGCTTCCAACTGGTTCAGCACGAGCCTTTCACAAGCACCGAGGATGCCATTTTGCGAGGCACCGACATTAAGTCGACCATCCAGATTGTGGAGATGTCGGCCCGCCGCATGCTGGTCAACGATACCGACAAGGGTGTGGAGCTGCGTGGGCAGATCTCCGACCTCGAGGAGCTGCTCTACGCTTACCATCATGGCGTTATCAATGAGCGCGAGCGTAAGAAGTAGTGGCTGCCTATTGGTTGGCTGGGTGGCCATTCCATATCTCATCCATGCATTTAACCCCCAATCGGTCTAACGACCGATTGGGGAGGGTGCTTTCTTGCTGAGTAGATATGCCAGACGCTCCGTTGTTGGGTCGCGTTGTTGGGTCGCGTCGCCGGAGCCCGCCGCTTGCCGCTTATGCCCCGCACAATGGATCACCCCACAATATTCGAACCCCTCCTTCTCTATCGCTCGTTGCATCACGATGTTGTCGCGATGCGTGTCGAGGCGTAGCGTGTCGTGGTGTTGTAGGGCGAATTTTATTGACAGGCTCACCACGCCTTTCACCTCGCCGTTCGAGGCTATGCGATGAATGGTGGCGTATGGGTCGTCGTTGGGCCAAGCCCCCTCTTCTATCACCTCGTAGGTGGGATCTACACCTTCGCGAAGCACAAACGTAGCCACAATCTTGTTTGCCCGCACACACACATAGCAGTCGCCGCTCGCTATGTCGTCGCTTACCAGTGGCTCGCTCGGGTAGCCATCGGTCCATTGCGTGGGGTTGCCATGCTCCGCCATGTATTTGCGTGCCATGGCGAAGATGCCGAGCAGGTGGGGCAGGTCGGCCACGGTGGCTTGCCGTATCGCCCAATCGTCGATGACCGTCAGGCGGTCGCCCGCCCTCCTGATCTTCCAAAACGTAACGCCCCGCTCTGCGCAGTAGGGCTCCATGCGCCATGCGCTCTCAAAGCCACTCATCACAAAGTGCATCGGCACAAGCAACTTCACGCGAAGGTGGCTTATCAGCTGCCTTGCGCCCAGCGTGTAGCCGTTGCCTATGCGGCCATCCACGGGAAACATGGCGATGTCGACCGTTGGGCACACCTCGCTTATGTCGTTGAGCTCTCGCAAGAACCTCCGCTCCTCTTCGGCAGGGTTCACCCACATGCCAAACTCGTGGCTGTAGATGGTTTCGGGCGTGTTGTCGGAAACGAAACGGGCATACCAGTTGCAGAGGTCGCCAGCGTGGAAAAGGCGTTTCCCCTCCACCTCCACCACCCAGCTCACCCCGCTGTCGTTGCTTCCTGTGGCCGTCACGCTAATGTTGTGGTCGTGCCATTGGTCGCCCTTCTCCATCCAAGCGTCGGCCGCCTCCTTGGCGGCACAATGGTGGTCGAGAATGTCGCGCGATAGCAGGTAGGTAAAGGCTGTGCGAGGGTTCGCCTCCCGCCACCCGAAGATGTGCTTGTTGAAATGGTCCCTGTGAAAATGACTCACAAACACATACACGTGCTTGTCGCCGCAGGGATTCAGGAGGCGTTCCATGACGTTGGCGGGGTCCATCCAGTAGTCGAAGACCAACACGCAGCGATCGGTTTCCACCACAAAGCCGCTATGATATAGATAGGTGAGTTCCATTTCCGTTTTGCTATTGTTCTGCAAAATTAGCCATATTTGTTCGCTTACCCAAACTTTTTGCCATGATGCGTGCGCCATGATGCGTGCGCCATGTGGGCCGCGCAACCCAAAAACATGCGGTGCGCCCGTTGTGCCATACAATATTATGACCGTTCGAGCGTTATATAAGCATGAAGAAACAAACAATATATATGTGTGTCATGATGTTGCTGGGCGTCCTCTCGTCGTGCACCGACGACGACAGCTTCACCACCGCACCCTCTCATGTGCTGACCCTCTCGGTCGACACCGTCAACATCGACACCGTTTTCTCCAACGTGCCCACGGCAACCCGGTCCTTCTGGGTCTACAACCATTCGGGCGACGGGCTGCGCTGCCAAAGCGTGCGCCTCGCCAATGGTGCGGCAACAGGCTTCCGGGTAAACGTCGACGGCCAATACCTCGCACCATCGTCGAGCTATGCCGCCTCTGGCATCGAGGTGCGCAACAAGGATAGCATACGCGTGTTTGTGGAGCTCACCTCGCCCGAGAATGGGCAGCCCGACCCGCAGCTATGCCAAGACGACCTCATCTTCACCTTGGAGAGTGGGGTGGAGCAGAAGGTGAACCTCAGGGCCTACACCTGGGACGCGCTGAAATTAACGAACGTACACATCACCCGCGACTCGCTCATCAGCGCCCAGCAGAAACCCATCATCATCTACGGTGGCGTGGAGGTCGACAGCGGAGCCACGCTCACCATAGCGCCGGGCACCACCCTCTATTTCCACAACGACGCGGGCATGAACGTCCGCGGCACCCTCAAGGCCCTCGGCGAGGAGGGGCGCGAGGTGGTGCTGCGCGGCGACCGCGGCGACCGCATGTTCGATTACCTCCCCTACGACCGCGTGCCGGGGCAATGGCAGGGCGTCAGGCTCTATGCGTCGAGCTACAACAACCACCTGGCGTTCACCGATATCCATAGCGCCTACCATGGCGTCGTGGCCGACTCGTCGGATGTGGAGCTCCAGAAACTCACCCTCGACCATTCCACCATCCACAACTGCCAAGGCTACGGCCTCCACGCCACCCACGCCAAGCTCACGCTTCTCAACAGCCAGATAACCAACACGCTCGAGAGCTGCCTGCGCATCGATGGCGGCAACGCCACCCTCAACCAGTGCACCCTCGCACAGTTCTACCCCTTCGACGCAAGGCGGGGAGCAGCCCTGCAGTTCACATCCACGCAGGCGCCGCTCGTCAACCTCTCGGTGAGCAACACGCTCGTAACAGGCTATGCCGACAACGTGCTGATGGGCGATACGGCCGTGGCCTTCCAGTACCTCTTCGACCATTGCATCCTACGCACACCCAAGGTCACCACGGCCGATAGCGTGCGCTTCACACAGGTGGTGTTTGAGGACGTGGCCGACACCACCCATTGCGGAGACAAGCATTTCGCCAATATCGACACCGACAACCTCATCTACAACTTCGAGCTCTCCTCGCTCTCCTCCGCCATCGGAAAGGCCAACCCCCAAACGGCGCTGCCAACCGACAGAAAGGGGCGAAAGCGCGACGACAAGCCCGATGTGGGAGCCTTCGAGTGGATAGAGCCGAAAACAGAGTAAACACCAACAACGAGCAAAAAACCTAAGACATGGAAAAACTGACCATCGAAATCCACATGGATTATTGCCAACAAGACGAACTATCTGCCGAGGAGGCACAACTGGTGCAAGCGGCAGCCAAGGCCACCAGCAACGCCTACGCCAAATATAGTGGGTTCAGGGTGGGAGCAGCCCTGAGGCTCAACGACGGACGCATCGTGATAGGGGCCAACCAGGAGAACGCAGCCTATCCCTCCGGGCTCTGCGCCGAGCGAACCGCCATCTTCGGAGCACAAGCCAACTACCCCGAGCAGCCCATCAAGTGCTTGGCCATTGCGGCAGCCGACAACAATGGGCTGAGAGCCAAACCCGTGTCGCCCTGCGGAGCCTGCCGGCAAGTAATTCTCGAGATAGAGGACCGATACCAGCAACCCATCGAAATACTGCTCTGCGGAACCGATGGGGTATATAGGCTGAAAAGCGTGCGCGACCTGCTGCCACTCTCCTTCGTCGAGGCAGATATGCGATAGGAAAACGCATCAAGAAGCCAAGACACGCTACTTTCACCCGCTCGGTAGCCCCTGCATGAAGGGTGCTAAGGGCGGGTAGCGATGTGTTGTGAAATGGGTAAACAATCTATAGCCAAATCTACACGTTTCTTTTCCACGACGCAAACATTCGCGGCAATTACGCGATTCTTGGCGCATTTTTGTAATTATCTAATAATCAATGCGTTACATTGAAATCTTTGTATTCAGCAGTCCTCATTAAACATTTTGCTTTGCCGTTAGGCATGTTTCGTCCCTCAAAATATGCCTAAACGCACAGCGAACCCTTCCCAATCGAGGCATGGTTAGCCATCTTTCGCAACTCGATACATGCCAAACGCCAACCGCCGCGCTCATTTTCGCCACACCTATCTTGCAAAAACGGCGTTCTCGCTCTCTGGTTCATGCAAAAACCCGACACAATTTTTTGACCATATTTTATAACAAAGTTTCTTGCAGGCCAATATAATTGGGTCCGCTAAGCGTTTTTTTTGACACTTCATTTCCTCATAGAAGAAGTTCTTCTTGTAATAACCGATTCATACTTTCATTTCAAGAATGAAAATGCAGCCGATACAGAACAATTCCAATTGGCTACCATACCGTTTTTCTTCTTATTTATCGTTATTTCTTTGTTTCAATGTTTATTCTTTTGATAGGAGACAAATTAAATAGTAGCTGCATTACTTGGTCTTGCGAGATTTCTCTGAACAAGCTGAGCAGTTCTTCCTGTCTTGGCTGCCCCATTGTCAGACGATACAGTGCAAGTACGTCTTCCATATGCTGATACCTTTCACGATCAGAGCTTAATGGGAATAAAGGAACAATACGCTCAATCATTTCCGGATGGTCAAACTCCTCAACAGGTAAGCACCAATATGGAACTAATCCACCTTCAGAGTTTTTCATATCATCATAGGCAGAATCAAAGATTTTCTTCCAATCAAAAATACCCTTATACTTATTGGCAAGGTTTCGTCTGATGGCCAAACACTTGTACCGATTGATTCGTCCTTCACGTTGTTCTATATCCTGTGGATTTGCAGGTATGTTCCAATGAACAATCTTTCGACAATACCAGTGGAAATCCAGACCTTCCTGGCCGATCGATGTTGATGTGAGGACAAAAGGATGGAATGGAGAATTGAACGCCAGTCTTACGTTAATAGCACGAGACACGTTTCTCTCATCCACCTTGGTGTTGGTATACGTCATTGAATAATGAGTGCGCAGACGGTATCTTCTCTTAGCATAATAGAAGCTGTCAGTAGTGTCAAATTCAGATGTGCTAACACCGACAAACGAGCCGTAGATAGTTTCTACAATATTTTTTATATTCTCTCCAGATTCATCGATCATATGAATAAACTCATCCAGCATGGCTTGCATGTCGCCCATCACGCAGTAGTCCAGGACATTTTCAAAATAATATCGTCCGTTGTCTCCATAGAGCTGATCCATAATACCTGCACTCTGTCGAAGGTTGAATAAACCTGTAAACTGAGATGCTAAAGTTGACTCGTCACCATCCTTTGACCTCTCGATGACATCAGATACATTTTCTCCAATGCGCCTGTATAAACAAATCGATGGAGAACCAATTGCCATATCAGCCAGAATTCTATAAGTTCGTTCAGGGATCTCTTCCGGACAATTTCCAATGCCATCAAGCCATTGAGCAATTTTCAGAATTGCGGTACTGCTGCATCTTGTGACTTCCTCAATGTTCTTCCCCCTGGATAGCGTTTTGATCTTTAAGTATAATTCTTCGATGATCTGTCCACGTATATCTTCGATGTCTTGACCAAAGGACTCCTCTGGCTTGTAGATACTTGCCAAGTATGGGGAAGCATATTCAAGCAACTGTTTACCAGTACCAGCATGACCTTCTGTGGCGGCACGCAGGCGCTGGGCCCCAGTCTTATTTGTGTAAGTAGGTTCATGCTCTTCGCGTCTATGGTTGATGCATGGTATAGTCAGGCGTTCCTGCTCATACGACAGCATGAAAGCCATCATTCGAGGCACCATTTCCCAAGATGAGAACACCAGTATCTTTGAGAAGTCCCTGTTCTTTCTGAAGACATTCGTGTCGTCTGTCTTGTAGTATGGATGAGAAGCAGGAATCCACAATAGGCATTGAGATTGCTTCTCCTTATTAAAGAGTATCTTCTTAACCGAGTCTAGGCGGGCATTATTCGCAGGAAGTTCTTTATAGTTGTAAACCTTATCCAGGTTAATAAGAATCTGCTGTGATCCTTTACGGAACGGAAGTTTAATAGGAGTATTTTTTCCGTTTCTCAAGCACTTCATGATGTCTTCCTTCAATTTGTAGTTCTCCATGAATGAAAGCAAGTATGGAGCAGACTTGACATACTCCATAGGAGTATTCGTCCAAAGGAATTTTTTCCCTCTTCTCTGCATCTTCTCCTGGCAGTTTCGAATAATTTTCTGCATCTGACAGTATGCAAGGATGTCACCCTCTGAGATTGGCACTTCTTGTACGTTAGAAGTCGTATCTATGATAGAATTACTTAGTCGTTCTGTTCTGCATATCGCACTATACATTGTCTTTTCAGCATGTTCCTTTGATGCTAAAAGTAATGAAAAGGTATCTGTATTTAGCTGGCTCAGCTTTGTTGAATAATCCTTCCACACTTCTTTGAACTCCGCTGCCTTTTCACCCGTAAACAAGAAGTTTGTGAGTTTCAAGAAGTCTTCATATTCCTGGTCACAGTTGGTTTCATTGAGGTCTTCGAGAGTAGAATAAGGCTTGTATGGAGTTGCTGACAACAACAAAATCAGTGGCGCATTTTCTCCGGACATCTCACCAAAGAACTTTCTTGTAAGCATTGTCTGCTCACTCTCATCATCTTCGTTATCATCGATTAGGCTGCTGAATCGTTGAAATTCATCCATGATGACAAAATCTGGTTCCAGTTCTTCAATGCTTACTTGTGCAAATGCAACACGTAAGCGATTCAGAATATGAGATTTTTCGTTCCACTCTTTGTTTTTGTTCTTAATGTATTCTATCAATCGATGGTAACAATCCAAGAACAACTCATTTCTGAAGAGACGGTTGTGCATCTTCGAAATGTAGTCATCTCCACATTTTTCTACACGTGTAGAATAAGCATTAACATACCAGTTCCAGTTCTTCTGATTCAGTTTAGGATAGAATTGGCAGAAACGATTCAAAAAGCCTTTGTGTTCTTTGAGTTCATCCATTCTGATCAAGATGTTATACATCAAAGCACGTTCATTCATGTTTCCGTATCCGCTACTCATGGTGAGAGAAGTGCCAGGGGTAAGAGGTATCAGTAACTCAGGCATCATACCTTCTTCGTATATACCATCTTCCCTATATTTGCCTTCCTCTTTCAATGTAGCCATCTCCTCATGGATGATCAGATGTTGCATAGATAATCGACTTTCACTGATATCCAGTTGCTTCTGCATACCAAGATTCTTGGTATTCTGATGCACAATATTGATGTTAGAGCAGACGTAGACAACACGAAACATGTCATCGTGAACGTCCGAACGTATCTGTCTTACACGGTCTATCACCTCACGTGCGATAATCGTCTTGCCAAGACCAACCTCGTCAGCTAACAGGACACGTTTCTGCTTGCCTTCACGGAAAATCTCTTCTATGCGGTCTGCTGTTGCTTTCTGAAATTCTTTAGCTCTTTTGCTCATAACAATTGCTTCAGTTTAGGAATTATTGGACGTACAGTTTCGAAGAGTCCCAAGAACTCTTTGGTGAAAGACTTGTCTTTAACGATTCTCATCACATCATCCAGATCGGTAAGTCGTTCCGGGTGACTTGCTGCTAGTTTCAACATCTGTTCATAGATGCGAAGTGGCATTTTCCGTTGACGCCCATCAGTAGAAGTTTTGTCAAGTTGTTCTGTTGCAAGGCTTAGCTCCATAGCAAACATTTCGGGATCATCACAGAGCATGAATGAAATATAATTGTAGAACTTCTCTTTCGTATCAACTATGCTACGGAAGATCTCGTCATTTCTATCTTCTGGGATGCCCTTTGTTGGAATTTTGATCACTTCGTTGACTGGTTTTATACCGTCATCAGCTTTCAATAGATAGAACTCTGACAACTTGTGAGTAGGCATATTTCTAAATGTCATGTCTTCTTCAAGTCGCATTTCCAGGGAAGGAGCCAGAAGAGGGCTTATCGTAATTTTATAATCACCCTTTTTAAACTTCACTTTGACATTGACATCGTACATGCTGTCAACCTTACCATTGGCCACAGATGCCTTAAAGTTTGCAGTCAGCAATTTACGTATCCATTTCTCGAGTTCCGAATATTCATTATCAGAAGCTGTGTCTACAGTTTCAAGGAGTTGTTCGTATACAAGGCTTTCGTCCTCATCATTCAGCTGAAGAAATTCTGATTTGAATTTGTCGAACACATGTTGACCACGTTTCAGTTTTAGTCTCAGCAGGATCTCACTATTTTTGCAGAAAGCTGCCCCTGTAGCATTTGCTGACCCTAAATAGAGGAAAATTCCACTCTCTTTAAGAGGGTTCACCACCATGTACGATTTAGCATGAAGGTCAATCTTTGCAATATTGTTGTTAACCATCTGGTCGTTCATGCACCAGATGCTTCCACCTTCCTTATATAGGTCGAATACCTCTTGGGTGACATAGTCACTTCTTGTGACTAAGACGCGTTCTCCATTCTTTCTTACTCGTTTGTTGATCTTATTTAATTCAGAGGTCTGGATAAAAGGAGAAATCGTCATAACAGAAGTACCCTGAAAGTCCTCTGGGTATCTAACGTTACTATTCATCTGCTCTCCATAGAAGAATGGAAGGAACTCATATCCTTCAGGTTCAAAGCGACTTTCGTCAACCTCAAACGCTTTCACATGGTATAAGTCTTCTGCAAGTTGCAGAATCTGTTTACGCTTCTGACCTGTGGTGTATGTTGAAAGTCTCTCCAAAAAGTCATGGAGAGGTTTATGTTTCTTTGTATTGTGTGAGTTGCTGGTGTTGATTTTACCAGTTATGTTGACAACAACATCGAGATTATTGTCAATCACGAGGTTCTTGCTCATGATGACAACTTTTAACCGTTGACAACCATCTTCACTGTTGCGCTCACGGATAACCCATAGCTTTGGATGAAAACTACTCAAGTGATTTTTCCTGTCCTGCACTTCAACTATAGCATCTTCCAGTAGGGGATAATAAGCCTGTGTCTCCTTTGGCATATGAATGCCACCACGCTGGCAGAAGACCACAAAATGCTCCGTACTTCTTCTGATACTCTCCAATATAAAGAGTGATGACTGTTTCACTTGACCACTCAAGTCGCCGAACATTCCCAAAGAATATGGCACAATCAGTAACGATCTGAGGTCTAGTGAATATGTTGTTCCTACAGCAAACTCTACATCCCAACCTGGAGTACAGAGCATATCACCATAGTTCAAGTCTCTCAAAATATCTTCTTTAATGGGCATCATTCTCCTCCTTTCTAATCTCCTGTAACATGCAGAAAACGATATCCCATCTATAGCTTAAGAAATATGCATCAGCTCGAGCTTGTCCCATGTACTTTTTGTAATTTGTAAGTTTAGCTCTTGTCGATCCTTTGGTTGCTTTCTCCCTTTGAACGAGCAGGTTTGTAAGTTTGGTAAGGTCATTGTGCTCGATGGCGTCAGCTGTAGATAGACAGAATGACTTAACAGTATTGTCATTGACAAAATCATTCACTTCTGCCAGCACCTCTTCAATCTTCCGCTTGGTCAGATCTTTAAGATGTTCGGCACGATAGCTTTGGAAGGTTTCAAACTGCTTCTCACCGCCTTTTTCGTTGCCAGTTCTGCAATCGTACAGATGATTATAAAAGACTCTTAGGAGATAAACAAACTGTGAGAATCTTACTGATAGTAGATACAATCTCTTGTAGTTGTCAGGAAGACTTTTCCATATCATTCCGTTATCATGCCAATCTTCAACAATAGGAAGATCGTCATGATTAAGAATGTATGCTAAAAGTGAGTCTTTACATTTCTGTCCAGCAATGACCTTTTCTGAAGTCACTATCTGACGTTTGATAAAAGCAGCCTCTTCGTTTGTCAAGATGATAGATATAGGAGTCTTGCCATCAAATTTGAATGACAAACCACCGGTATCGAAGAGAGCAGTAGAGCCACTGCCTTCAATATCATCGCCCTGAATTGGCTCGTCTTCATCCTTGGCTCTCCATTTGGCAGGCTGATCTTTTGCTTTTAGTGAACGCTCATAGATGAGTTGGTATAAATTGCCATCGGTTCTTACCATGTTATAGGAAACCAATGCACCCCAATAAATATAGGATGGATCATACTTGACATATCGACTGTTGTTTTGTTCAGCTTGGTCTATAATGGAGCTACCTGTGATACCCTTCTTAGCTTTCGCATCAGAAGTGCCCAGCAATAGTTGCCTGGTAAGTTTAATTTCTAGGTTCAGTATCTTTTGCTTTACTTCACCAGCATTCTTGTAATGCTCTTTCTCTGCCTGATGGTACAGGGAAGGAAGAAGAACAAAGTATTTCGCTCTGTTGTGTAAAGTAGACATACCTGGAAACATCCTGTTAGAGAATGCATCACGGATTCGGCCAATGCCAAGTTCATCAATGGCTTGATGATCTCGGATGGACTGAATGACCTTGTATATATTGTTCTGTTCTTCTGAACTAAAATTGATGTAACCTATATCCATTTGTTGTGTATTTAAATATCATCGGTAGTATTCGTGGCATCTAAATTAGGGTTTACTATATTATTTTAGTCAAACAGCCTTGCTGGGTAGTAAACTTGGAACCCCAAGCAGATATTGCATGTATGGATTCTCCAGAATGGCAGGGATGGCCGCTCGTCGCTAAGATTCTCAACATGCGTCACTATCAGAGCGCCGACAATCATGCGAGCGGACTATTGGCTGCATCGTTGTGATGGCTCTTCACTCGCTTGTTGTAATTCTTCTCGATCTTAATGGCCTTTTACTCTATCATGTCTGCGATTTGCTCGAAGTGGTCGGCGATGGCGTCGGCTCCTGCTTGCATCAGGCTTTGGCGCGATCCGTTGCCATAGGTTACGCCAATGGTGGCGCATCCTGCGTTGCGACCCATGAGGATGTCGAAATGGGTGTCGCCCACCACCACGGCATCGGCGGGCTCCAAGGAGAAGTGGGCGAGCGTCTTGCTGACGGGCTCGGCGTGGGGTTTGGCGAGCGTTACGTCCTCGGCGCCCACCACATAGCTGATGATGTGGTTGAGGTGGAACGTATGTATAAACTGGCATACCGACTGGTGGCCGCGACTGGTGGCTATGGTGAGCAGCAGGCCGCGGGCGTGGAGCTGGCGGAGGGTGGCTGCCACTTGGGGGAACATGGGTACGCCGAGCTCACGGTTGACGTCCTCGAAGATGTGGCGGTAGCAATGGGTGCACGCCTGTGCCATGCCCGCCGACATGGGCTCCAACACGGGGAACGCCTCGAGGAGGGGCAGGCCGATGGTGGCCGCTATCTCGGCGTCGGTGTGGGGAGGAAGGTGCATGGCGCTGAGGGTGCGGTGGAACGTGTTGACGATGACGGGCTTGGTGTCGGCCAGGGTGCCGTCGAAATCGAGGATGACAATCTTTTTCATGTGGGATGATGCGTGCGATAGGATGGGGTGTGGGGGTTAAAAACAGAACGCCTGGGTAGGGCAAAAAGCCTTGCGCCTCCATAGGGGGGGACGCAAGGCTTGATGGTATAGATGGGGTTGGGGCGTCGGCCTGTTATCCCTGTACGGGAATCTTGTCGACGCGGCGCTGGTGGCGCCCTCCCTCAAAATCGGTGGCGAAAAACTCGTCGAGGATCTTGCGGGCCATGTCGTTGTTGATGAAGCGGCCCGGCATGACAAGCACGTTGGCGTCGTTGTGCTGGCGGATGAGATGTGCTATCTCGGGCATCCAGCACAGGCCAGCGCGGATGCCCTGGTGCTTGTTGAGCGTCATGGCGATGCCCTCGCCCGATCCGCAGATGCCGATGCCGGGGTAGACCTCGCCACGCTCCACGCCCTCGGCCAAGGCGTGACCGAAGTCGGGATAGTCGCAGCTCTCCTCGCTGAGGGTGCCATAATCCTTATAAGCGATGCCTCGCTCGTCGAGGTATTGCTTGACAAACTGTTTTAAGGCGAAGCCAGCGTGGTCGCTGGCCAAGCCTACGGTCTTTACCTCCATGGGGGGAACGGTTAGCGGTTCAGGAACTCCTTCACCTGGTTGTACACGTTCTCGCCGGTGTAGCCTAACTTCTCATCGAGCACCTTGTAGGGAGCTGAGAAGCCGAAGCTCTTCATGCCGAACACCTTGCTGTTGGGGCCAATGCCCACCAAGCCCTCGAGCGTGCAGGGGAGACCGGCGGTCATGCCAAACTTCTTGACGTTGTAGGGCAGAACAGCCTCCTGGTACTCGGCCGACTGGCGGCGGAACAAGCCCTCGGAGGGGGCGCTCACCACGCGCACCTTGATGCCGTCGTGGCGAAGGGCCTCACAGCCCGACTCGAGCGTCGACACCTCTGAGCCGCTGGCCACGAGGATGACGTCGGGGTTCTCGTCGGAACCTGCCACGATATAGGCTCCCTTGCGAGCCTCCTCATAATTGTTGCCGGCGGGCAGCTTGGCGATGCCCTGGCGAGAGAGGATGAGCGCGGTGGGGGTGTTGGTGTTCTCCATGGCCATGGCCCAGCAAACGG
>ERZ1026850.532-NODE-532-length-23294-cov-7.798830_pt1 | contig 23294 bp, 22 predicted proteins | sample MGYA00380155_ERZ1026850 | MGnify/ENA primary metagenome ERZ1026850 (study PRJEB33269, sample SAMEA4719791) | human gut metagenome | biome: human-associated habitat; feature: organic feature; material: feces | place: Cameroon | collected 2013-10 ... | reverse complement strand
ATAACTTGACTATTTTAGCCTAAAATGTTATATTTTTCAGAAATATGTATAAAAAGGAGAGTATTCAAAAATGGATGACGGCGGGAGTCCGAATACAGGATTTTTTAAAAAATTTTTTCATAAACTTCCATTTAAAGATTCCGAGGATGTAACAGAGGAAGAAATTATTTCCATGGTAAATGAAGGCCATGAGCAGGGAGTCCTTCGGGAAAATGAAGCGGAGATGATACATAATATCTTTGAATTTGGTGATAAAGAAGCCGGTGATATTATGACACACCGTAAAAACATTTCTGCACTGGATGGAAATGACATTTTTGAAGATGTAATCACTCTGGTGATAGACAGCCATTATTCGAGAATGCCGGTATACTCTGATACCATAGATAATATTATCGGAGTATTACATATCAAAGAGACCTTATCCTACAGCAGACAACCAGAGCTTTTAAAGAAGCCGATTAAGGAAATTGAAGGGTTGATCCGTCCGGTGGATTTCATACCGGAGACACGCAATATCAATGCATTGTTTCAGGAGATGCAGTCGGCAAAAGAGCATATGGTAATTGTTGTGGATGAATATGGTCAGACAGCCGGACTGGTCACCATGGAAGATATTTTAGAGGAAATTGTCGGAAATATTTTAGATGAGCACGACGAGGAAGATACCTTTATCGAGAAGAAACCGGACGGAACATTTGTAATGAATGGAATGACTCCGTTAGAGGATGTAGGCGAAGCACTGAATCTTGATTTTGAAGATGAGGATTATGACACCTTAAATGGTCTTCTGATTTCTCTTATTGATAAAATTCCATCGGAGCACGAAGTCTTTGAGGTAAAATACAAAGGCTATATTTTCGAAGTACTTTCCGTGGAAGATAAGATGATAAAATATGTACATGTTGTTCCGGAAACAGAAGAATCTGCCGAGTCTGACACTGCGACTTGTCAGCAGGATGAAAAAATGGTAGAATAATACACGAAATACGGATAGAAAAGAGGATTAATTATGTCAGGACATTCCAAGTTTGCCAATATCAAACATAAGAAAGAGAAAAATGATGCGGCAAAAGGAAAAATATTTACAATTATAGGACGTGAAATTGCAATTGCGGTAAAAGAGGGTGGAGCAGACCCTGCTAACAACAGTAAATTAAGAGATGTAATTGCAAAAGCAAAGGCGAATAATATGCCAAACGATACCATCGAGCGTGGTATTAAAAAAGCTGCCGGAGACGGTGATTCCGTAAATTATGTACAGGTTACTTATGAAGGATACGGTCCAAGCGGAACTGCAATTATTGTAGACGCATTAACCGATAATAAGAACCGTACCGCTGCAAATGTAAGGAATGCATTTACAAAGGGACAGGGAAATATCGGAACACAGGGCTGTGTATCTTACCTTTTTGACCAGAAGGGCCAGATTATTATTGCCAAGGAAGACTGCGATATGGATGCAGACGATTTGATGATGATGGCATTAGATGCCGGGGCAGAGGATTTCTCGGAAGAAGAAGACAGCTTTGAAGTAATTACAGCACCGGATGATTTCAGTGCAGTACGTGAAGCTTTGGAAGCAGAAAATATTCCGATGGCAAGTGCTGAGGTTACCATGATTCCTCAGACCTATGTTTCATTAACCGATGAGAAGGATATTACTAATATCCAGAGAATCCTAGATCTTCTGGATGAAGATGATGATGTACAGGAAGTATATCACAACTGGGAGGAATAAAACTGATACCTGCATTTATCAGAGACAATGATAGATAGATGCAGGTATTTTCTAATAATATATTACATATGGTATAAAGGAGAAGGGAAGATGGAAGAGAATTATCAGATTGAGACAAAATGTATTCAGTCTGGCTGGAAACCAACCAAGGGAGAACCAAGAGTATTACCGATTTACCAGAGCACTACATTTAAGTATGATACCAGTGACCAGATGGGACGGTTATTTGATTTAGAGGAAGCCGGATATTTTTATACGAGACTTCAGAATCCGACCAATGATGCGGTAGCTGCAAAGATTGCAGATTTAGAGGGCGGTATAGCCGCAATGCTGACCTCATCCGGACAGGCAGCCAACTATTTTGCAGTATTTAATATCTGTGAAGCAGGAGACCATATTGTGGCATCCAGCTCCTTATATGGTGGAACCTTTAATCTGCTGGGAACCACACTTAAGAAACAGGGAATTTCCTGTACCTTTGTGGATCCGGATGCATCGGAAGAAGAACTTTCAGCGGCATTTTTACCAAATACCAAGGCGGTGATTGCGGAGACCTTATCCAATCCATCCCTTGTAGTACTTGATATTGAGAAGTTTGCACATGTTGCCCATGCACATGGGGTACCACTTATCGTAGATAATACATTTGCAACACCGATTAACTGCAGACCTTTTGAATGGGGAGCAGATATCGTAACTCATTCTACCACGAAGTATATGGACGGACATGCCATGGCAGTGGGCGGATGCATTGTAGACAGTGGTAATTTTGATTGGGAGAAATATAAAGATAAATATCCGGGGCTGACACAGCCGGATGAATCTTATCATGGAATTGTATACACTCAGAAATTTGGTAAGCTGGCTTATATCGAAAAAGCAACAGCACAGCTTATGCGTGACCTTGGTTCCATTCCATCCCCGATGAATTCCTTCTTACTGAATGTCGGGCTGGAAACTTTACATTTAAGAGTGCCAAGACATTGTGAAAATGCCCAGAAGGTAGCAGAATATTTAAATGCAAATGATAAAGTGGCATGGGTAGATTATCCGGGCTTAAAGGATAACAAATATCATGCACTGGCAGAAAAATATATGCCAAATGGCACCTGTGGTGTTATTGCATTTGGCTTAAAGGGTGGTAGGGAAGTATCCGTATCTTTTATGGATCACCTGAAATTGGCTGCAATTGTAACACATGTAGCAGATTCCAGGACCTGTGTCCTGCATCCTGCCAGCCATACACATCGTCAGATGACAGATGAACAGTTAATTGAAGCAGGTGTTGCACCGGATTTAATCCGGCTTTCCGTTGGAACAGAAAATGTAAAAGACATCATTGCAGATCTGGAACAGGCATTGGAGAATGTATAAGCAGAAAGGGGTAGCAAAATGAAGAGAATTCTATTTGCAGCATCAGAATGTGTACCATTTATTAAAACCGGAGGGCTTGCGGACGTGTGTGGTGCACTGCCAAAGGAATTTGACCCTCAGTATTGGGATATTCGTGTGGTAATTCCAAACTATAGTTGTATACCGGAACATTTCCGGAGCCAGTTTGAATATGTAACACATTTTTACATGGGAACAGGTTCTTATATCCCAAGTAAATATGTGGGCGTATTAAAATATGAATTAGATGGAATTACATATTACTTTATCGATAATAAAGAGTATTTTGACTGTTTTTCACCTTATGGAAATATCAGACAGGATATCGAAAAATTCTGTTTCTTTGATAAGGCAGTATTATCTATGCTTCCTGTTATCGGCTTCCAGCCGGATATTATCCATTGTCATGACTGGGAAACAGGTCTCATTCCGGTATATCTGAAAAACGAGTTTCAGGGAGATATGTTCTTCTGGGGTATGAAATCTGTTATGACCATTCATAACTTAAAATTCCAGGGTGTATGGGATATTAAGACCATGCAGGGGTTAACCGGACTTCCGGCATCACTTTTTACACCGGATAAGCTGGAATATAAGAAAGATGCTAATATGTTAAAGGGTGGTCTGGTTTATGCAGACTACATTACCACAGTCAGTGATTCTTATGCCAATGAGATTCAGACAGAATATTATGGGGAAGGTTTAAATGGTCTGCTTTCCGCCCGTCATTATGATATGCAGGGAATTGTAAACGGTATCGATTATCAGGTTTACAACCCGGCAACCGATAATAAGATTTACTGTAACTATGATGCTGAGTCATTCCGTAAAAAGAAAGTCAATAACAAGCTGAAATTACAGGAAGACTTAGGACTGACCGTAGATAAGAAGAAATATATGATTGGTCTGATTTCCCGTCTGACTGACCAGAAGGGCTTAGATTTGATTAACTTCGTTATCGACCGTATCGTAGATGACTTTACACAGCTTGTAGTAATCGGAACCGGTGAAGGTCAGTATGAGAATATGTTCCGCTATTATGCATGGAAATATCCGGACCGTGTGTCTGCAAATATCTGTTACTCCGATGACCTGGCACATAAGTTATATGCATCTGCCGATGCCTTCTTAATGCCATCCCGGTTTGAGCCATGTGGACTGACACAGCTTATTTCATTCCGCTACGGAACAGTGCCAATCGTCCGCGAGACTGGTGGATTAAAGGATACTGTTGTTCCATATAATGAATATGAGAATACCGGAGACGGATTCTCCTTCAGTAATTACAATGGGGAGGAAATGCTTTCTGTCATTAATTATTCCAAACACATTTTCTTTGATAAGAAGAAACAGTGGAACCAGATTATTGACCGTGGCATGGCAAAAGACTTCTCCTGGAAGAGCTCCAAGTGCCGTTATGAGAACCTTTACAATTATTTAAAGGGCTGGCCGGTATAAAAAAGAATATCATGTAGATAATAAGACAGACAGTGTAAACTGCCTGTCTTATTTTTTACGCGAGTAGCGAGAAAAATCGCATGCTTGCATGCAGATTTGGCGAGCACCGCGATAACTCGAGAAAATCGCAAAGCGTGTTTCTCGTAGTTTGTGCGAGCACCGCGAAATAATCCGGGCAGAAAAGAAGGGAGCATACGATATGGAGCAGAAAGAAAATTTACAGGAAGAGAATCAGCATGCAGAAAGAGCGACAGATGCGATTAAAAATAAAACAGTGGAAAATAAAGTGATGAAAAACAAAGAATTACAAAATACAGAATCAAAAATTGAAAAAGCAGAAAACAAAGAACGGGAAAAAGATGAATCAAAAAAGGAACAGTTAGACGAACAGGAACTGATCAGGGAATCCGGCCAGCTTTCTTTAGCAGAAAGCCGATGGCATCAGAAGATTCATTTATTATCGGTGATTGGTGAGATTGAAGGTCATGAATGTCTTTCTTCCAATACCAAGACAACGAAATATGAGCATGTACTGCCGAAGCTTGCAGAAATAGAAGATTCTGACCAGGTGGATGGTGTTCTTGTGCTTTTAAATACGGTAGGCGGTGATGTGGAATCCGGACTTGCCATTGCAGAAATGATATCTTCCTTAAGTAAACCGACAGTGTCCCTTGTCTTAGGCGGAAGTCATTCCATTGGTGTTCCGCTGGCGGTTTCAACGGACTATTCTTTTATTGTGCCATCGGGAACTATGGTCATCCATCCGGTGCGTATGAGCGGGACGGTAATCGGAGCACCGCCAACTTATGATTATTTCCAGCAGATGCAGGATCGGATTATTCATTTTATAGCATCTCACAGCAGAGCGGATGAAAAAAGATTAGAGCAGCTCATGATGAATACCACCATGCTGACAAAGGATTTGGGAACAATTCTTGTAGGAGCGGATGCAGTAAAAGAAGGATTGATTGACGAAGTGGGGGGAATCGACCAGGCACTTCATAAATTGCATGAGATTATAAGAGAACAGAAAAACGAATGCCTGTAATGACAAACGCATCAAAATATGGTATACTAATGCACAGTGTTGATAATTTTATACACGTAACTGTAGTGAGAGATACCAAGGAGGCAGCTATGTCATTATTACAGTCTGTTTTATTAGGTCTGATACAGGGGTTAACCGAGTTTCTGCCGGTAAGCAGTTCCGGTCATCTGGCAATATTTAAACAGTTTTTTCAAATAGAAACCGGCGGAATGTTTTTCGATATTCTGCTTCACATCGGAACACTGATTGCCGTATTTATTGTATACTACAAAGATATTTTCCGCATGATGAAAGAAGGCTTTGCCATTATTGGCGATTTTTTTGTAAATGTGGCAACTTTTTTTAAACGTGTGATAACAAAAGAAGATTTACCATACCGTAAAATCGTGCATAACAGTTACCGGAAATTTGTGATGCTTGTCATTGTTTCCACGATTCCAACCGGAATTATTGGAATAGCAGCGAAAGATCTGGTGTCTGCGGCAGAACAGATTTTACTGGTTCCTGGAATCTGCCTGATTATTACGGCAGTGCTTTTATTTATTGCAGACCGGATTCCGGATGGCGGCAAGACACCAAAGCAGGTAACTTATACCAATGCATTTTTAATTGGTATCAGTCAGGGAATCGCAACCATGCCGGGCTTATCGCGGTCAGGAACCACAATCACAGCATGTCTTTCTACCGGAATGACCCGCAAATTTGCGGTAAAATATTCTTTTATCATGTCTATTCCGGCAATACTGGGAGCACTGGTAGTAGAGATTAAGGATGTTGAATTTGCAGCATTACAGTCTGCAGATATTTTGAATTACATAGTTGGAACGCTGGTGGCAGCGGTAGTCGGTTATATCTGCATTAAGACCATGCTGGTAGTAGTGCGCAAAAAGAAATTCATGATATTTTCCATCTACTGTCTCATAATGGGACTGGTATCAATAGGAGGATATTTTTATATGTAAACGGGAGATTGAAATGGCAACTGGAACTAGAAAAAAGACAACTCAGAAGAAGAAAACAACAGGAACAACAGCATCAAAGGCAAGAAAACAGCGGGAACAGCAGCAATCCTTCCGGAATGAAGTGATTCTTTGGATTACACTGGCAGTCTGTATTGTTTTGCTGCTTGCTAATTTTGGAATCGGCGGAAAAATCGGAAGCGGAGTCAGTTCCTTTTTCTTTGGAATATTTGGATTAATGGCATATGTATTCCCAATCTGTCTCTTTTTGGCAGTAGTGTTCGCAGTGTCTAACCGGGAAAATAAAGTGGCAGCAGTCAAAATTGTGGCGGCGGTATTATTTGTATCCTTTTTATGCCTGTTTGTGCAGATGGTAACAGACAGCAGCAAGGAAGCCGGAGCAATATCTGCTTTCCAATATGGCTTTGACAATAAAGCCGGTGGCGGAATTATCGGCGGATTATTAGAACAGCTTCTGTGTCCGAATTTTGGTGTGCCGGGTACTTATGTCATTGATATTATTGTTTTGATAATATCGCTGGTGCTGATTACAGAACGCTCTATTATGAAGGGTATGCAAAAAGGCGGAAAAGTCATTTACGATTCAGCAAAGGATGATGCAATCCGTCGTATGGATGCTGCCAAGGAACGCCGGGAAGAGAGGGAGAAAGAAAGAGAAAAAGAGCAGGCAAGACGACGGATGGAAAAGAAGGTAAGCGGTGTGGCATTGGATACCAAATTACCATCCCCGGATAAAAAGAAATATAAATCAGATGATATTAATGAAATTACTTTGAGTGATATCGAAGATATGCCGGTGGTACAGGAAGAAAATAAAGTTGCACTTACGGCAACCAACGGCAGCCAGGAAATGGAACAGCCGGTATGGCAGGAGCCGGTAATTCATACGCTGAATGAGCCGGTGGCAACGATACACAGAGCAGAGGTAAAACCGGTAGAACCGATCATTCACCCTGCATCTGAACCTGCGTTTGAGCCGGAACCGATTGCAGAGCCAAAGGCAGAAAGCAATCTGCCAAAAGAACCGGTGCATCCTGTAATGGAAGAAGAAAAGCCAAGGAAGAATAAGAAACAGGACAAGATGGAAATCGAAGATGAAGTGGCGGCTGTAGAAGAATCCATCGTAAAACAGGAAAATTCCGGTGGCAGATATGTATTCCCACCGGTAGATTTACTGAAAAAGGGAAATGCCGGTGCATCCGGTGATACCAGAGATTATCTGAACCAGACAGCAGCAAAATTAAAAGAGACCTTAAAGAATTTTGGAATTAATATTACAATTACGGCTATCAACTGCGGACCAGCAGTAACGAGATATGAATTCCAGCCGGAAATGGGTGTAAAGGTCAGCAAGATTGTAAACTTATCTGATGATATTAAGATGAATCTTGCAGCGGCAGATATACGGATTGAAGCACCGATTCCGGGCAAAGCAGCCATTGGTATCGAGGTGCCGAATAAAGAAAGTATTCCGGTTATGTTTCGTGATCTGGTAGAATCAGAGGAATTTCATGCCAATAAATCACCGATTGCTTTTGCAGCCGGAAAAGATATTGCCGGAAAGGTCATGATTGCAGATATCGCAAAGATGCCGCATCTATTGATTGCAGGAGCTACCGGTTCTGGTAAATCTGTCTGTATCAATACAATTATTATGAGTATTTTGTACCGGGCAGATCCGGAGGATGTAAAGCTTATCATGATTGACCCGAAGGTGGTTGAGTTAAGTGTATACAATGGAATCCCGCATCTGTTCATTCCGGTTGTTACAGATCCGAAGAAGGCGGCAGGTGCATTGCACTGGGCAGTAGCTGAAATGACAGACCGTTATCAGAAATTTGCAGAATATGGTGTCCGTGATCTGAAGGGATATAACCAGAAGGTAGAGGGAATCAAAGATATTGATGATCCGGATAAACCAAAGAAGATGCCGCAGATTGTAATTATCGTAGACGAGCTGGCAGATTTGATGATGGTGGCACCGGGTGATGTGGAAGATGCTATCTGCCGTCTGGCACAGCTTGCAAGAGCGGCAGGAATCCATCTTGTCATTGCAACACAGCGTCCTTCCGTAAATGTCATTACCGGACTGATTAAGGCAAATATGCCATCCCGAATCGCCTTTTCCGTAACATCCGGTGTGGATTCAAGAACCATTCTTGATATGAACGGTGCGGAAAAGCTTTTAGGAAAAGGCGATATGCTTTATTATCCGCAGGGCTTACAGAAACCGCTTCGTGTACAGGGTGCATTCGTATCCGATAAAGAGGTATCGGATGTGGTTGAATTCTTAAAGGAACACAATGAAGGAGAAGGCTACAGCAGTGATATCGAAGAGCGGATGAACAATATTTCCGTATCTGCAAGCACCGGTGCTGATGCGGCATCTGGTGATGGAAATGACAGAGATGCTTATTTCCTGGATGCTGCAAAGCTTTTAATTGATAAAGATAAAGGTTCCATCGGAATGATCCAGCGTTATTTTAAAGTTGGTTTTAACCGGGCGGCAAGAATTATGGATCAGCTGGAAGAAGCTGGTGTAGTAGGACCGGATGAAGGAACCAAGCCGCGACAGGTGTTAATGTCTCCGGAACAGCTGGAAGCATTTATTGAAGAGGGTAATTAAGAAAGATTTATAGAATACAATCCATGAGGAGGAAATGAAGATGAAGTCAGATATTGAAATTGCACAGGAAGCAGAACTGGTACATATTAAGAAGGTGGCAGAGAAGCTCGGAATAAGCGAGGATGAGCTGGAATTTTACGGAAAATACAAAGCAAAGATTTCCGATGAATTATGGGAATCTGTAAAAGACAGGGAAGATGGCAAGCTGGTTCTTGTAACAGCGATTAACCCGACACCTGCCGGCGAAGGAAAGACCACAACAAGTATCGGACTTGGTGAAGCGATGGCTTTACTTGGTAAAAAAGCGGTACTTGCACTTCGTGAGCCGTCTTTAGGACCGTGCTTTGGAATCAAAGGTGGAGCCGCAGGTGGCGGATATGCACAGGTTGTTCCGATGGAAGATTTAAATCTGCATTTTACCGGAGATTTCCATGCAATTACATCTGCCAATAACCTGTTGGCAGCGTTATTGGATAATCATATCCAGCAGGGCAACCAGCTTGGAATTGACCCACGTCAGGTAGTGTGGAAACGTTGTATGGATATGAATGACCGTGCACTTAGAAATATTGTAATCGGTCTTGGAAGCAAGATGGATGGTATGGTACGTGAAGACCATTTCATCATTACAGTGGCATCTGAAATTATGGCTGTTTTATGTCTGGCTGACAATATGGAAGATTTAAAACGCCGTCTGGGCAGAATCATTGTTGCCTATTCCTTTGACGGAAATCCGATTACTGCAGATGATCTGCATGCAACCGGTTCTATGGCAGCACTCTTAAAAGATGCCATCAAACCAAATCTGATTCAGACATTAGAGCACAATCCAGCCATCGTTCATGGTGGACCATTTGCAAATATTGCTCATGGATGCAACAGTGTCCGTGCTACTAAGACAGCTTTAAAATTAGGCGATATTGCAATTACAGAGGCCGGTTTTGGTGCTGACCTTGGTGCTGAGAAATTCTTTGATATCAAGTGTCGTAAGGCGGGGCTTAAACCGGACGCAGTGGTACTTGTGGCAACCATCCGCGCATTAAAATATAACGGCGGGGTTCCAAAGGCAGACCTTGCAAAAGAAGATTTGGAAAGCTTAAAGAAGGGAATTGTAAACTTAGAGAAACATATCGAGAACCTTCAAAAGTTCGGTGTACCGGTAGTAGTTACCTTAAACTCCTTTGTAACCGATACCAAAGAAGAAATTGCATTTGTAGAGAACTTCTGCAAGGAAAGAAACTGTGAATTCGCATTATCTGAAGTATGGGAAAAAGGTGGCGAAGGCGGAATCGAACTTGCCAAGAAAGTACTGGATACTTTAGAGCATAAAGAAGCACATTTCAAACCTCTGTATGAGGATGAGATGTCTCTTATGGATAAGATTAAGACGATTGCAACTGAGATTTATGGAGCAGATGATGTAACTTACAGTAAGGCTGCATTAAAAGAATTAAAACATATTGAAGAAATGGGAATGGGCAATTTCCCGGTATGTATGGCAAAGACCCAGTATTCTCTTTCTGATGATGCATCAAAGCTTGGCAGACCGACTGGCTTTACCGTAAATGTCCGTGAAGTATATGTATCTGCCGGTGCAGGCTTTGTAGTAGCGATTACCGGATCTATTATGACCATGCCTGGACTTCCGAAAGTACCGGCTGCAAATAATATTGATGTAACGAATGACGGTGTAATTACGGGATTATTTTAGGAGGTATCATGGCATTATTAATTGATGGAAAAAGAATTTCCGCTGAAATAAAAGATGAATTAAAAGAAGAAGTAGCACAGTTAAAGGAACAGGGAATCACAGGCGCACTTGCTGTAATTCAGGTAGGAAATGACCCGGCATCCAGTGTATATGTCAGAAACAAAAAACGTGCCTGTGAATATATTGGGATAGATTCTCTTTCTTATGAGCTTCCGGAAGAGACTTCCCAGGATGAATTACTGGCTTTAATCGATAAATTGAATAAAGAAGAACATGTAAAAGGCATTCTGGTACAGCTTCCATTGCCAAAAGGCATTGATGAGGATGCGGTAATCCGTGCCATTTCTCCGAAGAAGGATGTAGATGGTTTCCATCCGGAAAATGTCGGCGCATTGATGATTGGACAGAAAGGATATATTTCCTGCACACCTGCCGGAATCATCCAGCTTTTAAAGCGTTCTGACATTGATATTGAGGGAAAACACTGTGTTATCGTTGGAAGAAGCAATATTGTTGGAAAACCGATGGCAATCTTAATGCTGCGTGAGAACGCAACTGTTACGGTAACGCATTCAAAAACCCGTAATTTAAAGGAAATCTGTAAAGAGGCAGATATTCTGATTGTTGCAATTGGAAAAAAAGAATTTATTGATGCATCCTATGTAAAAGATGGTGCAGTTGTCATTGATGTAGGAATTCATCGCGATGAGAACAATAAACTTTCCGGTGATGTAAAATTTGATGAAGTAGAGCTGCTTTGTAGTGCGATCACACCGGTTCCGGGCGGAGTCGGACCAATGACCATTGCAATGTTAATGAACAATTGTGTGGAAGCTATGAGACATGAATAGGAGAAGGCTATGAAGTGTGCAAATTGTGGAGCAGAAATAAAATTAGGCTGTGTGTACTGTTCTGTATGTGGAAAAGAAGCGCAGATTGTTCCGGATTATAATGTGGAAGAGGACATTTTAAAAGAATTATTAGAAGAAGACGATATGCCGAATAAGAATGCCTCTTCCAATGGAAAGAAGAAAAAATCATTGAAAAACAGCCAGAAGAAAAAGAAACAGCAGAAGCTTCTGATTACAGTATCAGTTCTGATTGCTATTGCAATCATTGGTGTTATCATTGTTCTTCTGGTGCAGAACAACCATAAGAAATCTTTTGATTATCAGTATCAGAAGGGAATCAGTTACACGGAAGAGAAGAATTATACCAAGGCATTGACCTATTTTGAACAGGCTGAGAAATTGCAGCCGGATAATGTGGATGTATTACTCCGGATGGCTGATTTGTACCGTCTCCGAAAAGATGAAACATCAGAAGAAGCGTATTTGTTACAGATACTTACCCTTGATAAGAACAATGAAGAAGCGTATCAGATGCTGATTGCTTTATATGATAAGCAAAAGGAATATGATAAACTACAGGATTTATATGAACAATCAGACTCTGATAAATTAAAAGCTCTGTTTGATAATTATGAAGTAAAGGCTCCGGAGTTTTCGGAAGAAGCCGGGGAATACAATGATACGATTGAAATTGAACTGATGGCAGATTCAGACTGTACCATTTATTATACGTTAAACGGTGATTCTCCGATTGAGAAGGGAATGGAATATACAGAACCGATTTCTTTAGAGGATGAGAAAGAATATACCATCAAAGCAGTAGCAAAGGACGCAAGAGGATTTTATAGTGAAATTGCAGAAGCAGATTATGAAATTACATTTGAAGCTCCGGATTCTGCTAATGTAACACCTGCTGCCGGAACATATTATGATGCACAGAGCATCAGCATACAGGTTCCCGCCGGTTCCACTGCTTACTATACCTGGGATGGCTCAACACCAACACAGGATTCTGATGTATACAGTGAACCACTTGAAATGCCACAGGGCAATAATGTGTTGTCTGTTCTTGTGGTAGATGACCATGGACTGGCAAGCCCGGTGATAAGATATAATTATATTTATCTGCCGGAATAAGCTATGGCAGATGAACAAAGAATGTGTCTTGACACATTCTTGCGCCTGCGGCGGTCGCTTGCGACATCTACCTTATACGCTGCAGTGCGCATCCTCGCGGAGCATTTTTTACTTTACAGGAAAGCAATTTCCTGTAAAGTAAAAAATACCCCCGGAATGAATATGGATAAGAATGTTTCTTATCTGCCTTCGCTCCGGGGATTTTAAAAATTAGTCTTCTTTTACAAATTCAATGACACCTTTGTCAAGTCTGGATACTCTTGCTAAAGAATAAACATCGATGCCCTGTTCCTCTAATTTTTCACGACCAGGCTGGAATGCTTTTTCGATTAAGACGCTGACACCTGCGATGGTGGCATGTGCTTTACGGATTAGGCGGATAGCACCGGTAGCAGCTTCGCCGTTGGCAAGGAAATCATCCACGATAAGAATGTGGTCATTTTCGCTGATGTATTTTGCGGAAATGGTTAATTCATAGCTGGTTCCTTTGGTATAAGAAGTTACAACAGTCTGATATAAATCATGATTTAAAATTTTAGAAGGCTGTTTCTTTAAAATAACAAGTGGAACGCCTAATGCTTCTGCAGCCATAAGAGCCGGAGCAATACCGGAGCTTTCGATGGTAGCAATACGTGTGATACCTTTTCCTTTATAATGTTCTGCAATATCTTTGCCCATTTTCTTCATTAATTCAGGATCCACCTGATGATTAATAAAGCTGTCAACCTTTAAAATGTTTTCGCTTTCTGCGATTCCTTCTGCAAGAATTTTGTCTTCTAATAATTTCATTTTGTTACTCCTTTGATTGTATTATATTTAAGCAGAAATCTGCTGTTTATTCATTGTTATCTGAATAGTAAGCGGCATAAATCTTTTCTAAGATATGTTCTTCATAATCCTCCGGCAGACCGGCAAATTTAGCATGAAGAAGTGCGGCAATTTTTTCGGAACGGATAAAATAACGCTGTTCCATGGAAGGCTCGCTGTCAGCACCACTGACATGGTCGATTTCTTCTGCTGTATAGTTTGAAGAGAACCACTGCATAATTTCGCTTGTGCGTTTACTTTCCATATCTGCATCCGCAGACATCTGGTTGATTTTACGGAAATGTGTAATTCCGATTCCAAGAAAAATAACAAACAGAACAGACATTACAACAATCATAATAACACGCATATAATCAGCCATTGGTAATTTGATGATGTCCAGAGCAAAAAGAATGACAAAAATCAGACCGGCAATTCCAACTCCAAGGAATGTATAAGCGGTAGAACGATTATCTTCCAGCTGGGCATCTTTCTCCTTGTATACCATGTTATGTACCTGACCTTTCGTTATAATAATACTATTATAAGTGATTTCGCCCGACGATACAATAACCTTGTCTGTATTTCTGAAATAAGGTATACTGCAAGTATGAAGATAACAATATTATGCGTAGGAAAAATCAAAGAAAAATATTTCCGGGATGCCATTGCTGAGTACGAAAAAAGACTGGGCAGATACTGTAAACTTGAAATTGTGGAAGTGGCAGATGAGAAGACACCGGATGGAGCATCCGAGGCAGAGGAACAGCAGATTCGTCGTAAAGAGGGGGAACGTCTTTTAAAATATTTAGAGGGAAAGAACTGCTACGTCATTGCCCTTGCTATTGACGGAAAAATGCTGGATTCTGTTTCATTATCGGAAAAAGTCAGTGACTTGATGGTAAAGGGCAACAGCCATATCGTTCTTGTGATCGGAGGTTCCCTTGGAATTGCGGATGAAGTATTAAAACGTGCAGATGAAAAAATAAGCTTTTCGAAGATGACATTTCCGCACCAGCTGATGCGTGTTATTTTATTGGAGCAGTTATACCGGAGCTATCGTATCATCAATCATGAGCCGTATCACAAATAAGCAACCGTATCATAAATAGAAGAAACGGATAAAAGGAGGAGATTTTATGAGGATGTACGACCTCATTTTAAAGAAAAAAGAAGGTGCTGCTTTAAGCAAAGAAGAAATCCAGTGGATGATAAATGCATTTACAACCGGTGAAATTCCGGATTATCAGATGTCAGCCATGCTGATGGCAATCTGTTTTCAGGGAATGAATCACGATGAGACACTCTCATTAACCCTTGCTATGCGGGATAGCGGCGATGTGCTTGATTTATCCGGAATTAAAGGCGTAAAAGTGGATAAACACAGCACCGGTGGTGTGGGAGATAAGACCTCCTTGATTCTGACACCAATCATTGCTGCACTGGGTGTTCCGGTAGCAAAAATGTCCGGAAGAGGATTGGGTCATACCGGTGGGACCATTGATAAGTTAGAATGCTTTGAAGGATTCAGCACTTCTATATCAGAAGAAGCTTTTTTAAAGCAGGTATCAGAGGTTGGCATTGCAATAGCGGGACAGACTGCAAATCTTGCACCAGCAGATAAGAAGCTGTATGCACTCCGGGATGTCACTGCTACGGTGGCAGAAAAATCCTTAATTGCCAGCAGTATTATGAGTAAGAAATTAGCCAGCGGGTCGGATGCAATTGTTCTTGACGTAAAAACCGGAAACGGTGCATTCATGCAGACTGTGGAAAAGGCAGAGGAACTTGCCCGGATTATGGTGGCCATCGGAAATGGTGCTGGAAAGAAAACTTATGCGGTTATTACAGATATGTCACAGCCTCTTGGCAATACAGTAGGCAATATTGTGGAAGTGCAGGAAGCCATTGAAGCATTGAACGGAAAAGGACCAAAGGATCTGATGGATGTTGTCTATGCATTAGGGTATCTCATGTTAAAGGCTGCCGGCGTGGCAGAAGATGAAAAAGAAGCAAAAGCAATGATGGAAGAAGTCATTGCAAATGGAAAAGCACTGGATAAATTTGCAGACTTTGTCGAAGCACAGGGTGGCAGAAAGGAACAGGTTTATCATCCGCAGTTATTGGCAAAAGCAGCAATTACAGAGACCGTCACCGCACCGGAAGATGGATATGTAGAAGCTTTAAATGCTATGGCAATTGGAACTGCCTGCATGAGCCTTGGCGGCGGCAGAGAGACAAAGGAGAGTCAGATTGATTTAACTGCCGGTATCCGCCTTAAGAAAAAAGTAGGAGACAACGTAAAAAAAGGAGAATGTCTGGCCGAATTATATGGTAATGATGCAGCAAAATGCAACTATGCAAAGGAACTGGTTCAAAATGCATTTCTTTTCAGTAAAGAGCCACTGGATGCACCGGAAACAGTTTTAAAATATATTACCGCATAGAAAAGGAAAAAACTCATATAGTTATATATGAGGAAAAACAATAAGAAAGAGTTAAAAAAAGATTTTAAAAATCATATGGTGGAGTCCTTAGAACTGCCGAAAGACTTAGTCTACCGGGCAGCAATTGTAACCGTTATGGGTAACAGGGAACTGCTGTTGGAAAATTATAAGGGAATCTTAGAATACGAGAAAGAATATATCAGGATTCAGGCGAAAAGCTGCCGGATTCTTGTCCGTGGGAAAAATCTCAACATTTCCTATTATACGAATGAAGAGATGAAAATAACAGGAATCATCCAAAGTATTGAGTATGAATAGAGGTTTTCTATGACAACACTTTCCCTGCTTAAATATATAGGCGGTTACCTTGAGGTAGTTTTAAGCGGTTATGCCCCGGAACGATTTTTAAATCTGTGTAGCAATCACAATATTTTAATCTGGAATCTTCGAAAAGAGGAAGATGTTTATCGCTTTTTTATCAGCATTCGTGCATTTCGGAGTATCCGTCCGTTCGTAAACAAGACCGGATGCAGGATTCGGATTCTGCGCAAAATAGGATTTCCGTTCTGGATGAACCGTTACCGGAAACGAAAATGCTTCCTGATGGGAGTGATTTTCGCAGCTGGTCTGGTGTGGTTTTTATCACGATTTCTTTGGAATGTGGAGGTGGATGGTAATTCATCTGTTACGACAGAAACCGTTTTAACATTTCTTGATGAGAAGGATTGTGGTTACGGAGACCGGATTCGTACGATTGACTGCGAACAGTTAGAACGGGATCTGCGGGCGCAGTTTCCGGAAATCATCTGGGCATCGGTACAGATTTATGGAACGAAAATGACGGTATTAATCAAGGAAAATCTGGTACAGCAGGAAGCAATGGAAGAATTGCCTTATGAAGCTTCAGACCTGATAGCAGAAGAGGATGCGACAGTGGAATCTATTATTACAAGAAATGGAACCCCACTAGTAAAGAACGGCGATGCAGTAAAGGCAGGAGATATTCTGGTAAGTGGCAGGATTGATTTAACCAATGACAGCGGGGAACAGTATGCCTATGAATATTGCAATGCGGATGCGGATATCTATCTGCTGACGGAATATCCCTATCAGGATAAATTTTCCCTTGCCCACGAAGAAAAAAGAATGACCGGTGCAGAAAAGAAACGGTATTCCATTGATTTCTTCGGAAAAGTAATAACATTTCCGGCATTAACCAGTGGATTTAAATGTGCCGACAAAACCACGGATTATAAGCAGCTTTGCCTCAATGGGGACTTTTATCTGCCACTTGGAATCTATTATAGTACTTTAAAAGAGTATCGGACAGAACAGGCAATTTATACGAAAGAGCAGGCAGAAGCGGTTGCTACAGAAAATTTTAATATATATTTGTCACATTTAGCAGAAAAAAATATTCAAATTTTAGAAAAAAATGTTATTATAGATATGGACGATAAAAACTGTATCATGGAAGGAATCATCAAAGTGCGCACAAAAGCTGCTTTAAGGCAGGAAACGGAACAGCTTACAGCACCTGATACAGAAGACACAGAGGAAGGGCTAGTATTAAATGAGTTTGAATGAAACAAGAATTGATATACCGGCAGAGCATGTTTCCAATATTTTCGGCCAATTCGACCATAATATAAAATTGATTGAACGTACCTTAAATGTTACGGTAGTGCCCCGCAATGAAGGAATCAAAGTCATTGGAGATACCGCAAATGTAGAGGGTGCATGCAAGGTGTTTGCAGAACTTTTACAACTGGCAGAGCGTGGAAACATGATTGATGAGCAGAAGGTTGCATATACACTTTCTCTTTTGGGAGAACATAAAGAAGGCTCGTTGGTAGAAATCGATAAGGACTGCATCTGCCATACGATAAACGGTAAACCGGTGAAACCAAAGACTTTAGGCCAGAAGGCTTATGTGGACGCTATCCGCAAGCAGATGATTGTATTTGGAATCGGACCTGCGGGAACCGGAAAGACTTATCTTGCCATGGCAATGGCAATTACTGCATTTAAGAATGAAGAAGTAAACCGCATAATTTTAACCCGTCCTGCAATTGAAGCCGGTGAGAAATTAGGATTTCTTCCGGGAGATTTACAGAGCAAGGTAGATCCGTATCTTCGCCCGCTGTATGATGCACTGTATCAGATTATGGGAGCAGAAAGCTTTCAACGGAATATGGAAAAGGGGCTCATTGAGGTTGCACCATTGGCTTATATGAGAGGCCGTACCTTAGATAATGCATTTATTATCCTGGATGAGGCACAGAATACTACACCGGCACAGATGAAGATGTTTTTAACACGTATTGGATTTGGTTCCAAGGTTGTGGTGACCGGAGATGCTACCCAGAAGGATCTGGCTCCGGGAACGAAGTCGGGACTGGATGTGGCATTACGTGTACTTCGCAATGTGGATGAGATATCCGTCTGCAAATTGACCAGTGCTGACGTAGTAAGGCATCCTTTGGTACAGAAGATTGTAAAAGCCTATGATGATTATGAATCAAAAGCAAATAAAAGAACGAAAAGAGTAACGAAAAATGAAGGAAGATAGATTTTCACCCAAAAGAATGATTCGTATGCTGGGAATCCTTATTTCCGTTGCGCTTTATTCTGTTTTTCTGGCAATTATCTGCAAGTTTACCATAGACCGTGTACTGGTGCTTGTTTTTGTAAATGCTTTATATCTGCCATTGCTGATTGCAGTGATTGAAATGGAACGTATCAGAGGGCATCTGAACCGGAATGAAAAAAGTGATTTTCATCAGCTGTTTCTTTGCTTTCTTGCAGCATCAGCCTGTTATGTGGGTTTCTTTTTTATGCCGGCATATATGGCACCGGTCATGATTCCGGTCATGATTCTTTCCTGTGGCGGAAATGAACTGATTGGTATTTTAGGCGGAATTTATTTTAATACACTGCTTTGCATGTGTTCCAGCGGCAGTTTTTATGAATATGCGGCATATACTATGCTGACGGTACTTTCCGGAATTCTGCTTATGGTAATCAGCCAGAAAAAATATAAAATTTATGGATGCATCATGACCGTTGCATTGTCGTTTGCTGTTCCGAGTATCTTCTATTACATCAGCAGCTTTGAAATCAATTATCATCAGTACTTATCCGCAGGATGCAGCATGATACTGACTGCAGTTTTTTCGTACTTTTTTGCAGACAGGCTGTATTATTATACGAAGCATGAAAAAGAACGTACTTTAGCTGAAATTATTGCAGAAAATTTTCCGCTGGTACAGGAGATTAAAAACTATTCGGAAATTGATTATGCACATGCCCGTAAAGTTTCGAGTGTGGCAGAAGAATGTGCAAAGGAGTTAGGGGCAGATGATAAGACGGTAGCTGCGGCAGGCTTTTACTACCGGATTGGCAAACTTGAGGGTGAGCCGTTTGTAGAAAATGGAGTTCGTCTTGCTGAGATTAACTGTTTTCCGAAAAACGTGGTTAAGATTTTAAGCGAATACAATGGTGAATTAAATGCCATCAGCTCCATAGAGTCCGCAATCGTACATATTGTGGACAGTATTGTTACCAAATTTGAACTTTTGGACAAGGAAACCGTGAAGAACAGCTGGAATCATGATATTATTATTTATCAGACATTAAACGAAAAATCAGCTGCCGGATTATATGATGAAGCGAATCTTGGCATGAACCAGTTTATTAAAATCAGAGAGTTTTTAACGAAAGGAGCGGATTTGTTTTGAGCCTTGCGATAGAGAAAGAAACGGAGGTTACCTTCGATTTTGATTATGAAACACTTGCAAAAGATGTAATATCGTTTACAATGGAACATGAGCATTTTCCTTTTGAAGCAGAAATCAGTCTTACGCTGACAGATAATGATGGCATTTGGAAGGTAAATAAAGAGTTCCGGGAGATAGACCGCCCGACGGACGTTTTATCCTTTCCGATGTTAGAATATGATGCACCGGGAGATTTTTCCCAGATAGAGAATCAGACAGAGGACTGCTTTAACCCGGATACAGGGGAAATTCTTCTGGGAGATATCATTATTTCTGTGGACAAGGTCAGGGAACAGGCAGAGGAATATGGCCACAGTATGCAAAGAGAATTTGCATTTCTGATTGTACATAGTATGCTGCATCTGTTTGGTTACGACCACATGGAAGAGCAGGAAGCTGCAGTGATGGAAGGAAAGCAGCGTGAGATTTTAGAATGCTTAAATATTTTAAGATAAAAATGGAGGAACATCATGAAAAAGAGATTAAGTATTGTTTTATGCATGACACTGATGGCAACCAGTCTTTTAGCTGGATGTAAGAAAAAAGAGGAAGCTCCGGAACCGACAGAAACCGTTTCTGAAGCAGAACCGGAAACCGAAACCAAAACCGGCAAAGATGGTATGGCAAGAAGTTACCTGACCGGTGAATGGATTGATGCAGATTTAGCAAAGAAGAAACCGGTTGCAATCATGATTGGAAATACCAATGATGCATTGCCACAGTATGGACTGTCGCAGGCAGACGTACTTTACGAAGCTCCTGCTGAAGGCGGAATTACCCGTCTGATGCCAATTTTCCAGGATTACTCCGGATTAGACAAGATTGGTTCTGTAAGAAGCTGTCGTCACTACTATGCATATTATGCAATGGAATTTGATGCAATTTATGTTCATTACGGACAGGCAATTTACGCAACTGAGCTGTTAGAGAGTGGCAAAGTTGAGGACTTAAACGGTTTAGAGGGTGCCATTGATTCTGCTACTTTCTATCGTGACAAGTCAAGAAAGGCTCCACACAATGCATTTGTAAGCACAGATGGTCTTGATGCCGGAATTGAATTAAAAGGTTATGATACCGAGCTGCCTTCCGATTATGAAGGACATTATCAGTTTAATGAAGATGATGAAAAAGAAATTGAACTTACAGATGGAGCAGATGCAGCAGTGGTTCAGCCGGGATATTATGTAAACAATCCTTGGTTTGTCTATAACAGTGAAGATGGTTTATACTATCGTTTCCAGTATAAAAAAGAGCATATGGATGAAAATACAGGCACACAGCTTGCATTTAAGAACATTCTGCTTCAGTACTGCGATTATACCAAGTTAGATGATGCACACGGTTATCTGGATGTTGAGAGCACCGGTGAAGGAACCGGAAAATATATTACTAACGGTAAAGTAATTGATGTGACATGGAAGAAAGCAAGCGAAAACGAGCCAACCAGATACTATGACGCTTCTGGAAATGAAATCACATTAAACCAGGGAAAAACCATGGTATGTGTATTGTTAAATGATATGGAGAAGAAATTAAATATCTATGCAACAGAAGATGAGTTTACACCACCTTCCGCAAAATAATTATTTCGAAAATTACTTGAGGTAAATTTATGAGTTCAGGAAAAAAGAGTGACTCCAACTTTTTAGTACAGGGTTCCATTCTTGCAATTGCCTCTATAGTCAGCAGGATAATTGGTCTGCTCTATCGTATCCCGATGACCAATATCATCGGAGATACCGGTAACAGTTATTACAGTGCAGCCTTTGAAATTTATAATATCCTGCTGATTATTTCTGCATACAGCCTGCCATTGGCGGTATCCAAGCTGGTATCTGCCCGTGTCTCGAAGGGGCAAAGAAAAAATGCATATCGAATTGTAAAAGGTGCCCTGCTTTTAGCAACCGGTACCGGACTTACTGCAAGTTTGATTCTTTTCTTTGGTGCGTCATTCTTCACAAACATGCTGAATACGCCCCTTAGTATTTTTGCGTTGAAGGTTCTGGCACCGACAATACTGGTAGTTGCTGTATTAGGAGTCTTACGTGGATTTTTCCAGGGACTTGGTACCATGATGCCGAGTGCCATTTCACAGATTATCGAACAGATTGTCAATGCGATTGTCAGTATTGCAGCTGCCTATATCCTCTATGGATATGGGGCAAGAATCGGAGCAGTGCTTGGAAATAAAGAAAAGTATGGCTCTGCTTACGGTGCGGCAGGTGGAACACTGGGTACCAATATGGGAGCAGTGTTTGCACTTTTATTCCTTGGAATGTTGTTTCTGGCATACAAACGTATTTTCAAACGACAGATGCGCCGGGATACCAGCAGCAAAACAGAATCCTATCAGAATGTCTTTCGTGTACTGATTATGACCATTGTTCCGGTACTTTTAAGTACCACAATTTATAATATCAGTGCAATTTTAGATCAGGGTATCTATAAGAACGTAGCGGAATTACAGGGCTATAAGCCGGATGATATTGATGTCTGGTGGGGAATCTTCTCCGGAAAATATAAGACTATTATCAATATTCCGATTTCCATTGCTTCTGCGATGGCGGCTTCCTGCGTACCAAATCTTACCGGTGCGTATGCAAGAAAGGACAGAGAGTCTGTGCGAAGCCAGATTAACATTGCAATCCGCTTTATTATGGTAATTGCATTCCCTTGTACCATTGGAATTGCAGTGCTGTCAGGACCGATATTAAAGCTGCTTCATCTTTATGGCAGTACCGGAACTACCGCAGCAACCATGCTGACAACGGGAGCAGTGGCAATTTTATTCTATTCCCTTTCTACATTATCCAATGGACTGTTACAGGGAATTAACCGGATGAGAGAGCCGGTTAAAAATGCGGCTATCGCATTGGGACTGCATCTGATTGCACTGTTAGTGATGATGTTTGGATTACATCTTGGTATCTATGCAGTGGTATATTCCAATGCATTATTTGCATTCTTTATGTGTCTCTTCAATGCAATGTCTTTACGGAAATACAGTGGCTATCGTCAGGAAGTTGTGAAAACTTTCTTAATCCCGGTGGCAGCTTCTGCCATTATGGGTGTCGTAGTCTTTGGCGTTTACAAAGGTATTTTTGCTGTTATTAAGGTAAATGCCATTGCAGCTGTACTTGCGATTGCAATCGGAGCTGTTGTATACGGTGCAATGCTTTTATTATTAAAAGGCTTAAGTGAGGAAGAATTAAAGAAATTCCCGAAGGGATACCTTTTCGTCCGTATTGCAAAGAAATTACATTTATTACTGTCTCTTATACACATCTGACGCTGCCGACGAAGAGGATAGTGTAGAT
>ERZ1026850.529-NODE-529-length-23329-cov-5.737690_pt1 | contig 23329 bp, 20 predicted proteins | sample MGYA00380155_ERZ1026850 | MGnify/ENA primary metagenome ERZ1026850 (study PRJEB33269, sample SAMEA4719791) | human gut metagenome | biome: human-associated habitat; feature: organic feature; material: feces | place: Cameroon | collected 2013-10 ... | reverse complement strand
AATCGGTAGATGGTATCGATTTCAAGGGTGTAGAAGGTCGTTGCTATAGTACGTCGGACAGTGATTCCTTTAATTGATCAAACCATCCATTGGGCTGTCGACCAACGTCTTCAAGATTGAACTCCCGGCTCTGGCCCCGCCTGCCGTTGACCAGCTATCCGTAGATGCCATCATGGATCTGGCCAGATCCTGTGAATCGTTCACGAGATCGGATGCAGAGAATGCGTGCGGAAGATCCAGATCCAAGGCAGGGGCCGTCCTGACAGCCATGGTGGAGGAGAGAATCCTCGAAAGATTCGGAAACGGTAAGAACACACGCTACAGGATTCCGAAGAACCGACGGGGATCCGATGAAAATAAGAGTGCCGGGGGGGAAGGGCCCCCCGGGCGTTTTGAACTCACATCGGGACGAACTTGTACCCGTAGTGAATGACGCCGTCGTGTCCGTCGGCGTCGAGCTTGCGGAGGACCGCCCTGACGGGCATCCCGATCTCGATCTTGTCGAGGTCGACGTCCACCAGCTGGGCCTCGATCATGATGCCGTCATCGGTCTCGACCATCGCGACGGCGTAGGGCTTCTGCAGGTTGTTGCAGTCCGGGGCCTCGTGGATGATCGAGTACGTGAAGACCTTCCCCTGGGGGCAGACCCTGTACTCCACGATCTTCCCGATACCCGCCCTGCGGCACTTCGGGCAGAAGGGCCTGGCCGGGAAGAAGATCGTTCCGCAGTTCTCGCACTTGGTCCCCTTGAGGTTGTACCTTCCGGGGATCTCCCTCCACTCTCTCGCTACGGAAGACATCAGATCGCCTCCAGGATGGTGACGGTGGCAGCGGAACCGATGCCTCCGGTGTTCTGGGCGAGACCGTACTTGGCGTTCTCGACCTGGCGCTTGTCGGCCCTGTTCCTCATCTGGTCGGCGATCTCCGCCACCTGGGCGACTCCGGTCGCTCCGATGGGGTGTCCCCTGGCCTTGAGGCCTCCGGACGTGTTGATGGCGATCTTGCCTCCGATCCTGCACTGTCCGTCGAGGACAGCCTTCCCGGCCTCTCCCTTCTTGAAGAAGCCGAGGTCCTGGAGGGCCATGATGCCCGATACGGTGTAGTTGTCGTGGACCTCCGCGACCTGGATGTCCTGGGCGGTGATGCCCACCTGCTGATAGGCCTGCTGGGCCGCCTGGACGGTGGCCTGGTAGGAGGTGATGTTCTCTCCCCTGCTGAACAGGGCGAGGGTGTCGCTGGCCTGGGTGACGGCGGAGACCTTCGCATAGCAGTCGGTGTGCTCCTTGGCCTTCTCGAGGGGGCAGAGCACCAGGGCGGCGGCTCCGTCGGAGATGGGGGCGCAGTCGAAGACCCCGAGGGGCTCCGCGACCGGTCCGGACCTGAGGACGGTGTCCAGCTTGATCTCCTTCCTGAACTGCGCGTTGGGGTTGAGAGCGCCGTGGTAGTGGCTGTTGACCGCGAAGGATCCGATCTCCTCGCGGGTGGCGATGCCATCGTGGATCATCCTCTGGGCGATCATCGCATGGAGTCCCGCGAAGGTGACCCCCATACCGGCCTCCCACTCCGCATCGGCGGTGGCGTCGAGGACCGAGTTGATTGCAGGGTCGTCGAGATCGGTCATCTTCTCCGCTCCTCCAACGACGACGTAGTCGCTGACTCCGGAGGCGACGTCCATGTACGCCTGCCTGAAGGCGACTCCTCCGGATGCTCCTCCGGCCTCCACGCGGATCGCGGGAACGTGCCTGCTGGCCATTCCGGTGTAGTCCGCGATGAGCGCATCGATGTGCTGCTGGTTAATGAAGCGCCCGGCGGACATGTTTCCGATGTACAGCGCATCGATCTCGTCGCCGGCGAGGTTCGCATCCTCGATGGCCTTCATCCCGGCCTCGATCCCGAGGGCCCTGAAGGATTTGTTCCAAAGCTCACCGAACTTGGTGACTCCCGTTCCTATGATTGCTACTTCCCTCATGAGATCACCCCGACATGACGATCTTTCCCTTGAACTTCGCATACGTGCCGTAATCCAGGTAGACGGGATCGGCCATGACCTTCTCCAGGACGGGGGCGTTGTCCCTCTTGTAGTCCTTGATCGCATCGGTCACCGTGATGTCGAAGGCATCGCTTCCTGCTCCGGATCCGTAGGATGTCACGAAGATCCTGTCCCCGGGCTCGGCGTGGTCCAGGACGTTGGCGAGTCCGAGAGGCACCGCGCCGCTGTAGGTGTTGCCGATCTCCGGCGTGAGGAGACCGTACTGGATCTGCTCGGGCTGGAATCCCAGCTGGGAGGCGACCCTCGTGGGGAACTTGCCGTTGGGCTGGTGGAAGACCGCGTACTTGTAGTCCTCGGGGGTGGTGCCCATGGCCTCCAGCATCATCTTCGCAGCGGAGGTGATGTGCCTGAAGTAGGCGGGCTCTCCGGTGAACCTTCCTCCGTGGAGCGGGTAGGGCTGCCCCTCCCTCCTCCAGAAGTCGGGGGTGTCCGTAGTGAAGGACAGGGTCTTGTTGATCCTGGCGATGATGTTCTCGCTTCCGATGAGATAGGCCGCGCCTCCGGCGGATGCCGAATACTCGAGCGCATCCCCGGGAGCTCCCTGGGAGGTGTCCGATCCGATGGCCACTCCATACTTCACCATCCCGGCTCCGACGAGACCCATGCAGGCCTGGATGCCGGCGGTTCCTGCCTTGCAAGCGAACTCCATGTCCGCGGCGGTCATGGCGGGCGTGGCCTCGATGGCCTCGGCGACGATGGTCGCCGTGGGCTTGACCGCATACGGGTGGGATTCGGATCCCACGTAGATGGCTCCGATGTCCTGGGGGTCCACCTCGGGGACGCGGGCCATCATGTACCTGGCCGCCTCCGTCGCGATGGTCACGACATCCTCGTCGGGGGAGGGGACGGACTTCTGATTGATCATCAGTCCCTTGCCCATCGACTTCCCGTCGACTCCCCAGATCCTCCCGATCTCCTCGGGTTTGATCCTGTATCTCGGCACGTACGCGCCGTAGCTCACAATTCCAACTTCCATCATATCCCCTCTCTGAGTGCTTCCATCCTCTTGACGATCTCCTCCACCGGCAGGTCCGTGGTGACCAGCGGGATGCCCTCCAGCCTCGCCAGCTTGACGGCGAGCGGATCGGTCTTCTCCGGCTGGACGTACACGACCATGGCGGGCGTCAGCGGATGAGCGCGCACGGCGATCATCGGCGAGCGCCCGAAGTGGACGTTGGTGAATATCAACGCCCTCTCGGTGTTGGACCCGTATATCTTCAGATAATCCTCAGATCCCAGGCTCAGGATCGCCTTGATAGAATCGACGATCGTGTAGCCGAAGACCGATTTCGTAAGAACGCGGTCGGGATTGAGGTTCCTGCCCCCGAAGGACTCGATGAACCTGTCCATGGGGATCCCTCCCGGGAACTCCTCCATGGAGATTATGCAGTCGAGCTTGTAGTTCGGGTTGTATCTGGAGATGACGGGAGACCCGTTCTGGATGTCGAGTTCGATGAATGCGTCGACCATCTTGCGGATGACGTTGACTCCGGGGGACTTGCGTCTCCCGGACTCGTAGTCGCTGACGACGGAGTGGGACACGCCCATGGCCTCTGCCAGCTGGTGCTGGGATAGGCCGAACTCCTCCCGCCACTTGCGGATGGTCTTACCGGGATCGGGGGAGAGGGTGATCTCCCCGGCGATCTTCTGCCTGAACTCGTCCACCATTCGTACGACGGTAGTTGGGGTGCATATATAACAATGTCGAATAGCGCTACCGTCGATTGCCGTAGTGGGTTCAATCGAGCTCCTTCTCGATCGCCTCGACCACGGTGCGGAGGACCTTGAGGCGCCCGTACTTCTTGTCCTCGGATTCGACGACCACCCAGGGGGCGTAGGGGGTGTTGGTGGATGCGATCATCCTGTCCACATACTCGCAGTACGTGTCCCACTTCTCCCTGTTGCGCCAGTCCTCGTCGGTGATCTTCCACTGCTTGTACGGATTGTCCTCGCGGGCCTCGAAGCGGGCGAGCTGCTCGTCCGAGCTTATCTCCATCCAGAACTTGATCACGATGCCGCCGGAATCGTGGATCTGACGCTCGAATGCGTTGATCTCGTCGGCTGCGTGACTGTACTCCTCGGGGGTGCAGAAGCCCTCGATGGGCTCCACCATCATCCTGCCGTACCAGGAGCGGTCATAGATCGTGATGTGCCCGGCCTTGGGGAGGTTGACGGTGAACCTCCACAGATAGGAATGGAGCTTCTCCTCCAGAGCGGGCGCGGCCACCGGACGGACGTAATATCCGCGGGGGTTCATGGCGCGGACGAGGCGCTTGATGCTCCCTCCCTTGCCTGCGGCGTCCCATCCCTCGAAGACGATGACCATGGAGCGTCCCGATTCCGCGAGACGGGTCTGGGCCTTGGCCACCTTGATGGATAGCTCTTCGAGCTCTCCGCGATAGCTCCTCGCCTCCAACGAGAGGTCGGCGGACAGACGGGGGTTGGGATACAGCGCCCCCGGAGGAACGGGCTGCACCGGGATCCCGGCGTCCATGGCGTGGTTGACACGGGATATGAGCGTGCGGACGACGGTGGCCATCGTCACATCTATGTCGGAGACGTCGACGATATCCCAAGGAGCGTTCACCGTGCTCGTCTTGGCGATCATTGGCATGACGACCTTGTCCTTCCACTTCTTCGGATCGATATGGTCGTCGGTGAGGAACGATTCCGTCTTGGAGATCCTGGTTGCGAACTCCTTGGCGAGGCGGTCGACGGCGTCGTCGTCCATGTTCAGATAGAACTTGACGAGGACGACCCCGTTATTGGAGAAGTACCTCTCCAATGCCATGGAGGTGCCGATGAACTCGGACACATCGCGGCCTTCTGCCGCGAGACCGACAATCCTGGAGTACCATGAGCGGTCGTAGATGCCGATGACGCCCTTGGCGGGCTCGCGGGAGATGTAACGCAGCATCTCCCTCGGGCTGTCCACGGACTCGGGGATGAAATGCGAATAGAACATGCCGCGAGGCTCGAGGAGGTTCATGAGCTCGTTGATCACGCGTCCCATGACGCGTCCGCTGCGGCCCTCGAAGATCACGAGGACCTGCCTCCCCTCATCGACGACCCTGCGCTGCATCAGGGTGAGCTGGTGCTCCAGATCGTCGGATACCGAAGATGCCATGACACATGGAACGGACCATGGTTATTCGAATTTTCGTTCATGCTACCGTTGAGCGACAGATGCATCAGCGGAATCTGCCAATTCACAAATCGAATTCTCCGCCACGGTACAAACGTTCAAGACTATGACCTGCGCGGATATCCCTATCGGAAATCTCAGCGAAAGACCTCATTCTGCCATTCTCCAGATTGAAATAACAATCCGGACGTAACAGGCCATTGTCGAAGAGCGATGTGTTATGAGTCGTCACAACAGATTGGATATCAGACAAATCGTTGAGTTGCCTGATGATGGCCTCTGATAACTCAAAGTGGTAGAACGCATCGAAATCGTCGACAAAGATAAATGACACCTCGTCGAAATGGTTCAGCCAATAATAGAACAGCATCAGAGCACGAGTTCCACTAGATGCCACCGATTTGAAGTTCAGAAGCTTGTTCCCCGTATTCTGAACGAATATATCTGGCATCCCGTCCATCTTCACCACATCGAGATCGACCTCGATATCCGCCATCTCCTTGAGGTATCTCTGGAAATCCTTCACCTTGCCATTCCGGATGAGATAATCTTCGATCGTCTCACGCCCTTGTATGATGCCGATGTAGGAATTATCCTGAAGGGATCTGAAATAGAGCATACGAGACACGAATGAGATTACTCTAGACAACGGGGAACCATCCTCTTGGACGGTATTATTGACCACATATCTCAGCACGGATAACGGACCATTCGCGATATTCACATTCAACGAACCCGCACCATAATCCCCCAATCCCGTGTAATCGTTATGTCCGTCGATGCCGTCCCTTATGAAGACATCCTTCCCTCCGACTCTGAACTTCTCATAGACAATTATGTCAGGCGCTGCCTTGCCGTACATGTACTCCACTCTGACGCCATCGAATTGGAACTCGTACTCGAACGAAGCAAACTTCTTGCAGGAATCTCCATTGAGGAAGTTCGATGAATCCTTCTGATGCGCGTCGTAGCCCTTGTCTGTAAGTGTGTAGACGATATCGAATAATGCGAAACCGAACGATGTCTTCCCGCAACCGTTCTTCCCCACGATCATCGCCTTGTTGACAAGCCCGTTACGGATCAGATTCTTGTTGAATCCGTAGTTATGCGTACGAACGAGATCGAATTCAACACGCTGATCGAAGAGCCTGTAGTTCTCGACGGCGAATCTCTTCAACATGATAGACGATAGTGTAAAAATTTTACAGATATTTAATAGGATATGTTCATTCGTCTACACGAGATGTAGACCATCGAAGACCGTCGGATCAGTTGAAGACGCTACTCATCCGTTGGACCAAATCAATAATACAGTGTAGCATCCTCACCCGGGACATGTCGGATGCACCGGACTTCGGGAAACTCGAGGAAATCGTCAGGGAATCGGGACGCAGGGTCAGGAACGACCATGATTTCACCGTGAATACCAAGGGCTCCCGCGAGAACCTGGTGACATCCGCCGACGTCGAGAACGAGAGATTCCTGAAGAAGGAGCTCCTGGACCTGCTTCCGGGATCCGCATTCATGGGCGAGGAGGGCGATGAGGCCTCCCTGAAGGATTCGGAGTGGGTATGGATCGTCGATCCCATCGACGGCACCGCCAACTTCTCCCGCGGCATCCCCATGTGCGCCGTGTCCGTGGCTCTCTTCAGGAACGCGGAGCCGTACGCGGGATTCGTCCTCAACCCGTTCTCCGATACCCTGTACAGCGCGGTCCTCGGACAGGGCGCGTTCAAAGACGGTGCTCCGATCTGCGTCTCGAACCGTTCGTTCGAGGACTCCATCCTGAGCACGGCGTACTGCTGCTACGGGAAGGAGCTGGCTCCATCCTGCTTCGAGGTCAGCGAGATCCTCTATCCGATGATCAACGACATCCGCAGGATCGGAACGGCCGCGCTGGAGCTGTCCCTCCTCGCCGAAGGGGCCTGCGAACTGTACTTCGAGATCCGCCTGTCCCCATGGGACCACGCCGCCGCGCTGACCGTACTGAAGGAGGCGGGAGGATGCTACACCGGCATCGGAGGAGGCGTCAGATTCGACGGCCCGTCGCCGATACTCGCGGCCAACTCGGAGGACAATCTGAAGAAGCTCGGCGATGTCGTCGACAGGGTGTTCGGAGGCAGGGTCCCGTACCGATGCCGATACCATGCCGCCATCGACATTCCATGACATCCGCGCCTTCAGGCGCTGCCCGTATGCGTACCGCCAGGACAGGATAGCCGGCACGTGGAGGACCACGATAGGCGAATGCATGGACCTCTCGGTCCGCGATGCCGTGTTCTTCGCTTCAGGCAGGAGGGCCATGGGCCTCCCGACGGATGTCGACTCGGCGCTTTCCGTGTACTGGGAATCATGGGACAGGCACTTCGACGATGTCGCCAACCCTCCCGTCGACAACCTCGAACTGATAAGATACGGGGAGCAATGCGTCAGGAACCACATCCACATCTCCGAGAGCTGCAGCGACAGGATAGTGGCCGCAGGGGCGAGCGAGATCCTGGAACTACCCGGCGGAGACGTCCTGGTATCGATGGACGGGATAGGCAGGAGAGGGACGACGGCCGTCGTCACCCAATGCGTCACCGGCCCCGTGATCCTTCCGACGGCCGAGCTGTCCAAGGACTACGAGGCGAGGCTCGGAGCCCTCTGGGCGCTGGACAACATCCCCGGATGCGACCGCGTGGTGATGAGATGGGAGCTCCTCGGACCCGGAACTGCGGTCGAATGCTCTGCGAGGAGACCTTCGCTGAACGAGGCGTCGAAGGAGGTCTCCGACATCCTCCGCGACATGGCCGACAAGAAGGAGGTCCTCCCCCGCGAGTCGGACTACTGTCTGGAATGCCCCTATTCGAAGGACTGCCCCCGCCGTCTCCACGAGATCTTCCTCTCCGGGGATCCGGACGCCATGACCGCCGACGAGGGCGTGGCGCTGGTGGACGAGCTCGCCGGTATCGACGAGAAGATCCGCGCCCTGAACAACCGCAGGGAGTCTCTGGAGACGAGACGCGCGGCGATAGAAGCGAAGCTCGTATCCTACGCCGATTCCCACGGCTACATGTCTGTCTGCGGCAGGACCCACAAGGCCCTTGTCAGGCACGAGGTGAAGGTCGTGCTGCCCGAGGACAAGACCGAGCTCGTCCGGCATCTCAAGGACATCGGGAGGTACGACGACATCAGCATGGTCAACTACCCCCGCCTCCGCTCGGAGATCGCCAAGGGCAATGCGGATCCCGGAACCATGAAGATGGCGGATGTCGTCCCGTTGAACAAGGTCTACCTCAGGTCGAGACCCGATCGGAAGGAATCGTAATCCCTCCAGAACTTCCACCGACCGTTGAAATCCTTGCGGAAACGAGCCATGAATTCCGAATGCGGTTCCGGCAGGCCCTCGAATCCATGATCATGCTCCATAGCCGCAAGAAGCTGCCTGACCATCGGGTACTTCTTATAGTCCTTCATGAGACGATACGCCAGACGTCTGCCGAGATCCGCCGCATACGCATACTTCGAACCGTCCACGAAGATGTTGAACAGCCATCCCAGCTCCGCGGAGTCGCAATCCCTTCCGAGCAGCTTCTCCGATTCTTCTGTGAACAGGAATTCCCCCACCGGATCGGAGGCCCCGTTCTGCGCGAAGAACCTCATCTCGAATGCAGAAGGCACCCTCCGGACGAGGATCTCGTCCCAACACTCCCGCAGCAGGATGTGACGCGGAACGCTGTTCGACTTCTCGAGAACCCTCAGCGTCCTCGACGAGGGATCCCTGATGAAATCCTCGATACCGACAGCAGACGATATGCCTCCGATACCGAACCTCTTCAGGACGGATTCTACCTCCGTCCTCTTATCGTATGGAACATCGGAGAACGCCAGCATCCCGGCGAACCTCGATGCCTCGTCCTCGCGGCCGCAGTTCGATGCCGAATAGACGCAACGGAGCAGACGGGTGCAATCCCTTCTGTCCTCGCCTATGTATTCGTCGTATCTTCCGAGGAGGAACGCCAGCTCCGCCCTGTTCTCTTTTCCGACGGCTTCCGGACCCATCTCGTACAGAGCCTCGATCGTCCTCCGGGGGATCTCCGAAGAGAAGGTGAACAACCAGGACTTCCGATCATCCCCCAGCAGCCCGGCCATATCCTCGGGGGACATGGAGCAGACGAGATCGCTGAGGACCGCCACCTTCGGATACAGGATCGGATCGTCTTCTACGCAGGTGGCCGCGAAGAGGTCGTCTATAAGACGGACCGTGCGGAGATCGTCGAATCCGAATGTCTCCACGATATCATCGCAGATGTCCAGGATCTCGTCGCATCCCGTCTTCATCCCCCCACGTTTCGAGGCCTTCGATACGCATCGAGATCCGAGCGGCCTCGCGCTCCTTCCTGACCTCGTATTCCACAGCATCCTGACCGAATGTCTTCACCAACGCTGCGGAGATGTGTCTGCACACGCCTTCCGAATCGCATCCGCAGCCGTATCTCGATGGATTGCCGTCGCGATCCCTCCAGATCACCACATGCTGCCTAGCGGCCTTCGGCTCGGATACTGAGATCTTCAGCATCCCATCGCCGAGGTCCTCGGCCTCGGACACGCATCCGGATCCGGCCAGAAGCGATCCCTCCTCGTAGAGCGGTCTGCCCAGGAGCTTGACGAGCATATCCATCTCCATAGGCCTGCGCTTGTGCTCCATGTGCTCCACTACGCCGAACAGCGACCCTATCATCGAATCGTCCAGCATCCTGCCGGTACGGACATCGGCATTGTCCAACATGATATCGAGGCGTCCCTTCAGGGTCCTCTCCGCAAAGAGGTCCATCGATATCCCGCGGAGCTTGAAGAACAGGGACGGATCGGAATCGAATCTCACGCCCACCCCCAGTAGAACGGCGGCGACGTGCTTGCACATCTCCGCATCATCCGGACAGGTGCATGTGAACGCGATGTCCGAACGGCACGGGAACAATCCGCCAGGGGACTTCATCGCATCCTCCATCGAGAGCGGCATCCTCCCCTCCATGAGCTGCTCCGCATCGGACAGCCTCACCGAACATCTGGATTGGACATCGCATGCGACCGATTCGGATACGGGTTCTATCCTCACATCCACCTTGTACGGAGAGGAACGGGAACCGGCGACTACGCCTTTGACGACACCTTTATCGATCTTCAGATCGAGGACGTTTCCCTCTCTGAGATACGCACGTCCCCTCGAGATCCTGCGATCCTCGTCCGCATACGTCTCGAGGTTCTCGATCCATGCGCGTCCCCACCAATTGGAGACCAATCCCCTTCCGGAGACCTCCACTGGATCCATGACCGCCTTCGCCACGATATCACCTCAGCGCGAAGAGACCCATGATCTCCTCGTTGGACATCTTCGTGATCCAGGACTCCCCGGTTCCTACGACCGCATCGGCCATGCCGGACTTCTCCTCGATCATCTCATCGATGGATTCCTCGATCGTACCCTTGCAGATGAGCTTGTAGACGGTGACCTCCTTGGATTGACCTATCCTGTAGGCGCGGTCGGTGGCCTGGTTCTCCACGGCCGGGTTCCACCATCTATCGAAATGTATCACATGGTTCGCCGACGTCAGGTTCAGTCCGACGCCTCCCGCCTTCAGCGAGAGCACCATGTACGGGACGTAATTGTCCTGCGAATTGAACTTCGCGACCATCTTGGAGCGCTGCGCAGGAGGCACACCTCCGTGGATCACCAGACCCTCCTTCCCGAAGACCTTCTTCAGGCACTCGTTCAACGGGCCGGTCATCTCCCTGTACTGAGTGAATACCAGCACCCTCTCCCTCTTCTCCTTGATAGTCTCGCAGATCTGCTCCATGACCTGCATCTTCCCGCTGCCCTTGTCGGAGAAGTCCCCGGATCCATTGTATTGATCGGGATGGTTGCAGATCTGCTTGAACTTCGTCAGAGATGAAAGGATGACCGCGGACTTGTACTTGGGATCCATCGACTTCAAGGTTTCCTTCAGGCCGTCCGCCAGCTTCGAGTATATGGCCGCCTGCTTCCTCGTGAGGGTGACGTACTTCTTGATCTCATTCTTCTCCGGAAGATCGTCGGCTATCCCGCGATCGGTCTTCAGCCTCCTCAGGATGAATGGCGACGTGGTGCTACGGAGCATCGCGTAGGTACGGTCTCCTGCATTGGACACGACATCGGAGAAGAACGCCTTGTCTCCAAGGAGACCTGGATTGATGAAATCGAATATGGACCACAGGTCCCAAAGGCCGTTCTCCACCGGAGTGCCTGTGAGAGCCACATGGAACCTGGCTTTCAGAAGCTTGGATGCCTTCGCCTGGATGGTCTCGCGGTTCTTGATCGCCTGGGCCTCGTCGAGTATCGCGACATCCCATTCGACCTCCCTCAGCCATTGGACTCTGGCGAGCATGCCGTAGGTCGTGAGGGTGAGGAATGAATCGTCCAACGACTTGTCCTTTCCATGGACCACATTTACCGTCATATCGGGAACGAAGCGCTCGGCCTCAGCCTTCCAATTGCCGAGCAGGGACGGGGGAACGACGAGTATCGCCTTCGCTCCGGACCCCATACGGGTGGACAGATATGCGAGAAGCTGAACCGTCTTGCCCAACCCCATATCATCGGCGAGGCACGCACCCAGTCCGAGATTGCCGAGCTGCGTGAGCCATGCGACACCCGTCTCCTGATACGGACGCAGAGTGGCTCTGAACGAATCGGGGATGCGCACCTCCGTGGTGCTCGGGTCAGACAGCTTCCGCATGAAGTCCTGCATCCATTCGCCGAACTCCACATCTATCCTCTCGGGAAGCTGCGTGGTTCCGCCTCCGGCGAACATCATCTTCAAAGCCTCGCTCATGGAGATTCCCGCATCAGCGTACTGTCTAGCGCGCTCCAGGGTCTCGAGGGTCCTGCTCAGACGGGCTTGGTTGACCTCGACCCACTTGCCTTTGATCCTGGCGAGACCGTCGGAACTCCTGGTGAGTGCCTCGATCTCCTCCTCTGTCAGAGGCTCGCCGTCTATGGAGAGCTGCGGATCGAAGGACAGCACCGTATTCAACCCGATGTACCCGTCGCCCTTCTCTCCGATCATAGCAGATAGAGTGATGTTGGAACGGGCTCCATGCCAGTTGGGGATTCTGCATTTGATCCCGCACTCCTCGTATATCGGGACCTCGGTGAGGAACGTATAGGCCTCGTCGGAGGTGAATCCGAGGGGGTGCATGAGCTCCCCTGTGGATGCGAACGAGGCGATCATCTCGCTGCGGGATGCCGCCGCATCGATGTTGGACAGCAGATCGAGAAGCTTCTCCCTGTCGTCACGGTACTCCTCAAGCGCGTAGCGCAACGGTAGATGGGTCCTTCCGGATTCGGGAGAATAGGTGGCCATGAACGCGAACGGATAGCCGTCATCGCCCTTGTTCTCCACCAGATGGAAGAAGATCTTCCCGGGTACGTGGAGGTCCTGGTTCTTCTCGGTGATATAGAGCTCGACGGAATCGTCCGTGACGGCGATCTGCCTGCGGAACACCGCCAAGAGGTTGTCCCATACCGATCTGACCCATCCGGAACGGACATATTCGGCACCGGGGATGAAAGGAGGCGGCCCCACCTTCTTCATGAGGTCGACGGAATCATCGATGATGATCCCCTCGCGATCCTGCTCGATGCCTTCGTTCCCGATGATATACCGGACGAATGCGGATCCGACGCGATGGAGATATTGCAGGGATACAGGGAACCAGTCCTCCGGATCCTTAAATGACATCTCGTACAAGGCGGCATAGCGGTCCTCGCGGAAGGCCTTCATGGCCTTTGTCTCAGGCAAACCTTCCGGAATCGTCTCCGGGAAATCGGTCTCGAATCCGTCTGAACGTATGATGAACTCAGCGGGGGAAGCAGCCTTCCTTGTACTCGCCATGTGTTGATGATGTTCCGCTTCCCCTATAAGTCTGATGTCGAAGCCGAATTCAAACCCGGTTCGGACAAACCATTATCCCCTCTGCGACCAATTTCCTATCATGACTCAGGAATCATGCCCCGGAAAGGGGAACGGATGCGGAGAAGGCCGTGCCTTCCGCGAGATGTGCAGCGACATGGGAAACTACGCCCCGGACACTCTGAAGGCGATACAGAAGCTGGATCCACAGCTCGTAGAGACGATCAGCGTCATGGACAGGGTGATGGTCGAGGACGGCGCACTGGATAGGAAGACCAAGAGGCTCATCGCCCTCGCCTGCGTGGCGGTGAGGATGTGCGACGACTGCGTCTACGCCCAGGCGAAAGTCGCCAAGAACTACGGTGCCACCAAGGAGGAGATCCTCGAGGCGCTGAACGTGGCGATGCTCACAGGCGGCGTCCCCAGCTGGTCGGCAGCCAAGGGCGGAATCGCCAAACTGTTCTCCGAATGGGACGAGGAGGACTGAACGAACCGGGCCGGCGGAGCCCGTCGGCCCTTCCATCACATCTCGACTGAATGATCAGGGATCGTTCCGAACCCTCGGGTCCGGCAGACCCTGGAAGTACGGCACCCGGCGGTCCATGAACCATATGGCCGCGTAGGCGACGGCCACCCCGACGATCACCCCTGCGAGGACATCCGTCGGCCAATGCACCCCCAGATAGATCCTCGATACACCAACGAGCGATGCGAATGCGAGCGCCGGGATCCCCCATCTTCTATTATAATAGAATATGCAGAACGCGGCCGCGAACGAATGGGCCGTATGCCCCGAGGGGAAGGAGGCCGATGTCGGCGGATCCACTATCGGAACGAGGTCCTCCACCTCGAAGGGCCTCGGACGGTCGAAGACGGGCTTCATGACCAGATCCACAACGATGTATGTGACGGCGAGGGCTACGATGACCGCCACGCCGATCCTCCGATAGCGCATGGAGCAGGTCATCAGGAACGCGGCGATCAGCCATATCGCGGCGTTGGAAGCAGCGTACGTGACGGAGATCATCAACGGATCGAGCATGGGCGATGCGCCCTGCATCCATTCGATGATACCGAGTTCCGACATGAGGTGGATGATGGGCCGCCCTCATCGAACGGCCCGGTTTACGATCAGTTCTTGGCCTTAGAGACGGCTTCGTCGACGTAGCCCTGCCAGACCTTCTCCAGGTCCGCCCTCTGCATGGTGTCCATGACATACTGAGCGAACTCGTCCCCGGTAGCTCCGGTGTCCCTGCCGGTCATCCTGAGCTTGCGCTCGAACTGGCAGCAGACGTCCAGAGCCATGCCGAGCTTCCTGGCTTTGTCGGACTCGCCGATGTGGTCCATCATCATGGCGACAGCCTTGATCATGCTGCACGGATCGGCGTACTGGGCTCTGCCCTCGGTGACCATCCTGGGCGCGGAGCCGTGGATGGCCTCGAACATGGCGTACCTCTTTCCAATGTTGGCGGAACCGGCGGTTCCGACACCGCCCTGGATCTGGGCGGCCTCGTCGGTGATGATATCGCCGTACAGGTTGGGCAGGACGAAGACCTTGAAATCGGACCTGCGGGCGGGGTCGATCAGCTTGGCGGTGGTGATGTCGATGAACCACACGTCGTGCTTGACCTCGGGGTACTCCTTGCCGATCTCGTCCGCGAGATCCACGAACAGACCGTCGGTGGTCTTGATGATGTTGGCCTTGACGATGATGGAGACGTAGTTCTTGCCCGTCTTCTTGGCGTGCTCGAATCCGGCGCGGATGATCCTCTCGGTACCCTGCCTGGTGGCGACGCAGTAGTCCATGGCCAGGTCGTCGGTGACGAAGAATCCGTCCGATCCCAGCGCGTAGGATCCCTCGGTGTTCTCCCTGTAGAAGGTCCAGTCGATGCCCAGCTCGGGGACGCTGACGGGACGGACGTTGGCGAACAGGTCGAGCTCCTTCCTCATGGCGACGTTGGCGCTCTCGATGTTGGGCCAGGGGTCTCCCTTGGCAGGGGTGGTGGTGGGTCCCTTGAGGATGACGTGGCATTTCTTCAGCTCCTCGAGAGTGTCGTCAGGGATGGCCTTCAGGACCTCTGCGCGCCTCTCGATGGTGAGTCCGTCGATCTGCCTGATCTCGACCTTCCCGGCCTCGATCTTGTCGGCCAGGAGGAACTCCATGACCTTCTGGGCGGATGCGCAGATGTAGGGTCCGATTCCGTCCCCTCCGCACACGCCGATGATGAGCTTGTCCAGCTTGGAGTAGTCGATCCAATCGCCCTCGGCCTTGAGCCTCTCGACCCTCTCGAGCTGCTTCCTGAGGAGCTGGCCGTACTTCTCCTGCGCTACCTGGATGGCTTTCTCGTCAACCATTTGTATCGGATGTAGGGATGCGCGCGGGGTATTTCAACACTTATATCGCAAACGAATGGACAGACCGTCGGAACGATGAGGAGGCCTGCCTCGATAGATGCTGATGATGGAATCTCGCCTCAGTCCATCCATGGATCCCCATACGACCTGGCAGGATGCCACGACGGATGCCATCGGGTTCTCGGGATCGCACCTGATCTCGCGGAGCTCCCCCGGTGTGACGACCATGTAATCGTACATGCGACCTGCCCTTCCCGCGGCTCCCCTGGCGATCTCCGCCCTCCGGGCCCTGGAATCGACCGGCGACTCGGCTACGACCAGGATCCCGCGGCCGCTGTCGTATGTAGCGACAGCCACCGGATCGAGGTTCTTCGCTATTCCCGAGACCGCACGCTCCAATCCCCTGTCAGCCATGATATCGGAAGCGGGATGGGTAAGGTGGTACTTGGGAACTTTGCCCTCTCCGAGCCGGAATGCACTCGGTCCGAAATCCGACATACCCGCCCGGATGTCTCAATCGTTACAACCGAGGCCGTCACAAAGCCAATGCATGTGACTGGCAGTGCTGCATGCAGTCCGACGCATCTTATACCATAAGGATGAAGGGGAGTCCCGGAGAGACCAATCCTCTCCAGGTCGAACTTAGATGACACCAACATCTAAGAACGGGAGGATAAAAATCCTCGAGGCCTTGCTTGATGCATTGCGCATCATCGCGAAGGTCTTTGACCTGCTGTAAGGCAGGTCGGAGCCTGGCCCGGCTTGGGGCCTGCCCAGGCCGTAGCACCGACCTGGGTATTTCCACCCTCCTTCTCCCTCGGGTTTACAATACATCTCGTGCGTATTTAAACTTCCGTCGGAACGTCCGCCGGTCCGTCAGAAACGTTCACGATGCTGCAACAGATGAAGCAGATGGCATCATAGAACGACACTCTCGGTCTTCACCGCAGCCTTCGATCCGTCGAAAGCAATGCCGTACAGCAACACCCTGCCACTCAAAGGACGCGTGTATGACTTCTCATGGATCTGCTTCAGACCCGATTCGGCGAGAGCATCGACATCTCCGCCATCGTTCCTTTTACGCTTCAACTCCAGCAAGACGTGAGGCAGATTGGATCTACGGCTCTCGAGGAGTATGTCGCAATACCCGTTGCCGGCGTGGATCTCGTTCAGGATCCTGTACGGACCCTCGAGATACATCAACAGGGATATGCAGAGGATCTCATATGCATGCTCATGGGACATGACCTTCGGGTCGATGGACATCGCCAGACCTCCGAACGAATCCGCGACGGCAACCGCATCTCCAGATACCACCGCTTTCGCGAGTTCACGGATCCTCTGCCCCGTCCTTCCCATGCGCCTGAGGAAGCGATCTTCAAAGACCCCGGACACCTCCTTGTTCGGAATCCGAAGCCTGTATTCTCCAACCTCCCCTGTAGGTATCGCACTCAAATATCCCGACATTATCATCACGGAGAACAGATCCCGTGCCTCTCCGCCATCTGAGATATCGGAATACACCACGGTATCGGAGATATGCTTCGTAACCCCATCTCCTGCAACGATCTTTCTGAAGTCTTCGTAGATGTCTGTTCCGAGCCCGTCCACCAGATTCTCGATTATGTCATTCCCGCTGGTCGATGCCCAGTACGGACCCGGTCTGAATCCTTCCGACACATAGTTGAGAATGCTCCATGGGTTGTAGACGTCCGCGTCACCGAAACGATATCCGTCATACCACATCCTGGCTTCGTCGAACCTGTCCGGATGCCCGTAATACTCGCAGAGCTTCCTCACCTCCTCACCCGTGAAGCCGAAAGCCTCGTCAAACTCCGTCGAGAAGACACTGTTCGTGTACAGATTGTTGAGGCCTGAGAATATGCTCTCACGCCCCACCTTCATAACTCCCGTGACAACCGCGAACTTCAGGAACTCGTTCCCTTTCAGTGCACCGCCTAGAAGAGACCTGAGGAAATCGAGTATCCTCTTACGATTCACATCGTCCCTCGCATTGTTCATCGCATTGTCGTACTCGTCGATCAGGACAATCACCTTGCTGCCATGATGTTTGCCGAGCAGGAATATCAGAATCTGGAGAGCTTGGGAGTAGTCTGCATCCTCACTCTGATCATATATGTCCATAAAGCGCTTCTTCATAGGGCCGCATACATCCGAATCGACCAGATACGAGAAACAATCATACATCATCGCGATCGAGAGTTCGATCTTCCTTAGGAAATCCTCATACGTGCCGTCCCCGACATCCTTCAGATCCAGATAGACGACGGTGTTGGCATTCTTCTCCGGATCATCGGGACGAATACGGGATATCTCCAAACCATCGAACCATGTATTGCCCGCATACTCCCTGTTCAGATAGGCATCGAGCATCGACAGGTTGAGGGACTTTCCGAAACGTCTCGGACGCGTGAATAAGAACACCTCCTTACCTCTTCCTACGATCCGATCTACAAGCCAGGACTTGTCCACGAAATAGAGATCGAGATCACGTAGCTTCTTGAAATCCTGGATTCCTATCGGGATCTCTCTCATGAATCTCATATCGCAATCGTCGTTAAAGCGATTGCGCAGAACCTCGCAGTGCTGCATGCAGTCCCACGCATCATATATCATAAGGACGAAGGGGAGTCCTGGAGAGTCTGAAACCCTCTCCAGGAGAACCAAAGATGGACAAGACCCCATCTAAGGACGGGAGGATAAAAATCCTCGAGACCTTGCTTGATGCATTGCGTATCATCGCGAAGGTCTTTGACCTGCTGTAAGGCAGGTCGGAGCCTGGCCCGGCTTGGGGCCTGCCCAGGCCGTAGCACCGACCTGGGTATTTCCACCCTCCTTCTCCCTCGGGTTCATGATACCTCTAGATTGTCTTTAACCTTCCGTCGGAACCCTCGCGATGTCCGCCGATGCCGTCCTCGAAGCTGCATCCGAAAATCCGCTCAGGCCTTCGAAGGGATCCCATGGGAGGCTGCGGCATCCCTGTTCCGAGGCCACGGGCATGAAGAACCTTAAGACTGTGACCGCCATGACCCCACTGGATGCCCTCTGAAGATACCAGTGCGAAAAATGCCGCGACCGACGGCAAGAAACCGGCCATAGCGCATAAGCTGGCCGCTAAGCAGCAGGAGATCTCCGTCACGGAGTTCTTCGAGAAGAACAAGCAGATCCTGGGATTCGATTCCCGCTCCAAGTCCCTCTTGATGGGCATCAAGGAAGCGGTGGACAACTCCCTCGACGCCTGCGAGGAGGCCGGCATCCTGCCGGAGGTCTCCGTCAGGATCGATAGGCTCAACGACGAGGACTACAGGATCTGCATCGAGGACAACGGACCGGGTATCGTCCACAGGATGATGCCGAACGTATTCGGCCGTCTGCTCTACGGATCGAGATTCCACGCGCTGAGACAGTCCAGAGGACAGCAGGGTATCGGGATATCCGCCACCGTGATGTACGGCAACATCACCACCGGCAAGCCCGCCCACATCATATCCAAGATCGAGGACGACGACGAGCCCGCGTGGGGCATGGACATCGTCATCGACACCAAGACCAACCGTCCGGTCGTGACCAACGACAAGGCCCAGACCTGGGACAGACCCCACGGGACCAGCATCGAATACACGATCAAAGGCAGGTACATCACCGGTAAGCAGTCGGTATACGAGTATCTCAGGGACACCGCCATCGTCAATCCCCATGCGCAGATATCGTTCCGCGACCCCGAGGGGAAGGGATTCACGTTCGAGAGGGCGACGGACATCATGCCTCCGAAGCCGAAGGAGATCAAACCTCACCCCGAGGGCATGGAGATCGGAGACCTCCTGAAGTACGCAGGGAACACCAATCAGAAGACGCTGAAGGCCTTCCTGAAGAACGACTTCTCCAGGATAACGGACAGGATCGCTACCGAGATATGCGAGAAGTCCGGGGTCAAACCCGAGAAATCCCCCGCGAAGCTGGACAGGGAGGATGCGATCAAGATCATCAAGGCCATCGAGACCGTCAAGATCATGGCTCCCCCCACGGACTGCCTCTCCCCCATAGGGGACACCTTGATCAAGAAGGGTCTGATGCACGTTCTGGAGGGACTGAGGCCCGCATATTACGCCACGCCGGTCACTCGCTCGCCGAAGGCGGTGAACGGGAATCCGTTCATCATCGAGGCGGGGATCGTCTACGGAGGGGACATCCCCTCGGACGGCCCCGTCCAGATCCTGAGATTCGCGAACCGCGTCCCGCTGCTGTATCAGCAAGGCGCCTGCGCTATAACGAAGGCGATCTCCGAACTCGACTGGAGGAGGTACGGACTGGAGCAGAGGGGCGGGAAGGGCATCCCGTACGGGCCCGCCATCATCATGGTCCACATCGCCTCCACCAAGGTCCCGTTCACATCCGAGGGGAAGGAGGCTGTCGCAAGCCTGCCCGAGATCATGTCGGAGATCGGACTGGCGCTCAGACTGTGCGCCAGGAACCTCAAGAGCCATCTGAACAAGATGGAGAGGAAAAAGAAGACCCACGCCAAGTTCGAGATCGTGCAGGAGATCCTGCCCGACATGGCGAAGAAGACCGCCGAGCAGCTCGGCAGGCCCGTTCCCAGCCTGGACAGGACGATCACCAAGATCATGAACGTGGTATGGGTGGAGCCTGCGGTCAAAAAGATCGACAAGAAGACCCGGCAGGTCACATTCACGGTATACAACTACACGGTGCAGCCGAGGACGTTCATGCTGCACGCCCACCTCCCCAAGGAGGCGGTGAACCTCACGCTGTTCGGCCACGAGCACTTCAAGGACATGAACGATGAAGGCAAGGCCAACTGGACGATCGAGGACCTCCAGCCGTCCGAGCACACCGTCGTGTCCTTCGAACTGGTGGGGGAGCTGGCGGACACTTTCGATGCCGACGACGTCTACTTCTCCGGACTGAACCCGGCAATGGTCATGGGTGCGGAGCAGCTTCCGGGAGACTGGGGCATCAAGGGAATGGAGATCGTCGAGACGGACGACTACGTCGCAGACGATGACGAGGAAGAGAAAGAAGAGGTAGAGGACCTTGGCGAGGACTGACAGACAGAAGGAGGCCCTCGAGAGCCTCACGGGCATCGTGGAGAGCCTCTACGACCAGCTCGACAACGGGGACATCCCCAACATGTCCCTTCCCCAGAGGACGAAGAGGAACATAGAGTTCGATCCCAGGCACAACGTCTGGAAGTACGGGGACCTGAAGACCGTCCGTACCGCGAAGACCGTCAACGGGGCGGTGATGATGCTCCGCACAGTCTACACGACGGAGTTCATCAACGAGATGATCCGCGAGAACAAGTCGTCCACCCTGAGGGAGATGTACTACATATCCGAAGGATGGCATAACGCCAAGTTCCACACCCAGGACGAAGGCAACCTCCTCGCGGAGGACCTGGAGACGGTCACCAGCTGCATGAGGGAGGACTTCAAGCTCAGGCCGGAGGAGTCCGGAGCCCACATGTACGGCGACATCAACGTCACCACCATGACCAAGAAGGGCATGAAGACCATGAACTGCATGGACGACGTGTCCGAGGCGGGATTCGCCGTGCCGTACAAGGTGGAGGACGATACGTTCCAGATCGATCCCGGAAACACGAAGTTCGTCATGGCGATCGAGACAGGAGGTATGTACGCCAGGCTGATCGAGAACGGCTTCCCCGAGAAGTTCGGATGCACCCTGGTGCATCTGTCGGGACAGCCAGCCAGGTCGACCAGGCGTCTGATCAAGAGGATGAACGAGGAGTACGACATCCCCGTCGTGGTCTTCACCGACGGCGACCCGTGGTCTTTCAGGATCTACGCCTCGGTGGCGTACGGTGCGATCAAGACCGCCCATATCTCCGAGTACCTGGCGACGCCCACCGCCCAATTCGTCGGGATAACGGCATCGGACATCCTGAACTACGACCTGCCCACCGACAAACTCAACGACAAGGACCTGGGCGCTCTGCACGCGGAGCTGACAGATCCGAGATTCGCGGACGAGTTCTGGGTGAACGAGATCCAGGCGATGCTCCAGATGAACAAGAAGGCTGAACAGCAGGCGCTGGCCAAGTACGGCCTGGACTACGTCACCGATCACTACCTCCCGGAGAAGCTCACCGATATGGGCATCCTGTGATGGACATGGACGGTACGCTCTACTTCGAATGCTCCTCCGGCATCAGCGGAGACATGGCCGTGGCGGCCATGCTGGACCTCGGCGTGGATCCGGAGAAGGTCGTCAGAGGGGTCAAGGGACTCGGACTGAAGGGCTACCGCATATCCATCACCGATGTGGAGAAGTCGGGCATCAGGGCGAAGGACTTCGCCGTGGTGCTCGACCACGACAACCACGACCACGACCCGGACTACCTGTACGGAAAGGACCATCACGCGCAGGACCACTGCCACGAGCACCGGACGTATCCGGACATGGTGGAGATCTTCCGCAAGGGGGATCTGAGCCCCAGAGCGTTCGGGATAGCCGTGAGGATCGCGACGATCCTCGCCGAGGCGGAGGCGGAAGCCCACGGGGTCCCGATGAACGAGGTGCATTTCCATGAGGTGGGAGCATTGGACTCGATCATCGACATCGCCGCCCTGGCAATCTGCATAGACGAACTGGATGTCGACGACGTCTGCTTCTCCGACCTGTACGAAGGCACGGGGATGATCAGATGCCAGCACGGCCTCATACCGGTACCCGCTCCGGCGGTGGCGAACATAGCGAGAAGGCATTCCCTCCCGCTGAGGATCACCGATTCCAAAGGGGAGTACGTCACCCCCACCGGTGCGGCGTTCGCCGCGGCCGTGAGGACATGCGATCCCCCCGGATCGTTCACGATAGGATCCATAGGGATCGGCGCGGGGAAGCGCCCCTCCGAGAGGACGGGCATAGTGCGCGCGATGATTCTGAAACCGAAGGCGGAATCGGAGACCGTCGTCAAACTCGAATGCAATGTGGACGATTCCACGGGCGAAGCCCTGGGATTCGCCATGGAGAGACTGTTCGCAGCAGGCGCGAGGGAGGTGAACTACACTCCCGTCTTCATGAAGAAGAATCGCCCAGCCTGGCTTCTCACCGTGATCTGCAAGGAATCCGAGCGCAGGGACCTGGAGGATATCATCTTCAGGGAGACCACCACCATCGGCATCAGGAGATGCACGATGGAGCGCACGAAGCTCGACAGGGAGATCGTGACGGTGTCCACCCGCTACGGGGACGTGGCTGTGAAGGTGTGCACCGCCAACGGTCTGAGGAGATGCTATCCCGAGTACGAGGATGTAGCTAGGATCTGCCGCGAATCAGGAGCGTCTTTCCTCGAGGTCTACGAGGAGGTCGTCAAGACCGGCGGGACCCTTTGACTCATTCATGGAACATTTCTGCCGGGCATAGCCGAGGACCATGATGATGTACTGCTTCATCTCATATTGGATGTCGACCTTGGAGTCTCCCGGGACCCCGACGTGCTCCACATTCTTCTATATGGCGCTGTCCGCGAAGGCAGAGCATACCTGACCCGCACCGTGATAGTAGATGGACAGGATGGCTCCATAAGCGGCCTTCCGATCGAGCCCGAACGTCTCCGTTATCCATCCGAGCATGTTCGCGGAGTATCTGATGTACCCCCTCCTGAACTCGACCAAACGTTCCGGCGTGACGTTGGTCTCGACGATGGCCCACATTATGTGACCCATCATGAAGTACCGCTGATTGGCTTCGATGATCCCCGCCCATACCTCGGCGGTGGTCTCGAGCGAATAAGGACTTGGTGAACAATAATTTTTAAGAAGTATATTATCTATGTACTAAACG
>ERZ1026850.528-NODE-528-length-23355-cov-5.954292_pt1 | contig 23355 bp, 18 predicted proteins | sample MGYA00380155_ERZ1026850 | MGnify/ENA primary metagenome ERZ1026850 (study PRJEB33269, sample SAMEA4719791) | human gut metagenome | biome: human-associated habitat; feature: organic feature; material: feces | place: Cameroon | collected 2013-10 ... | reverse complement strand
TGAAACTTAATGTGTCCATTTTAATTTTTAAATTACTACTAAAAAACGTTTTTAAATCTTTTTACTCACTTTTAGACAGGTGATTCACTAACCACAATTCCCGGCCACAGGAGATTGCTATTAACACACGCTATCCTGGGGACTCTAAGTGTATCCCCGCAAATAATCGGACTGCAAAATTACACATTTTTATTTGATTATGTGTGAGTTATAATTCTCATAGCTTCTTTTTTACGAATATTTAACTTAATTTTAAATTTGACTCATCATTTCTCCCTACATCAGGGATTAACGTTTAATTCGAAAAATTCAATATCTATACAAGTAGTCAACTATAATATGACTAAAAAAATGAACATACTTGCGATGGTCATCGAAAGTACTTTCAACAGCCAACGAAAGTACTTTCATTGGCACTTGAAAGTACTTTCATTTTTAATGGGTGTTTCGTGCAAAAAAATATGGTCCGCATCCGAGATGCGAACCATACCTTATTATATTATATAGCCAACCGATTATCTGATGAACAAAAGTTCACGATACTTAGGCAATGTCCAAAGTTCGTCGGCCACAAGAAGTTCGAGCTTATCAATCTGATAACGTATCTCCTCCATCTTGGGCGCCACAGTGTCGTGGTAAGCCACGGCTTTCTCGCGCTCGCTCTCTATCTTGTTGGCCACCTTACGAGCATTAACCAGCGCCTCAACACCTGTCTCGATAACCTGTGTGCGCTCAGCGATCTCGCGGATAATCTTCACGTTGCGGGCAGTGAGCTTCTCGCCTTCCTCTCTACCAAAGATATTAATCATGCCTTCTACATTCTTGGCAAGACGGCTCTGATAGTGGGTTGCGACAGGAATGATATGGTTCATCGTCAAGTCGCCCATGACACGTGCCTCAATCTGAATCTTCTTGGTGTAGATTTCCCATTTCACCTCGTTGCGTGCCTTCAACTCGCTTTCGCTCATCACATTGGTCTTGGCAAACATATCAATGCTGTCTTTATCCAGATAGCGGTCGAAAACAACAGGGCAAGAAGCCTCGCAGTCTAAGCCACGCTTCTGTGCTTCTTCTTTCCACTCATCGCTATAGCCATTGCCGTCAAAGCGGATAGGTTTACAAGTCTTGATATCCTCGCGCACAACATCGATGATAGCTGAAGTCTTATCCTCGCCCTTGGCGATGAGCGCATCGACTCTGCACTTGAAGTCCTGCAAAGCCTCAGCAACAGCAGCATTCAGCACGATGAGCGACGAAGCACAGTTGGCCTCGCTTCCCACAGCACGGAACTCGAAACGATTACCCGTGAAGGCGAATGGAGAGGTGCGGTTGCGGTCGGTGTTGTCGATCATCAACTCAGGAATCTCAGGAATATCAAGCTCCACACCCTTCTTGCCTGCCAGGGCAAAGAGTTCATCCTTATCAGCTTTCTCGATATGGTCGAGCAGATCGGTAAGCTGCTTACCCAAGAAAGAAGAGATGATGGCAGGAGGTGCCTCATTAGCGCCCAGGCGATGCGCATTGGTAGCACTCATGATGGAAGCCTTGAGCAAACCATTATGCTTATATACACCCATCAAGGTTTCTACGATAAACACCACGAAGCGAAGGTTGTCTTCAGGTGTCTTGCCAGCAGCATGGAGCAGCACACCTGTATCAGTGCAAAGACTCCAGTTGTTGTGCTTACCCGAACCATTGACACCAGCGAAAGGCTTCTCATGCAGCAACACGCGGAAACTGTGCTTATGAGCCACGCGCTTCATCAGACTCATGAGGAGCATATTGTGGTCGACAGCCAAATTGCACTCCTCATAGATAGGAGCCAACTCAAACTGGTTGGGTGCCACCTCGTTGTGACGTGTCTTGCAAGGAATACCCAATTCGAGAGCCTGAATTTCCAGGTCTTTCATGAAAGCCTGTACGCGCTCAGGAATCGTACCGAAGTAATGGTCGTCCATCTGCTGGTTCTTAGCAGAGTCGTGTCCCATGAGCGTTCTACCAGTAAGCATCAAGTCGGGGCGAGCCGAATAAAGACTCTCGTCTACAAGGAAGTATTCCTGCTCCCAACCCAGGTTGGTCTGCACCTTCTTGACCTGTGGATAGAAGTAATGGCACACATCAGTAGCAGCCTCACTCAGCGTATGGAGCGAACGCAACAGCGGAGCCTTGTAGTCCAAAGCCTCACCCGTGTAAGAGATAAAGATAGTAGGAATACACAGCGTGTCGTCGATGATGAAGACAGGCGAAGTAGGATCCCAAGCCGAATAGCCTCGAGCCTCGAAGGTGTTGCGAATACCGCCATTAGGGAACGAGCTCGCGTCAGGCTCCTGCTGTACGAGCAGTTTGCCCGAGAACTCTTCTATCATACCGCCCTTACCATCATGCTCCACGAAGGCATCGTGCTTCTCTGCAGTACCCTCAGTGAGGGGCTGAAACCAGTGTGTATAATGAGTCACGCCGTTCTCTTCTGCCCACAGTTTCATGCCGGCAGCCACAGCGTCGGCGATGGAACGGTCCAGACGAGTACCATTATCTATCACGTCGATGAGTTTCTCGTAGACATCAGACGGAAGATACTTATACATCTTCTGGCGGTTGAATACATACTTTGCGAAATACTCCGAAGGTCTTGTCTTAGGAGTTTCCACCTCTACAGGTCTTTTCTTGAAGGCCTCGGCTACAACCTCAAATCTCAAATTAGCCATTCTTTTATTGTTTGTTTATTGTTTGCGGTGCAAAATTACAAAAATATTGGCAAATGACTATCATATTGACGATTTTTAATGATAAAAACCAAGTATTTTTCTCTTATTCCTCCTCGCAGACTATTAAATCGCTCTATCAACTTGCGACGATGCAAGCATTTCCCTCTCTTATACATAATAACCTCTTCTTCTATTTAAGAGAGAGAGTGTGTAATGCCATTAGAGAGGTCGTAGCATCTTGCCAGCCCGTAAATAAACTCACGAGTTATAATATTACAAAAAGAAAATAGCTTTCCCTGCTGATGACGGGCGGGCAAGATGCCACGCCCTCCCCAGTGCAAGCTCCCGTAAGCAACTCACGAGCCTGCCAGTAAACATTAATTCCTCCTCCCCGCAAGAAAACCTCAGAATAAAAACTTTACGCTAAGAAACAAAATAAATTTGAATCTTTTCGCTTAATCAGATTTTTGCAGTATCTTTGCAAAAGACAAAAATAAAGCAAAAGATATGACACAACAACACTTGCCCTACCGCATCATAGCGCTCGACCTGGATGGGACACTCACCAACCACGACAAGGAGATAACGCCCCTGACCCTCAGAACACTACTTGCAGCGCAAGAAAAGGGCGCCATCATCGTACTCGCCTCAGGACGTCCCACCTATGGCATTGCTCCCCTCGCCCAAGAACTACACCTCGACACACACGGCGGATACATTCTGTCGTACAACGGAGGTAAGATAGTAGACTGGAGCACACAGCAGGAATGTTTCTCGCAACATCTGCCACAACCCGCCATCCCCGTCATCTACGAGTACGCCAAACTCTCAGGACACGCCCTCTTGGGCTATGCCGGCAACGAGATTATCACCGAAGCTCCCGACGACCCCTATGTCAAGGAAGAGTCACGCATCAACAAGATGGACATCCGACACGTTGACAACCTGTTGCAACACATAGAGCCCAACCCCACCAAACTGCTCATGACAGGCGACCCCGCACAGATGATACAGGCAGAAGAAGACCTCAGCCAGCGACTCAGCCCCTATGGTATGGACGTGTTTCGCTCAGCGCCCTTCTTCCTCGAACTCGTACCAAAAGGCATCGACAAGGCACAGTCGCTCCTGCGACTCTTAGCGAAGGTCAACCTCACCCCTGCAGACATGATAGCCTTTGGCGATGGATACAACGACCTCAGCATGCTGCAGCTGGCAGGCATGGGCGTCGCCATGGCCAACGCAGCCCCAGAAGTAAGAGCGCAAGCCGACTACATCACCCTCTCTAATGAGGAAGACGGTGTGGCAGCAGCTCTCACACACTTCGGGATGTAGAGTTCTGCCTCCGCAGCTCACACGCAGGAATGTACTGGGGAGGCAATGTTTATGTTTGGTGTTTACTGGGGAGGGCGCGACATCTTGCCCGCCCATAAACACCAAGAAAAGGTATTGTAAAAATATATTTAGCAGGATGATGACGGGCGGGCAAGATGCCACGCCCTCCCCAGTGCAAGCCCCCCGTAAGCAACTCAAGAGCCTGCCAAGTAAACACTAAACACTAAATATAATTATGTTACAGCTTGACAATTTCTACAAAGCTCGCTTCGTGCTGAGCAAAGTGATAAGAAAGACTGAGCTGGTTCACACCCCACGAATCAACCCAGAGAGTGACGTCTATCTGAAACCCGAGTGTCTACAGATGACAGGATCATTTAAGGTGCGAGGAGCCTACTACAAGATATCGCAACTCACCCCCGAAGAACAACAGAAGGGAGTGATAGCCTGCTCCGCAGGCAACCACGCACAGGGCGTTGCATTAGGCGCCACAGCCATAGGCGTGAAGAGCCTTATCTGCCTGCCCGAGGGTGCCCCCATCTCTAAGGTAGAAGCCACCAAGCGCTTAGGAGCCGAGGTATGCCTCGTGCCAGGCGTCTACGACGATGCCTATCAGAAAGCCCTCGAGCTGCGCGACCAACACGGCTATACCTTCGTCCACCCCTTCGACGACGAGAACGTCATAGCCGGACAAGGCACCATAGGGCTCGAGCTCCTCGACCAGCTACCCGACGTCGAAGCCGTCGTTGTCCCCGTAGGCGGTGGCGGACTCATCTCAGGCATCGCCTTCGCCATCAAGTCGCTCAACCCCAAGGTCAAGATCTATGGTGTACAGGCTGAAGGCGCAGCCAGCATGGTGCAAAGCCTTCACGACCACAAGCAAGAGAAACTCCCCTCCGTAGCCACCGTGGCCGATGGCATCGCTGTGAAGGAGCCAGGAAAGCTCACCTTCGAGACTTGCTCCAAGTACGTCGACGAGATTGTCACCGTGAGCGAAGACGAGATATGCGCAGCCATCCTCAAACTCATCGAGAGCGAGAAGATGGTAGCCGAGGGTGCAGGAGCAGCCAGTGTGGCAGCAGTTATGTACAACAAGGTGCCCATCAAGGGCAAGAAGACCATCTGCATCGTTAGTGGCGGCAACATCGATGTGACTATCCTCAATCGCGTCATCACCCGTGGACTCGCCAAGAGCGGACGCCTCTGCACCATCGAGATGGAGCTCGACGACAAGCCTGGCGAACTCGTAGAGGTATGCTCCGTCATCGCCAGCTTGGGTGGCAACATCACAGGCGTTCACCACGATCGCTCTGCCAACCGACAGAAAGTCAACTCATGCGTGCTACGCCTCACCATGGAGACCCGCGACGCCTCCCACGTCAAGGAGATCAAGGGCGCCCTCGAAGCCAAGGGGTTTCATCTATACATCGTCTAAAAAAGAGCATCGCGCCCTGCAACAGCAGAGACACGACAGCCCCCAGCAAGAGAATATCTATATTATTAATTTCTAAAAAATCATATCAATATGAACGCAATTCACACAGACAACGCGCCTGCCGCTATCGGACCCTATAGCCAGGCCATCGAAGTAAACGGATTTGTATTTGCCTCAGGACAGATACCCATCGACCCCACCACAGGTCAGTTTGTAGAAGGCGGCATCAAAGAGCAGACCCGTCAGAGCCTCACCAATGCCCAGAACATCCTCAAGGCGGCAGGTACCGACCTCAGCCACGTTGTAAAGACCACAGTCTACCTCAACAGCATGGACGACTTTGCCGCCATGAACGAGGTTTACGCCGAGTTCTTCAGCAAGCCCTATCCAGCCCGCTCTGCCGTAGCCGTAGAGAAGTTGCCTAAGGGTGCCCTCGTCGAGATAGAAGTCTTAGCAGCTAAGTAATCCCTCTGCTCACAAGCAGCACATAGGTATATACAAAAAGCCTCACGTTCACTCAACGAAACATGAGGCTTTTTTATCTTCATCAGTCACAAACTAAGCCCGCACTGAGGAGGGAGTCTTAATGTTTAGTGTTTACTGGGGAGCCCGCCATAAGCAACTCAAGAGTTTCCCTACCCGTAAACATTAAACATTAAAAAATTACCACTCCTCCTCCCAAAGCTTCACATCCATGCCATTCTCATACGGTTTAGCTTCTATCTGTTCTTGTTTTTCAATTTTATCCTGGTCATTGAAGTCACTATTAGGACTGGCAGCTATCACATTCACCATATCCATCTTTACTATTTCAATAGTAGGATTCGTGTAATTTTTCATATCCATTTTTAATTCATTAAAAGATTAGTTTTTCAGTATAGAGTATTATTTACGAATTATTTTCTTACCATTTTCGATGACGATACCCTTATAGTACTTATCCACACGTTGTCCTGCCAGATTATAGACGACTGATGTCGTGCCCATATTATTAGCATCGATATGCCCGATGCCAGTATCTACATCATCGAAAGCAAAGAAATTCTTGGCACTGCCAGCAGAAGTCAATTTTAAGTATCCCTTCTTTGCTGGAATAACCACACCATCAGTAACCAGTTTAAAACCAGAAACACCCCTCAACGTAGCAAAAGCATAGATCTCACTATCGGCAGCTTTAACTGTCCCGTCCGAAGCTCTCAAGTCTGTCTTGTACGAATGATCAGCCACTGTTGCTGGTGTCAGCGAATATTCCTTGTTAGGCACCCCTTGCACAAGAACAGCCATCCCCGCAGGAACTGCTCCAACAAAAGGCCTATAGACAACCCCTGTTTGTTCCTGGTTCACCACCACCTCGTACACCGTCAAACCTAATTTGCTGTAGTCTACGGGATAATTTGCAACGTAGGTTGCAAAGCCCGATGCTGCAGTTGTAAGACTCTCCTGTTGTTGGGTGTAATTGACGGTTATAGACTTTATATATAAAATGTTAGATGGCGAAAATTCAACAGACTGCGACATACCACTCCATTTCCCGTTTTCAATATTTTCATCATTAGCTTTTAATGAAGACAAAGGAATAGCACCTTTCATAGTAATAGAAGTAATATAGTAGCCTTCAGCCACAGAAATCGTAAAAACACTATAGCTGTATGCACGAAAATCATAGATACCATCAGTATTTTTCCACCAACGAAAGCCCTCACCTTCTGCTTTATCTGTCGTAAGAGTTACTTTGCCAGCGGTCCAGATTGTCTTATTGGTGATATAATAAATATTGCTGGGGGTACACCCCGACCCATAGTCATTTGCAGTTTGCGTAAAGTCGAAAAAGCCTTCCTTATTCACATGAATAGTATAAGAAGCAGAAGAAGGAAGATAAGTATTATTACCAGCGAAAGAAGCCGTAATCTCAGAATCACCCTCACGAAGGGCTGTCACCTCACCAGTCTTTTCGTTAACACTTGCCACAGAAAGATTGCTACTGGTGTATTGGATGGTTGCGCCTTTGATGGTTGGGGTTAACGTTGCAGGCAAAGTGAATTTATCTCCTGCATTTTTGAAAAAGGTATGATTATCAATAGTCGAACCAAAAGACAAAGAAGAAGCCATCAATTCACCTGTTTGCTTCTTATAGATTTGAACCGGTAACTGACCACTACTTGTTTTATATGCCGAAAACAGCTCGTATTGATTATTGTAAGCTATTTGTTTGTAAGAGTTTTCTCCTAAAAAATTAATCAAAGCATTACCTCCTGAGAAAGAAATAGAGGCTCTACTATACTTATCTCTTTTATTTTTTCCAGTATTTAAAGTCGCACTACTCTTGCCATCTGCGTAAAGATAATCATCTGTTCCGACTTTTAGATACCAATTCTTATAAAAGCTTACCAATGTTATTTCCTGCACAGAAGTTTTACTGGTAAAACAACCATCTTTGATTGTAATAGAAGTTGCTCCTCGGTTGTCTGTGTTTTGAGTTGTACTTAAGGCTTGTTTATTAGCTTCATTTACAATGGCGATGACATCTCCATCTTGTAGTTCTGAAATGTTAGTGACTTTTTTAAAAGTTTGTCCAAATATTGTTCCCTCATAAATAATCAGTAAAAGGGAGATTACACAGAATTTGATGATTTGTTTCATTGTTTTGATAGGTTTTTATTATTAGTTTTGTAAGTTTTAAGTAGTTTCTATAGAAAATCTGAGCTACTTCCCAAAAGCAGCTCAGATTTTATTCCTCTCCTGTCTCACGGCAGGCTTTTATTTTTTATCATACGCATGCACAGGATAGTCGATGGTGTAATGTAATCCTCGACTTTCTTTTCTTTCTATAGCCATGCGCGTGATGAGATAGCCTACATTAATCATATTGCGTAGCTCGCATAGTTCCTTGCTCACCTTAACTCGCTTGAAGAGGTTTTCGGTCTCTTCGTATAAGAGGTCGAGGCGGTCCCAGGCTCTCTTGAGGCGCAAGTCGCTCCTGACGATGCCTACGTAATTGCTCATACACTCGCCCACCTCCTTGACACTCTGCGTGATGAGTACCTTCTCCTCGTTGGTGAGGGTGCCTTCGTCATTCCATGCGGGCACCTTGTCGTTGAAATCGTATTCGTCGACATGCTCTATGCTGTGCTGGGCTGCTGTGTCGGCATAGACGACAGCCTCAATGAGTGAGTTGCTCGCCAAGCGGTTGCCGCCATGAAGCCCTGTGCAGGAACACTCACCTAAGGCATAGAGGCGGTTGATGCTGGAACAGCCGTTGAGGTCGACCTTGATGCCGCCACACATGTAATGGGCTGCTGGGCGCACGGGGATGTAGTCTTTGGTGATGTCGATGCCGATACTCAGGCACTTGGCATAGATATTGGGGAAGTGATGCTTCGTCTCTTCGGGGTTTTTATGGGTGACGTCGAGACAGACGTGGTCGAGACCGTGCATTTTCATCTCCTTGTCGATGGCTCGAGCCACGATGTCGCGAGGGGCAAGACTGAGACGCTTGTCGTATTTCTCCATGAAGCTTGTGCCGTCGGGGAGGCGCAGGATGCCACCATAGCCGCGCATTGCCTCAGTGATGAGGAAAGCGGGATGGGTCTCGCCTGGATGATAGAGGGCTGTAGGGTGGAACTGCACAAACTCCATGTCGGCTACGGTACCCTTGGCACGATAGACCATGGCCTCGCCATCGCCTGTAGCTATGACGGGATTGGTGGTGGTCTGATATACGGCACCACAACCGCCAGTACACATCACGGTGACCTTGCTGAGATAGGTGTCTACCTTCTGCGTGTCGGGGTTGAGGACATAGGCGCCATAGCAGTTGATGTAGGGTGTGCGACGGGTGACGCGCGCGCCTAAATGGTGCTGTGTGATGATCTCGACGGCAAAGTGATTCTCCTTGATGTCGATGTCGGGATTGTTGCGCACGGCTTCCATGAGGCCGCGCTGTATCTCGGCTCCAGTGTCGTCGGCATGGTGGAGGATGCGAAACTCGCTGTGGCCGCCCTCTCGATGGAGGTCGAACTGACCGTCTTGCTGCTTATCGAAGTTGACACCCCACTGCACTAACTCTTGTATCTGGGCTGGCGCTTTGGTGACGACTTGCTTCACAGCACGATAGTCGCTGATGTAATCGCCAGCTATCATAGTGTCCTGAATGTGCTTGTCGAAATTGTCGACTGCGAGATTGGTGACCGAGGCTACGCCTCCTTGTGCAAATGACGTGTTGGCTTCGTCGAGAGAGGTCTTGCATATCATGCACACTTTTCCCTTATGTGCCCTTGCTACTTTGAGGGCGTAACTCATACCGGCAACTCCTGCACCGATAATCAGAAAATCATACTTATAAACCATTGGGCTTGCTTTATAACGAATTTGTGGATTGTATCCTTTAATGAGTGCAAAAGTAATAATTTATCTTTAAAACGAGTAGGAAAAGACTTATTTTTTGTAATTTTGCATCGATTTTTTGTATTATATGGAATGAACTTTACTTATGGCTGATAGAACTTTTCATAAACGCTTGACGCTGCCTGCTAAATGTGGGATGGGGGTCTTTGGGGCGCTGGCTCTGTATTTCTTCTGGATAAAATTGGCTATCATTGCTATCTTCGTGGTGATTGTCATCGTTGGGATGATGGAGCGTATTCTGCATACGTCGTACACCTTCAAGCGGGTGAAGCCGATAGACAGGGAGGAGGAGATGGAATTTCTGGTCATCGACGAAGGGCGATTTGCGAGTAACAAAAATGTGCCTGTCTGCGACATCGTGGAGATGTATCGGGCAAAGACGTTTTGTGGGCTCGACTGGTGCCTGGTAATAGAGTATGGGCATGGCAATATAGTGACGGTGGTGCCCGATAATGAGGAGGCTTTTGTTAACGAAATCAGAAAGAGACAATGAATAGATTGAGATATGGTGTGCTGGCTTGGCTGGCAATGATGATGATGGGCATGCCGATGATGGCACAGCGGGTGCTCGATGATGAGGTGGTGGAGACTAAGGTAGAGGTGCTCGACGCAGACTCCTTAGAGGGGGACACGTTGCCAACAGACTCGCTGACGACAGACTCGCTACCGACAGACTCCTTGCGCCTGCCCTGGCCTGAATCGATGAGGATGGCGCTCGATGGGCTGCTGAAGGATGATATGTTTGAGACGTCGCAAGTAGCGATGATGGTGTGGGACTTACAGGCAGACTCGTGTGTGTATCGGCACAGGGAGAGGCAGCTGATGCGTCCTGCCAGTACGATGAAGTTGCTCACTGCCATCACTGCGCTCGACAAACTGGGCGGGTCTTACCAGTTTAAGACCCAGCTGAGATATACGGGTAAGATAGTGGACAGGGTGCTGATGGGGGATGTGTATTGCGTGGGTGGTATGGACCCTAAGTTTAACAACGACGACATGAAGGCTTTTGTGAACAGTCTGCTCGACATGGGAGTGGACACGATCAGGGGCGCGGTGTATGCCGACCGCTCGATGAAGGATGACGACTTGCTGGGCGAGGGATGGTGTTGGGATGATGACAACCCGGTGCTTTCGCCCTTGGTCTTTGCTCGCAAGGATGGGTTTATGGAGCGATTGGTAGACAGGATGCGAGAGGCGGGCATCGTGCTCGAGGTGGACTCGCCGATGGTGAAGCGCTGCCCAGAGGCTTCGTTCTCGGTGTGTACGCGATTTCACACGATGGACCAGATATTGCACAGGATGATGAAGGAGAGTGATAATCTGTATGCGGAGTGTATGTACTATCAGATAGCTGCATCGACAGGCTATCGCCCTGCCAGTGCGAAGAGCGCAAGGGGTGTGGAGAAGATGCTCTTGAGAAAGTTGGGACTGGACGCTTCGAGATGTAGGTTGGCGGATGGTTCAGGACTGTCGCTATACAACTATCTCAGTGCGGAGCAAGAGTGCTTACTGCTGCGATATGCCTACCGCAACGAGAATATTTATCCGCACTTGAGAGCGTCGCTCCCTATCGCAGGCGTCGACGGGACGCTGCGCAAGCGCATGAGGAGGTCGCTGGCGAGTGGCAACGTGAGGGCCAAGACGGGTACGCTCACGGGCATCATCACGCTGGCGGGGTTCTGCACTGCGGCGAATGGTCATGATCTTTGCTTCGTCGTGCTGAACAATGGGGTGATGCACGGAGAGAACGCGCGGCGTTTCCAAGACAGGGTGTGCGGCGTGCTGTGCAGGCCTTAAGGGGACTTATACCTTTTTTCTTTCAACGACTATATATATATAAATAACTCAACTTTCGCAAATGGGGAAGTTAAAGAAGTTAGAGAAGTTAAAACCATATGCTTTGTGGAGAAAAATCAAGCTATCAATGCTGTTGTCTCTTAACTTCTCTAACGACCAAAGGGAGTGATAACTTCTTTAACTACTATAACTTCCGTACATACGAAACTCCAGTGAATAATTATGTTTGCTTCTACGATAGTTTCATGGTTTGGTGAGTGTGGCAGGGATTTGCCCTGGCGCCACACAAAGGATGCCTATGCCATCTGGCTGAGCGAGGTGATTCTGCAACAGACGCGCATCGTGCAGGGACAGGCTTACTGGGAAAGAATGATGGAGCGATGGCCCTCGGTGGAGGCGCTGGCTGCGGCAAGCGAGGACGAGGTGCTGAGGATGTGGCAGGGACTGGGCTACTACTCGAGGGCGAGAAATCTGCATGAGGCGGCTCGACAGGTCGTGGCGATGGGACGATTTCCTGACTCGCTGAAGGGCATCAAGGCTCTGAAGGGTGTGGGCGACTATACGGCAGCGGCGATAGCGTGCTTTGCCTTTGGTGTGCCTGCTGCTGTAGTGGACGGTAATGTGTACAGGGTGCTGGCGCGCTACTTCGATATTGATGTGCCGATCAACTCGTCGCAGGGGAAGAGGGTGTTTGCAGAGCTGGCGCAGTCGCTCTTGCCGCAGTCGGAGGCGGTGGCTTACAACCAGGGCATCATGGACTTTGGCGCGATGGTGTGTACGCCGATGGCACCAAGGTGTGCCGAATGTCCGCTCATGGTGTCGTGTGCGGCTTTTCGTTCGGGAAGGGTGGATTTGCTGCCCGTGAAACTGAAGACTGTCAAGGTGAGAGAGCGCCACTTGGCGTATGTCTTTGTGAGATGTTGGGAGCGGGGCGATGGCGTGCCCATGACGGCGATTCACAGGAGGAGCAAAGGCGACATCTGGCAGGGGCTATGGGAACCGTTTAATGCGTCGGTAGCTGATGAGAGGGCTTCGTCGCCTGAGGAGATAGCGCGGATGTTGTACTCGAAGTGCTCGGAAGTGGATGGTGCGGAGGTGCTGCTGCGACAAGGCGAAGGCTTCTCGGCTGATATGGATTTCCCGGCTGGCAAATGCGATAGTAAGCTGCCTGTGCTACGGCTTGTGGCTAAGGGGGTGAAGCATGTGTTGACACATCGCATCTTGTTGGTCGACTTCTATATGCTTGATGTGACATCACGGCCAGCATTGCCTGATGGGTACGTGTGGGTTAGCGAGGAGGAATTGGAGCGTTATGCGATGCCTAAGGTAATCGTGAAATACGTACCTCGGATTAGTGACTGAAGTTTCGCATGTACGGAAGTTATAGTAGTTAAAGAAGTTTAATATAATGTATAATGTTTAGTGCTTAATGCTTACGTGCGGGGAAGCTCGCAAACACTAAACATTAAACACTACACAGAGTTGCTTAGGCTTAATAATTAAAGTTCGCATGTACGGAAGTTATAGTAGTTAAAGAAGTTATCACTCCCTTCGGTCGTTAGAAGTTATAGCCAATAGCTTTTTGGGTTGCATATTTAGCTATAAAGCATATGGCTTTAACCTCTCTAACTTCTTTAAATTCTTTAACTTCCCCATTTGCGAAAGTTGAGTTAATAATTTTTTGCTTCTATCTGGAAGTAGCTCTGTGGGTGGTTGCAAACGGGGCATACCTCGGGAGCTTGCTTGCCAACAACAATGTGTCCACAGTTGGCACACTGCCAGATGCAATCGCCATCGCGCGAAAAGACAACCTTGTCTTCTACATTCTTAAGGAGTTTGCGATAACGCTCTTCGTGGTGCTTCTCTATTTCTGCCACCATCGCAAACTTGGAGGCTATCTCGTCGAAACCCTCAGCACGGGCTTCTTCTGCCATGCGCTTATACATATCGGTCCACTCGCCATTCTCGCCCTCAGCAGCGGCTAAGAGGTTTTCGGCTGTACTCTTGATCTCGCCTCCCTGAAGATACTTAAACCATAGCTTGGCATGCTCTTTCTCATTGGCTGCTGTCTCCTCGAAGATGTTGGCTATCTGTACGTAGCCATCTTTTTTGGCTTTGCTGGCAAAGTAGGTATACTTGTTGCGTGCTTGCGATTCGCCTGCGAAGGCTTCCCAAAGGTTTTGCTCGGTCTTGGTTCCTTTTAGTTCTTTCATGATGTTTCTGTTTTTATTGTTATTAATGTGAATTGATAGTGCGAAGATATTGTAAATTTTACAAAGTTGCAAGTTTTGAGGGAAATATTTGGCGAAAGTTATGGGTTTTTAACGTTTAGAAATATAGGATTGTTATTGCTTATAAACTGAAGTTTCGTACGTACGGAAGTTAGAGAAGTTGGGGAATTTGAGTTATAAACTGCTTGATAAGGGGTGGGCAAGATGCCACGCCCTCCCCAGTAAACATTAACATCACGCCCTCCCAGTGGCAGCTATGTTGTCTTGCGGTCGGCTAAGAACATGCCAGCGAGGATGCAGACGGCACCCAGGAGGAAGTAAAGGGTAATCTTTTCGCCCAATACCCACGAGGCGAAGACCATGGTGGTGATGGGATTGAAATAAACCCAGTTGGTGGCTTTCACGGCTCCCAACTTAGAGATACACCAGTTCCAGGTGAGGAAACAAACCATCGACGCCAAGCATCCTAAGAAGAGAAGATTGGCAAGGACAACGGGTTGCGTGAGGGTGGCTACACTGGGGAAGCCAGGCACCACAGCATAATAGGGCAAGATGGTGAGAACGCCATAGAAGAAGACCTTGCGCGTGATGAATGCAGCACTGTACTTGTGGGACATCGTCTTCATGAGCAGGGAATAGATGGCCCAACACATGCAGGCGGTAAAGGCTAAGGCATCGCCTACGGGCGAGAGATGGAGCACGAAACGACCATTGAGCACGACTATCACCATGCCAGCAAAGGCTAAGAGCGAACCCGACAGTTGTAGCACATGGATGCGGCTGGAACGATAGACGAGACGCACGAGCAGCGTAGCAAAGAGGGGACAGGAGCAGACGATGAGGGAGGTGTTGGTGGCGGTGGTGAAGTTCATGGCTTCGTTCTCGCTCAGAAAGTAGAGTGATCCGCCCGTGACACCCAACAGCATCAGCATCAGTTCGTCGCGCCATGTGTCAGCAAAGAGACGCTTGTGATGGATGCTGAGCATCAGCACATAGGCGATGGCGAAACGAAGCGTGAAGATCTGAGCAGGGCTGAGTCCGTGAAGCATCAGCACTTTGGTGGATACAAACGTGGTACCCCATATCGCTACGGTGAGGAATGCGACGAGATGATAGAGGTGATAGAGATGTGTGGTGGGCATGGGTAAAAAAAATAATATACTCCTGGATTGTGGATGCAAAGGTAGAATATTTCGAAGACCTGACCAAGGATTCGGTAAAAAAATCGTATCTTTGCAGGTATAAAAAATGATATGAATATGATTTTCCGACCTTTATACGTTGATAAGTCGTCGGGCGTTGAGGTGCCGCAGACGATGAACAATCCGCTCTGTTATCAACCGCACCCGCTCTGCATCTTGGCTTGCAAGGAGCTGCAGCAGGAACTCGCTAAGCGTGACGATTGGCGCGAGGAGATAGACCGTGGAAAGATGTTTGGTGTGCTGATCGTGGAGAGCCCCAAAAAACCTGAGAGGCCTGGCGAGGACGCTGTGCCACGGGTGGGCTACATGGCTGCCTATAGTGGACAGATAGGTGGAAAGAGCGACTGGGAGGGTTTTGTGCCTGCAGTCTTCGACTATCTGCAGCCTGAGGGTTACTTCAGACGGCACGAGGATGAGATAACAGGCATCAACAAGGCTCTGCGCCTCATGGAGGGCGACGAGCGGCTGGCGGAGATGAAGAAGTATATAGACTCGCAGAAGGCTCTGCGACAGCAGACCATCGATGCCTATCAGCATGAAATGAGGGCTGCTAAGGCGAAGCGCGACGCACGGCGTGAGCAGGGTGGCATGAGCGAAGAGGAAGTGGCTGAGATGGTGAAGGAGAGCCAGTTTATGAAGGCTCAGCTGAGAAGGCTCAAGAAGGAGCTGGACAGGAAGGATGATGTGGAGGTGGAATATGAGAGGAGGATGAAAGACATCAGCGACAAGAAACTGCTACGCAAAGAGCTCTCCGACCGTCTGCAGAGATGGTTGTTTGGGCAATTCGATATGCTCAACGCAAGGGGCGAGCGCAAGAACCTCTTGGAGATCTTCGAGGACACGGCTTCGAAGATTCCGCCTGCGGGCAGTGGTGAATGTTGCGAGCCCAAACTGTTGCAGTATGCCTACGAGCAGGGTTATCGACCGCTGCAGATGGCTATGTTCTGGTGGGGAGAGAGTCCGAAGGAGGAGATACGCCACCACCTGAACTTCTACCCTGCCTGCAATGGGAAGTGCAAGCCCATCCTGCAATGGATGTTGCCTGAGGCTTCTTGCCAACGCCAGGAGGTGTGCGACGCTGAGCTTGCCACGCTCTATGAGGATGAGCAGATGGCTGTCGTTTGCAAGCCTGCGGGCATGCTATCGGTGCCTGGGAAGAATGGGGCTGACTCGGTGTTTGCTGTGATGAGAAGACGATGGCCTCATGCCACAGGACCTATCATCGTTCATAGGCTCGACATGTCGACGAGTGGACTGATGGTTGTGGCGAAGACGGAGTTTGCATATCATCGACTACAAGAGCAGTTTGTTGGCAGACAGGTGGAGAAGAGATATGTCGCCATCATCGGATGCCATGACAAGGCGGCAGCCGACAGTTTCGCACAAGAGGGAACAATCTGCCTGCCCATCATGCCCGACTATCTGGACCGTCCTCGACAAATCGTGAGTAGGGAGCAGGGTAAGGAGGCGGTAACGGAGTTTCGGGTGATAAGCCGCATCGACGACACACACCTGAGAATCGCCCTCTACCCCAAAACGGGGCGAACACACCAGTTGCGCGTGCATTGTGCGCACGGAGAGGGACTGCATGCGCCCATCGTGGGCGATCCGCTCTACGGCAACGAACGGGCAAGGCGCCTCTTTCTGCATGCCGAAGCCATCAGTCTGAGACATCCGCTTACGGGCAAGCAGCTCTTCTTTGAGAGTTTGGCTGACTTCTAATAATTCAACTTTCGCAAATGGGGAAGTTAAAGGAGTTAAAGGAGTTGAAGACATATGCTTTATAGCTAAATATACAACCCAAAAGGCTATTGGCTATAACTTCCAACGACCGAAGGGAGTGATAACTTCTTTAACTACTATAACTTCCGTACATGCGAACTTCAGTAATATGATAAAGGACTATTAGAAGAGAAGAGCGTGAGGAGGATATCTTATACAAAGAACATGATCAGCACTTGGGCGATAATGACCCTGACAAACATGCCGAGGGGATAGACCGTGGCGTAACTGATACTGGGGGTATCGCCCTGAATCGTGTCGTTGGCATAGGTGAGCGCCATGGGATTGGCCATGCTGCCACAGAGAATGCCACAGATGCTACCGAAGTCGTACTTCTTGGTCTTCAGAATGATGAGACCAACGAGGAGGACGGGGACGACGGTAATGGCAAAACCGATGCCTACCCACATCAAACCTTCTGGACGAATGACGGTCTCGAAGAACTGGCCGCCAGCCTCTAAGCCTAAGCATCCTAAATAGAGGGCTAAGCCCAACTCGCGAAGCATCAGACCAGCACTGCGCGTCATATAAGATATGAAATGTACGCGAGGACCTAAGGCACCGATGAGGATGCCCATGACGATAGGACCGCCTGCGATGCCTAAGCGAACGGGGGCTGTCATGCCTGGAAGATTGAAGGGAATGGTACCCACCGCCAGACCGAGGATGATACCGAGGAAGATGGCACCGAGGTTGGGCTCATTAAGCGTCTTGACGGCATTGCCCAAGAACTGCTCCACATGGTCGATGCTGGTGGGGTCGCCCACCACGGTGAGGCGGTCGCCATACTGCAGGCGTAGGTCGTCGGTGGCAAGGAGGCGGATATCGCCACGCAGCACTCGGCTCACGTTGACGCCATAGGTGTTGCGCATGGAGAGATGGCCCAGACGCTTGCCGTTAAGCCCAGGACGGGTGACAACGATGATGCGGCTCTCTACCTTGGAGTCAATGGCATTCCAGTCTACCTTGTCGCGATTCCAGTCTTTGTCCACCTTCTTGCCAAAGAGTATCGACATGGCAGAGACTTCGTCCTTATTGGTCACCACGAGCACGCTGTCGTTGGTGTGCAGTACGGTGTCGGCCTGGGGAACGATGACTTGGTCGCCACGCCATACGCGCGAGATGATGAACTTGCGATGAGTGAGCATCGATATCTCGGCTATGGTGTTGCCATTGAGGGCAGGATTGACGATGATGTATTGTCCCACAGCGGTGTGGTCGTCTTCATCGTTGCGGCGTATCTCGAGATCGGCAGGCTTGACAAAGAGCTTTCGAAGCATCATCATAGCGAGGATGACACCTACGACGCCCAAGGGATAGGTGACAGCACAGCCCAAGGCGGCTCCTCCGCTGGGAAGGTTCTGCAGCTGCAGGGCTTGCTGGGCAGCACCAAGGGCGGGCGTATTGGTGGTGGCTCCGCAAAGAATGCCCACCATGTCGGGTAGGCTCACGGGCAGTAGCCAACACAATGCTAAGGAGAAGAGTGTACCCACCAGGATGACTGCCATAGACCACAGATTGAGCGAGATGCCTTCGTGTCGCATGGAGCCAAAGAAGTTGGGACCTACATAGAGTCCTAAGACGTAAACAAACATGGTGAGACCGAAGCTCTCGGCAAACTCAAGCATGTCGTGATCTATCGTCAGACCCAAATGGCCGGCTATAATGCCTACAAAGAACACAAAGGCTATGCCAAGAGAGATGCCTCGTACTCGAATCTTGCCAAGGGCAAGACCCAATGTGCAGATCAGTGAAAGGATGACGATGCCCTGCACCGCCGAATGATTGTAGATTAATCCATCAAACCACATGACGTTCTTATTTTTCAATCATATTCTGTGTTTCGCCTGGTTGAGGAGTTAGAGTTGTTTTTGAAGATGAGGGTATCAATAAACTCCTGTCGCGTGCGATTTTTTTTTGTTATTTTGTTTGAATTCTACTGCAAAGGTACAGCATTTTTCCGATTGAGCAAAAGATTGGGTATTAATTTTCAGAAAATATGCAAATGCAGAACAATGGACGCGCAGTGAGGGGCTGCACGAAGAGGCTGAGAGGGTCAGGCAGCACATGGCGGACGCTAAAAATCGGTAGCTTTCGTGCGCTCACAACGAATATTATCGGCTAAAAATGTTTGTTGTTTCAATGAATTGTGGTAACTTTGCACTCGCTTGCATGAAGAGGGCTTGGCTTGAAAACCCATTAGCTATAACTTCCCTAACGACCGAAGGGAGTGATAACTTCATTAATTCCTATATCTTCTGAACTGGTGAAACTTCAGTAATAATACTAAAAGAAAGAAAAAATGACTGATATTTGTTGCATTGGACATATTACGAAAGACAAAATAGTGACACCTCACCATACGGTATATATGGCGGGAGGAACCTCTTTTTACTTTGCTTATGCCATCAACCAATTGCCCAAGGATGTCACTTTCTCACTGGTGACTTCTATGAATCCTGCTGATGATGAACCAGTGAAGAAGATGCGAGAGGCGGGCATCCAGGTGGCACTATTCCCTTCGCGCAACACGGTGTTCTTTGAAAACCGATACTATGGGGCGAATCAGAATGAACGTAAGCAGAGGGTGCTTGCCAAGGCTGACCCTTTCTGCATCGAGAGCTTGAAAGATGTGAAGGCTAAGGTTTTCCACCTCGGAAGTCTGCTGAGTGATGATTTCTCGCCCGAGGTGGTGAAGTTTTTGGCTTCAAAGGGCAGAGTGTCGATAGATGTGCAGGGATATCTACGTGAGGTGAGAGGTGAAAAGGTTTACCCCATAGACTGGCAAGACAAACTGAAAGTGCTCAGAAATACCTATTATCTGAAGGTGAACGAAACGGAGATGGAGACTATCACGGGACTGAAAGATCCACGCCAGGCAGCACTGCTGCTGCACTCGTGGGGCGTGACGGAGGTGATCATCACCTTAGGAAGCGAGGGGTCGCTCATCTATGTGGACCAAACCTTCTACGAGGTGCCTGCATATAAGCCTCACGAGGTGGTGGACGCTACGGGATGTGGCGACACTTATTCGGCAGGATATCTATACAGAAGGCTACAAGGGGCTTCGCCCTTAGAAGCTGGCAAGTTTGCTGCTGCCATGTGCACCATCAAGTTGGAGCACAGCGGTCCGTTCCTGCGCTCGCTGAACGATATCTTGCAGATTATCGGGTAATGGGTCTTTTTAACTTCCCCATTTGCGAAACTTCAGTGAATAAACTTTCACTTCACTATCCTTATGGCAAGTGAAGTCTTGTCGAAGCGAATGCCGTTATGCTCAACAAACTGTGACAGCACACCTTGGGCAGCCAACTCGTGGGGCGTGCCTGTAGCAAAACGCTCAACCTGCATCAGCCAGAGGCAGTCGGAGAGCTGAAGAGCCATTTCGACATCATGGGTAGAGAGAAAGATGGTTTTGCCCAGGTCGTGAGCCAAGGAGCGAAGAAGCTGTAACATCTCTACCTTGCTGGGATAGTCTAAGAACGCCGTAGGCTCATCGAGCAGAAGAATGGGGGTTTGCTGTGCCAATGCCTTGGCTATCATTGCCTTTTGGCGCTCGCCATCGCTCAACGTGCCTATCCTGCGCTCACGAAGATGTGAAATGCCCACCTGGCACAACGCCTCGTCGACAATGGCTTCATCGGCCTCAGTCAGCCTGCCCCAAAATCCTGTATAGGGAGAACGCCCCATGCCGACAAGTTCGGACACGGTGAGGCTGAAGGCTTCGGGCTTGGTGGTGAGAACGATGCTCAGCAGTCGTGCCTGTTGAGCACGGCTAAAGCTCGCAAGGGCAGAAAGCCTATTGCCTTCTTGGAGTAGCACCTCGCCGCTCAGTGGTCGGAGGAAGCCTGCGAGGGTGCGCAGCAATGTGGTCTTCCCCACTCCATTGGGCCCTATCAAGCACGTCAGTTCGCCCGCATAGAGAGTGCTGTCGAGACATTGTGCCACGACTCGCTCTGCCCCACGATGGCAATAACCGATGCTAAGATTCTGAATGATGACCGATGGTTTCATGTTGCAAAAATACACTTATTTATTGATATCAAGGAACTATATAGGCTTCTTTTACAAATATTTATGATTGAAGTTTCGTATGTATGGAAGTTAAAGAAGTTATAGCCAATAGCCTTTTGAGTTGTATATTTTGCTATAAAGCACATGTCTTTAACTCCTTTAACTTCCCTAACTCCTTTAACTTCTTTAACTTCTGAACTGGCGAAAGCTGAATATATGATTGAGAGTTCGGGAACTTTAGTTTTTTTATCCTACATTTTTCGTATAATAATTTGTTTTGATGTACCTTTGCAAGTTATATGGAACAGACATCACCAATACAGGCATTATTGCAGCAACGTACGCTCCTGCAAATAGAGTACTACACCGAGAAAGAAGCCTTTCGCAAACAGACCGAACAGATGGGAATGATGCGAAAGGTGAAAAGAGGCGATGCCTGGTTTCCGCTACGCATAGGCAAAAGTTTCTACAACTCACTCAACCAAAACGCCATTGAGGTGTTTCGCATAGGCGACCTGGACATCGAGCACAACTTTGAGTTTGGAAGACCCGTCTTGTTCTTTAAAGAGGAGAGAAGGGAAGGAAGTAAAGGAAGTGAAAAACAAGAGAATTCTTCACTTAAATACTTCTCCTTCACCGGCACAGTGAGCTACGTGGACGGTGACAGAATGGTGATTACCGTTCCCGACTCGGCACCGCTGCTCGAACTGCAGAAAGCGAATGTGCCTGTGGGCGTGCAACTCTCGTTTGACGAGACAAGCTACAAACAGATGTTTGATGCGCTCGACCGCACGATGAATGCCAAGAACAACAGGTTGGCTTATCTCCGCGACCTCTTCTACTCGCATCAGAAAGCGCAACACTACAGTTTTGAACCAATGAGATTTCCATGGCTCAACCCTACTCAGGAACAAGCCGTGAACGAGGTGCTGCGGGCTAAAGATGTAGCCATCGTGCATGGTCCTCCGGGGACGGGAAAGACGACCACCCTGGTAGAAGCCATCAACGAGACGCTGATGAGGGAGAGCCAAGTGCTGGTGTGCGCTCAGAGCAACATGGCGGTGGACTGGATTTCGGAGAAGCTCGTGGACAGAGGCATCAACGTACTGCGCATCGGAAACCCGACAAGGGTGAACGACAAGATGCTGGGCTTCACCTACGAGCGGCGATTTGAGAGTCATCCCGACTATCCGCAGCTGTGGGCCATACGCAAGGCCATCCGAGAGCTGCGCAAGAATCGTAAGAAGGGAAGCGAGAGTTTCCACCAGAAGATGGACAGACTGAAGAGTCGTGCCGCTGAGATAGAGATAAGAATCAACGCCGAACTGATGGGCGAAGCAAGAGTCATCGCCTGTACCCTGGTGGGGTCTGCACACCGACTATTAGAGGGTATGAAATTTGGCACGCTCTTCATCGACGAGGCTGCACAAGCGTTAGAGGCTGCCTGCTGGATTCCGATGAGAAGAGCCAGCAGAGTGGTGCTGGCTGGCGACCACTGTCAGCTACCACCTACGGTAAAGAGTATCGCAGCCCTAAGAGCTGGACTGGGAAAGACGCTGATGGAGCGCATCGCAGAGAATAAGCCCGAGGTGGTGACGCTGCTAAAGATACAATATCGCATGAACGACGAGATTATGCGATTCTCGAGCGACTGGTTCTATCATGGTAAGGTGCAGAGTGCGCCTCAGATAAAATATCGTAGCATATTGGACTACGACCATCCGATAACCTGGATTGACACAGGGGAAGAAAGTGAAGAACGAAGAGTGAAGAGTGAAGAATTCAATAGCTCCTCTGATGATGCTTCGGAAGAAAGTGAAGAACAAGAGAATTCTTCATTCTTCACTCATCACTCTTCACTTTATAAGGAGCAATTCGTAGGCGAGAGTTTCGGAAGAATCAACAAGGCGGAGGCAGAGCTTACGCTCCTCACCTTAGCGGAATACTTGACCAAGATAGGCAAGCAGCGTGTGCTGGACGAGCGTATCGACGTGGGCATCATCTCGCCCTACAGGGCACAGGTGCAATATCTGAAGAGCCTCATCAAGAAGTATGAGTTCTTCAAGCCCTACCGACGCATTATCAGCGTGAACACGGTGGACGGATTCCAGGGACAGGAGCGCGACGTGATTCTCATCTCCTTGGTACGTTCTAACGATGAAGGACAGATAGGTTTCTTGAAAGATTTGCGACGCATGAACGTGGCGATGACACGTGCACGCATGAAGCTCATCATCTTAGGCAATAAGGACACAATGACCAAGCATCCTTTCTACAAGAAACTATGGGAATATGTAGAGGCGCTGCAAGGCGACGATGGCAAGGGATGATATACAGAACTTTCATATAGAAAAACCAAAAGACTATGTTACAACGTGACTATATACAGCGACTGATACGCGAGTTTATGGCGGCACTCGAAAGAATGCTCGAAAAGAAAGAGGTGGAGGTGA
>ERZ1026850.526-NODE-526-length-23420-cov-8.989514_pt1 | contig 23420 bp, 21 predicted proteins | sample MGYA00380155_ERZ1026850 | MGnify/ENA primary metagenome ERZ1026850 (study PRJEB33269, sample SAMEA4719791) | human gut metagenome | biome: human-associated habitat; feature: organic feature; material: feces | place: Cameroon | collected 2013-10 ... | reverse complement strand
TGCTGAATCAAAATTTTAAGGGAAGAGGCTTTGTGCGTGGAATTATTCTGATTCCATGGGCAGTGCCAACGATTGTAAATGCAAATTTGTGGAAATGGATTTTTAATGCGAACGCAGGAATTTTGAATAAAGTATTATTAAAATTACATTTGATAGATGAAAATATAGTCTGGCTTGGAAGTGGTAAGCTTGCAATTAATATGATTATATTATCAGATACATGGAAGATGCTTCCACTTGTTATCATTATGCTGCTTGCAGGACTCCAGACCGTGTCTAATGATGCAAAGGAGGCATCAATTATAGACGGGGCAAATGCATGGCAGAGATTTAAAGTAGTGTATTTTCCTGCATTAAAGCCAATGTATATAGTGGTTCTTGTTTTGCGTACAATTCAGACGATTCGAGTTTTTGATATTGTATATTCGTTGACGTCAGGTGGACCAAATGACAGTACACAGGTAGTAAGCTTTTATGCGTATCATGAAATCTTTGATTACTTACATTATGGTAAAGGTTCGGCAATATGCGTAATTATAGCAGTTGTTATATTGTTATTGAGCCTTCTTTACCTGAAAGCAGGAAAAACGGAGGATTAAGATATGAATCGAACGGTAAAGAGAAGAATAGGAAGGATATTATTATATTTGGCAGTGATATTATTGGTTCTTTGGACGCTATTGCCAATTATCTGGATGTTTATATCCAGTATCATATCAGAAAATGAATTGTTAAGTAGTGACAAAATACTGCCTACATCAATTACCTGGGAACGATACAAAATGTTATTGTGGGATAAAAATCCAACAAAACAAGTTGAAGTATTCCGAATGGCAATAAAAAACAGTTGCATTGTTGCGGGTACAACAACAGTAATTAGTCTTGTATTAGGTGCAGTGGCATCCTATGCGTTTGCAAGATTACGCTTTCGAATGAAAAAACCAATGTTATTTGGAGTAATGTTTTTTCAGCTGCTACCACCAATTGCATTGGTAATACCGTATTATATCATGATTAGCCGGATGGGGCTGCTGGATCATTTGGGAACATTAATATTAATTAATACAAATGCAGTTCTTGCCTATGTAATCTGGGTCTTGAACGGATATTTTAAATCGGTTCCATTTGAACTTGAAGAAGCGGGACGGGTAGATGGTTGTAGTTGGAATCAGGTGTTTTGGAAAATTATTATGCCGACAGCATTACCGGGATATGTTGCAGTAGGTGTTCTTGCATTCCTTATGGCATGGGATGAATTTCTGTATGCATTAATTTTTACTACATCAAAAACTTCGAAGACATTAACGGTTGCGGTATCAGAGTTTGGAACAAAGTATGGAATTGATTATGGAATGATGATGACTGCAGGATTGCTGGCTACAGTTGTACCAATGGTATTAGCACTAATTTTCCAAAGATATATTGTAGGAGGATTAACGGCAGGAGCGGTTAAGGGTTAAGAAAAAGGAGTAAAGAATGGAACACGGATTTAAGTGGAATTTTATTGACAAAAAAGGGACGTTTGTTTGTGAAAATGCCCGGGAAGTAAATCAATTATATTTTCCTATATGCAATGAGGCTGGAATGAAAGCATCGGTGACACCCTGCTTAAATGGAGATGCCAAAAAGAATCAAAATGAATTTTTGTATCTGCCAGTTTCAGTAGAGGACTTACATAATAATCGTTCTGGAAGAAATTTCTGGGTTTATACAAAAGAGCAGGGAGCATTTTCTGTGGTGGGAAATTCTGCAAGACAGAGAGCAGAGCATTGTTTTAAGGATGAAGAAAAATGGAATAAAATAGAGTGCGGATTGCTATATCACAGCTTGTATTATACAATCCCTGAATTGAAATTAAACTGTATTTTTACAACGTTTTGTCCGGCAAATGAGGATGTAGTAGAAATTAACAGGGTTATTCTGGAAAATTACGGGTCAGAGATTCTGGAATTTGTGCCAACAGCGGCATTTCCTATTTTTGGACGATCGGCAGATAATTTAAGAGATCATAGACATGCAACATCACTGATGCAGAGGATAACATTGGAAGAAAACGGGATTGTTGTAAAGCCAACGATACACCATGATGAAAGAGGTCATGAACCGAATAATACAAGTTATTTTGTATATGGATCAGATGAAAGCGGGCAGGCAGCAGTAGAAATGTTCCCTACAGTAGAGGAGTTTATTGGAAAGGGAGGAACATTGGATTGGCCTGGAACAGTAGTAGAAAATAGTATACCAGAACATGATATGACATATCGGAAAGATGGTATGGAATGCATTGGCGCAATGCGTTTTGCAAAGGTACGGTTAGCACCAGGCGAGAAAAAAGAATATATTATCTGCGCTGGAATTACTGAAAAAGAAAATTTTAACAAGGAGTTTGAAAAGTATAACAGTAAAGAAAAGGTTGAAGCTGCGTGGAAACAAAATGAAGAGCATTGGAATGGAGAAGCTGACAAGATAAAATTTCAGGGCAATTCAGATAAGTTTGATGGCTGGTTAAGGTGGGTAAGTATACAGCCTGTTTTAAGAAAAATATATGGTTGTTCATTTCTTCCATATCATGATTATGGAAGAGGTGGTCGCGGGTGGAGAGATTTGTGGCAGGATTATCTGACATTATTATTACAAAATCCAATGCGGGTTCGAAGTGTTTTTGTTCATAACATGAAAGGTGTCAGACTGGATGGAAGTAATGCAACTATTATTTTGGACGGTGAGGGCAATTTTCAGGCAGACAGAAACAAAATATCCAGAGTTTGGATGGATCATGGTGTCTGGCCATTATTTACACTGTTGTTATATATGAATCAAACTGGAGATATTTCTATATTAGATGAAGAAGTGTCTTACTGGAAAGATGCACAAATTGAAAGAGCGAAAAGGATTGACACAAATTGGAAAAAAGAAGATGGAAATAGTCAAAAGACAAAGGATGGTGAATGTTATACCGGAACAATATTAGAGCATTTACTTTTAGAAAATTTAATTTGCAGCTTAAATATTGGAGAACATGGGAATATAAAGCTTGAAGATGGAGATTGGAATGATCAGTTGGATATGGCTCCGGATAAAGGGGAAACAATACCATTTACGGCTTTTTATGGAAAAAATATATGTGATATAGCAGATTTACTTGAGATTCAAATAGAGAAAGAAGACCGAAAAACGATTTCTGTATTTGAAGAAATGGAAATACTGCTTGAGGGATTAAAGGAAAAGGAACCCCAAAAAGAAGTGGAAGTATTAAAGAAATATTATGAACACATAAGATTTGGAATAAGCGGAAAAAAGAAAAAAATACCGGTTTTAGAATTAAAAGATATGTTGCGCTGGAAAGGAAAACAATTATTACAGCAGGTACGAGAAAATGAATGGATTGAATTATCATCAAAAGAAGGCTTTTTTAATGGTTATTATAACAATGATGGAAATCCGGTTGATGGAATTCTTGGAGATGGAAAATTGCGATTTGGATTGACAGCCCAGACCTTTTCTATTATGTCAGGGGCGGCAACGGATGAACAGGTTCAAAAAACAATCCATGCTGTAAATAATTATCTTCCAGATAAAAATACCGGAGGAATCAGGCTGACCTTACCATTGGGAGATAATACCTGGAATTTTGGAAGAGGATTTGCACTTATTTATGGAGAAAAAGAAAATGGTGGCATGTTTAGTCATATGACAACGATGTATGCTTATGCGTTATATAGCAAAGGGTATGCAAGGGAAGGTTATCAGATTATAAAATCTATTTATGAACTTTCTACAAATACACAAATAGCACAAATATATCCTGGTGTGCCGGAGTATATCAGTAGCAGAGGAAGGGGAATGTATTCCTATGTTACTGGTGCAGGAAGCTGGACAATTTTTCTGATGCTGACACAGGTATATGGCATACGTGGGCAACTTGGAGACTTATTAATTGAACCAAAACTAGTAAAGGAGCAGTATGATTCCGGTGAAGTTTTAACAGTAGACACATTATTTGCGGAAAAAGAAGTATGTGTTTCTTTTTATAACAGAAAACATTTGGATTATGGAGAATATCAGTTGGGTGAACTTAGCATAAATGGAGAAGTATGGAAGAATCAGATAAATAGTACCTCTGTTGTGCTACATCAGGCTGAACTGGAAGAAAAGCTTATAGCAGGTAGGAAAAATCAAATTTGTATCGAATTAGTGGAAAGGAAGGGATGATGTGATGGAACTTAAATTTCCGGTGGGATTAGAAAAAAATGAAGTTTTAATAGAAAGGGACGGAATAAAAATAGAAGTACCGTGGCCGGTTCAGATTCAGATTTTAAAGGAAAGAAACAAGAAAGCAAAGTATGATGTAATAAGAAATGAAAAAAACATTTATATTGCAGAAGCAGACGTAGAAGTAAATAAAGAAAATAAATTTCATATTACTGATATGTGGGAACAAAATACAAATAATATAAAACTGAGTAGAAAGGTGGCCTGCATTTCAGCAGAAAAAGAGACTGCTATCCGGATATCTACGGAATTCCATTGTAAATCAAAACATGCAAAAAATTTTGACGATTATCAATTTGTAATACCGGGAGCTTTTTATAATAAGAATGATACAGACCAGAATGGACAGGATGATTATCTTGGAACGTTTGAGCAGGATTATAAGGATGATAGAAATCCAAATTTGTCAGTGACAGGATTTGCAAAAAATGACAAGCAGTTTATTTCACTAATTCGGGCAGATATTCCAAAGGTGGATACTACAATAACCAGAAAACAGATAGCGGAAAGGCATTTTGTTCATAATACAGATATTGGATCCCTTGGAATTGCACCGTCTGCAAATAGAATGGAAGAATTTTTGTTACGTTGTGATTATCCATTTTATGAGAGAAATTCATTTTGCTTAAATGTAGATGGATCGGAGTGGGCTGCATATCGAAAGATAAAACAGGGAGAAGAATTGGAAGTTTCATATATCCTGCAGTTTGGAGAAGCTGAAAATCTGACAGAAGCATCGTGGAAGACGAGCGTATTTCAGATGGAACGAATTCTTAATGATGATATCAGACATCCATTTAGTTTAGAAGAAACAATACCATACAGAAGAGACTTATTACACAATAGTTTTAGGGATTTTCCGGAAAAGAAAAATCATCCTTGTGGTTATGTGTGCCATTTTTCACCGAGAGAAAATTATGGAAATCAGAACGTACTGGAATATGGATTTTCTGGAAATCAGACTATGGTTTGCTATGAAATGCTTCGGGCTGCAGAAGAAACAGCAAAGGAAGAATATAGGGAACGGGCATTAAAAACAATACAATTTTTTGTGGAACACTGTATTGCAGAAAGTGGTTTGCCGAATGCAATGTACAGTGTAGAAAAAGAAGAATTTGTTTATTGGTGGACTGGCGTATTAATGCCATTTCAGTATTCGGAAAACAGAGAAGAATTAGAAAAATTTCTGGGCAATCAGGTCGTAGGTGCAATGATGGGAATTGCAGAAAAATTAAAAGGAACAAAAGGAAATTATTGCAGGACTATGACGGAGGCTATGTATTATTTAATGCTCTGTTTTCTTGAGGAAAAGGAAAATGGAACATTACATAAAGACTGGCTGGATGTAGTAGTTACATTTTGTGATAAAATGATTGAAATTCAGAATACAGATGGCTCCTGGTATCGGGCATATACGATGGAAGGTACTCCGATGACATATCCGGAAGAATGGTTTGGAAGTAATGTGATAGAGCAGGGGTCAGGAACAATTTTCCCAGGAGAAGTATTAGCATTAGTACATGAATACACCGGTAATGAGAAATATAGAAGTGCATTGTGTAAAGCTGCTGATTTTATTATGGAACATTATGTAGAAGATGTTTTATATCTGGGAGGATTAAATGATACAACACATAAAAAGTCTGTAAAGATAGATGCTGTTGGAGTAATGTATAATATGCGGACATTGTTGTTGGCTTATGAAACTACCAAAAAAGAACGATATTTGTATGGCGCAAAATCAGCAGCACAGATTCTTGCATCATGGACTTATCTTTGGGATATTCCGTTTGATGAAAATACACTTCTTGGAAAGAATGATTTTGGAACAACTGGCTGGGCAGGGTGTGATGTTATTCCGGGATGTAGCTATGTGGACGATGAATTTGTAGAATTTGTACCAGATTTAATGCGAATTGCAGAGTATAGTGGAAATAAAAAACTGGCTATATTGGGAAAAATTGTAACATTAGGAATGCAGCACGGTTTATCTATGCCACAAAGAATGTATGGATATACAATGCCTGGAATTCAGTGTGAAGGATTTCTGACATCCTTATGGCTTTCTGATACAGATGATTTGGAATTTTCGGGAGCTGTAGCAAAAAATAAAGGAGATGATAATGATACTTGTAATGGATTGATAAATGGTCAGGCACTTTACAATCTCGATTCATTAAAAAGAAGATATCACACATTAGAGTTTGATAAAATAATTGAGCAGATATTTGCCGAATAAAGTTATAATGCCTCATAGACATTTTATGCGTCTATGAGGCATTTTCTATAGAAGTTGGTATCGCACCGATTAGTATCAGCAGTGATTCTAAAAGTTCAAACGGAGTCAGAGTTTCGTGCAAAAGCAGAACAGCAAAGATAACAACCGATAGTGTTTGACAGAATAAGCAGGGTTCATTACAATGTTTTTAGAAAAAAGAAATGGGGGAACAGAGATGTTAGAATGTGAAATTGAAATTGGAAAAGAAGAGCAGGATGCGCTGCTTGAAATTGCTTTGAATTCGAAGGAGTATCGAAAGAAAAGAAAAGCGGAAGCAATAAAATTTTCGATTCTGATTGTAGCTTGTATTTTGATTATAATATGGAGTGTAACAAATAACGATACAAGGCTTGTTGTACTTTGCTCACTCCTGGCTGCATATAGTCTTTTTATGATATGCGGAGGAAGCAAGCTGATGCAGAAGACGGTATTAAAGAAATCTGTTACAGCGATGGATAAAGAACTGAAATCCGGTTACCGGAAGTATACTTTCAGTGAAGACGGAATCTTTTTAAAATCAGAAGTTGCAGAAGGAAATACTGCATGGACACTTTATAAGGATTGGGAAATCTATGGAAATTATATCTGCATCCGGAATCTGTCGAATGAAAATGTTCTTGTAAAACAGGATAAATTGTCGGCAGAAGAGAGAACGTGGCTGATTGATTTACTGACCCGTCACCTGGGAAAAGCAGTAAATGAGAAATGAATGGAAAGAAAATAAATAAAAAATAGATGAAAAGAAAACGGGGGAAAAGAAATGTTAGAATATGAAATTGAAATCGGAAAAGAAGAGCGGGATACGCTGTTGGAAATAACTTTGCAATCGGATGTATACCGGAAGAGAAGAAAAGTGGTAACGATTATTTCTGTAATTATGTGCGTAATTTGTCTGCCATTTGGAATGCTAATTTTTATGTTTGGCATGCCGGAAATGGCTTCACTTTTTATGATTTTTTTTGCGTTTTTCCTGTATTTTGCATGCGGTGGAAAAAAGGTACAGCAGAAAGCAAGACTTAAGAGATTTTATGCAAATGCGCAGAAGGCACTGGTAAGTGGACACCGTAAGTATATTTTCAGCGAAGAAAGCATCAGCATAAAATCAGAAGTAGCGGAGGGTGTGAATCTGTGGACTGCCTATAAGGACTGGGGAGTCTATGAAAATTATATTTATATCAGAAATCTGTCCAATCAGGTGATTCTGGTAAGGCAGAGCGAGCTGTCAGCAGAAGACCATGCATGGCTGGTGGATTTGCTGACCCGTCATCTGGGCGCAGCGCTGGCTTAGAGGAAGCAGAATGAAATGGTGGAACGGAATCTTACCACAGGAAGTGTATTTAAAAATGTAATTATATTTTCGCTGCCATACCTTTTATCTTATTTTTTACAGACATTGTATGGAATGGCAGATTTATTTATCATCGGGCAGTTTGAAGGAGTTGCCAGCACTACGGCGGTATCCATTGGCTCACAGGTCATGCATATGATAACAGTTATGCTGGTGGGACTTGCCATGGGAACAACGGTCAGCATCGGACTGGCGATTGGAAGCAAAGATAAGAAACGGGTGGCAGAAGGAATTGGAAACACGGTAATCCTATTTATGGGAGTTGCCCTTGTGCTGATGACAGTGCTGCTTTTGCTGACAAAACCAATTGTAACAGTAATGTCTACACCGCAGGAAGCAGTAATGGGAACGATATCCTATCTTACCATCTGCTTTATCGGGATTCCTTTTATTACAGCATATAATATTATCAGTGCAATTTTCCGTGGCATGGGTGACAGCAAGAGTCCGATGTACTTTATTGCCATTGCATGTGCGGCAAATATTGTCTTGGATTATGTATTTATCGGTGGTCTGCATCTTGGACCGGCAGGTGCAGCTCTTGGAACCACCTGCGCCCAGGCAGTCAGTGTGGTTATTTCCCTGTTCATGATTATCAGACAGCGGAAAGAATTAGCACTTAGCAGAAAAGATTTCAGATTAAGCCACAATATCATGGGACAGATTTTAAAAATCGGTATTCCCATTGCATTGCAGGATGGTTTCATCCAGGTGGCATTTATGATTATCACCGTCATTGCGAACCAGCGTGGATTAAATGATGCTGCAGCCGTGGGAATTGTGGAAAAGATAATAAGTTTCCTGTTCTTAATTCCGTCATCCATGCTATCAACAGTATCTGCACTTGGCGCACAGAATATCGGAGCCGGAAAGAGGCAGCGCGCCAATGAAACATTGCGTTATGCAGTGTTGATTACAGTGGGCTTTGGAATTATCGTAGGAATCTTCATGCAGTTCTTTGCCAGTCCGGTGGTGGCGTTATTTACAGATGCATCGGGAGCGGAAGTGGTACGTCTGGGAGGTCAATACTTAAGGGGATATGTCTGGGATTGCATGTTCGCAGGAATTCATTTCAGCTTCAGCGGATATTTCTGTGCCTGCGGCAAATCCGGCATCTCATTTTTACATAATATCATTGCAATTACACTGGTAAGAATTCCGGGCGTTTATCTGACTTCGACTTTATTCCCGGATACCTTATTCCCGATGGGGCTGGCAACGGCAGCAGGCTCCCTGCTTTCCGCAATCATCTGTGTTGTTGCATTTACAATCTTAAACCGGAAGGAAAAAATGAAAAAAGATTAATTTTGGCTAATAGATAACACCAGTGATTTAAAAAAGTAAATACGAGGAAGGTTTGCATAATTCCTCCTGTTTTCCACATACTACCCATACAGCACAAAAATGGAAAGTATGTAGGAAACAGGAGGATTTTTTTATGAAAGCAACAGGAATTGTACGTAGAATAGATGATTTGGGGAGAGTTGTGGTGCCAAAGGAAATCCGCAGGACACTGCGCATCCGGGAAGGTGACCCGCTGGAAATCTTTACAGACCGGGAAGGTGAGATTATTCTTAAGAAATATTCACCGATTGGAGAACTGAGCCAGTTTGCCGGACAGTATGCGGAGAGCCTTGCGCAGAGCACCGGGCATCTGGTATGTATTACTGACCGGGACCATGTGATTGCGGCGGCAGGAAACGGAAAGAAGGAATTCGAAGGAAAGCCAATCAGCAGGCAGTTAGAGGAACTGATCGAAGACCGGAAAAATATTCTTGCGCAGCAGGGAGACAGCAAATTTGTACGTATTACCTTAGATGATACCGGAAACTATCATGACCAGGCAATCAGTACAATTATCTGTGAGGGAGATGCCATCGGAGCAGTCGTTTTATATGAGAAAAATGATGCAGCAAAAATGGGAGAAACCGAAAGCAAGCTTGCTATTACAGCGGCCGGATTTTTAGGAAGACAAATGGAACAGTAGCCTTGTATCTTTTTATGGAACAGTGTAAAATAGAGCAATACGGAGGAATCCCATGTCCCATAAAGAGAAGAAAAAAAGGAAAAAGAAATACCGTGGTTTCTGGCTTTTTGTAAAGCTGCAGATAGTTCTGGTACTTTTGGTAATCGGCGGGCTGGCGTATTACTATCTTGGCGGGTATGCCAGTCAGGTCAGTGCCATGCATGAAGAGGCAGTCCGGTTTGTAAAAGAGTCGACGAAGAACACTTTCCGTGCGGAGCAGACCAGTCAGGTTTATGATGTGAATGGAACGAGAATCATGTCGCTTCGTGGCACTAAGGATGTAAGCTATCTGACCAGTGATGAGATACCGGAAGAAGTCAAAGAAGCCATGGTCAGTATAGAAGATAAAAAATTTTACAGTCATGGCGGAATCGATTTTAAGGCAATTATCCGTGCAGTCTGGGCGATGGTGCGTAACGGAGAAGTAACTCAGGGAGGAAGTACCATTACGCAGCAGCTTGCAAGAACCATTTTCCTAAATAATGACAGAACGTGGCAGCGAAAAATGGAAGAAATTTTCATTGCCACAGAGCTGGAAAAGAAATATACCAAGGATGAAATCTTAGAGTTTTATCTTAACAATATTTATTTTGGAAATGGATATTATGGCATTCAGGCGGCGAGCCGGGGATATTTTGATACAGATGTTTCGTTTTTGTCATTGTCCCAGATGGCATATCTTTGTGCGATACCGAATAATCCGACGATGTATAATCCTTATAAGAACCCGGATAATACGTTAGGAAGACGTGACCGCATTTTGAAAAATATGTATGAGGATGGCAAAATCAGCCGCAGGGAATATAAGGATGCCAGACAGGAAACGATTGTGCTTAGCACAGCAGAGCCAACAAAGCGTTATGATGCGGTAGAGACCTATGCCTGCTATTGTGCAACACGGGCATTGATGGAGCAGCAGGGCTTTGAATTCCGGACAGATTTTTCTTCGGAGGAAGATAGAAAGACCTATGAAGATGCTTATCAGGAGCAGTATAAAACCTGCGAGCAGTCTCTTTATACAGGAGGCTATAGAATCTATACCTCCATTGACTTAAGTATGGAAGAACAGCTTCAGAATGCAGTGGATGAAAAACTGCAGGACTTTACCGATGTCAATGAAGAGGGCATTTATACATTGCAGAGTGCAGCAGTATGCATTGACAATGAGACCGGTTTTGTAAAGGCAATCGTAGGCGGCAGAAGTCAGGAATATGACGGTCATATGTTAAACCGTGCCTATCAGAGTTACCGGCAGCCGGGCAGTGCCATCAAACCGTTGATTGTATACACACCGGCACTGGAGCGGGGCTATACCCCGGATACCATAGTGGAAGATGCGCCGATTGAGGATGGACCGGAAAATGCCAGTGGCAGGTATCTTGGCAGCGTAACCTTGCGTTATGCAGTAGAAAATTCCATTAATACAGTGGCGTGGAATCTTTTAGAAGAAATGACTCCCGCTACAGGAATTTCCTATCTGAAGGAGATGAATTTCGCAAAGCTGTCCCCGGAGGATGAAAGACCGGCGGCATCCCTGGGCGGATTTACCAATGGAGTCTCTCCGGTAGAAATGGCGGCGGCTTATGCCACCATAGAAAATGATGGAAAATACCGGGAGCCTACCTGCATTGTAGAGATACAGGATGCAGACGGAAATACAATCTATCAGAAAATTGTCGATGAAAAGCAGGTTTATAAGACCAATGCAGCCCGTTGGATGACCAATATATTAGAGGGTGTTCTGACACAGGGAACAGCAAAGGGACTGGCATTGTCCGAGACTGCCAGTGCAGCGAAAACAGGAACCACCAATTCCAATAAGGATGGCTGGTTTGTAGGCTATACAAAGTATTACACCACCAGCGTCTGGGTTGGATATGATATTCCGGCAGAACTTCCGGGACTGACAGGAGCCAGCTATCCGGGAGAAATCTGGTATGATTATATGGAAAATTTACATAAAGAATTACCGTATGCAGATTTTGTGGCACCTCTTGGTACAGGCGATGTTGCGGAGAGTGACACAGATGTGACAGAGGAAGAAAGGCAATAATATGGAAAAGAAAGCTGATTTAAAGACAATGACCTGGAAACAGCGGATTGGATTTGTCTGGGACTATTACAGACTTGTAATACTGGCAGCAGTTGCAGTGATTATTTTGATTGGTATGACGGTACATCATTATATGACCACAAAGGAAGATGTTTCCCAGATTGTATTAGTAAATGCAAAGAGTATGCCGGCAGATGAAGAACCGGATTTCTCAGAATTCATGGAGCAATATGGATATGATACAGCAGCTCAGGAAGTCGTTGTAAATGATGCATATTATGTGGATTTAACCAGTACAGATACCAGCAATCTCTATTCCTATCAGTCCCTGCAGACAGTGATTGCAGGCGGTGGAGTAGATGTTTTGGGTGCCGATGAAATGGTCTTTGAAAATCTTGCCCAGTCCGGTGCCATAGCAGATTTGACACAGTATTTTTCCAAAGACGAGCTGGAAAAGTTAAAGGATTACATCTTCTATGTAGAGGATAAGGACACCGGAGATACTTTTGCAGCAGGCATCCGTCTGGGAGCCGGAAGCTGGCCGGTTGAACACGGTTATTATGAAAAGGAATGTATTCTTGGTATTGCCCTTGGCTCCGAACATAAGGAATCAGCGGAGCAGATGTTCCGTTATTTGCTGGAAAAATCTAATTTAGACTAAAGAAAGCGCAAGATATAGACGATATAAAAATAAGAAATGGCACATTGTGTATATCTTGCGGAAAAATCTTGCGAAAGATGACAAAATGACCTATAATAAAACTACCTGGACCATGAGAAGATAAGGCAGATGAATCATAAATTATGGATGAAAAGATTTATAAAATAGGCGATTATGAATTCGAAACCTTAAGGGAATACAGGCAGGCGCAGGAAGATTTAAAGAAAATCAAGTATATTACCGATGAACTGGATATTTATGATCCGGAAGTAGCAATCCGGTTGTATACCATGATGCGCACGAAGAAAATCCGTTTTAAAAGTGAAATCGGAAAATCGTTCTTCTGGTGCATTTCAGATATTGTTGCGGATAGTTCGCAGAACATGATAGAAGAAAAAATTGCCAAGGAAGAAGCGGAAGCAGAAGCAAAGCTGCCATTTCATTTTACCTGGCAGAAGGTGGTCGGCATCGTATGCATCATTGTTGCGACAGCCTGTATCGGATATTATGCGATTTCGGAATATGCGGATTATAAAGCTGCTAACAGGCTTAAGGATTTACAGAATAAGAAACAGAATAATGTTGTAGAGCACCTTGTAACAGGAACGGAGCAGATGAATCCGGAAATCACAGAAGGTGCAACCGAAACAGGAGAGACAACAGAGCAGCCGCTGATTATGTTAGAGGATTATGTTTCCCTGTATGCGGAAAATCCGGAATTAATCGGATGGTTACATATTCCGGATACGGATATTGATTATCCGGTCATGCAGTCTTCGCAGGAAGAACCGGATTATTATCTGAAACATGATTTTGATAAAAATGACGACCTGAATGGCACTCTTTTTATCGATGCCAGAAATGATTACATAAACAGGGATACCAATATCATCATTTACGGACATAATATGAAAAGCGGAATGATGTTTGGTGAATTAAAGAAATATCTGGACGAAGATTTTTACAATGCCCATAAGACGATAGAGTTTAATACTCTTTATGAAAGAGGAGTCTATGAGGTCATTGAAGTGGGATTATCAGAGGTCCAGTATCAGGATGAAAATGTATTCCGGTATTATAATTTTCTGAATGCAGATTCCGAAGAAGAATATCAGGAATATTTAAATAATGTGGCACAGCTTTCTGTATATGGCACAGAGATAGACAGTGCTTATGGAGACCAGCTGCTGACTCTTTCTACCTGCAATAATTACACACAGGATGGAAGAATGTTTATACTGGCAAAGCGTGTACAGTAAGTAGATAAGAAGTATAATGTATCAAGCAGATAAAGCTAGGAGAGATGAGAGATGCAGATATTGAAAAAAGGATTTTCTATTTTTGCAGCAGTATGTTTGCTGCTGGCAGTGATGCCGGGACAGACAGTCCGGGCAGACGAGACAACAGATGAAAATGGATTTACAGTAGATGACAGTGGAACACTGGTTGCCTACAGCGGAGCCGGTGGAGCAATTACAATTCCAGAGTCGGTATCTACAATTGCAAGTGGTGTATTTGCATCCAATACATCCATTACAAGTGTAACGATTCCATCTTATGTGACTGGAATGGGAACCGCAGTTTTCTATAACTGTACAAGTCTTGGTTCTGTCAGTATAGAAGGAGATATCGGTTCTATTCCGGCAGAGACATTTTATAACTGTACAAGCCTTACCAGTGTATCCGTTGGAACTTCAATTTCATCCATTGGTTCTCAGGCATTTGCAGAGTGCAGTTCATTATCCCAGTTTACAATTCCTGAATCCGTAGGAAGCATCGGGGATAAAGCATTTTATGATTGTACTTCTTTAACCGGAATTACAATTCCATCTGGCGTTTCCAGCATCGGAAGCAACGTATTTACCGGCTGCAGCAGACTGGCATCCATCAGTGTTGCATCAGGAAATGGTACATATGCATCCAGTGATGGATGTCTTTATAACAAAGCAATGACCAAGTTAATCCGTTGCCCGGAGGGAAAATCCGGTGCAAAAATTGCGACCAGTACTGTAACCATCGGAGCAGGTGCTTTTGCAAACTGCAAGTCGGTTACTTCACTGACAGTTCCGGATTCTGTTAATATTATTGAAACAGATGCGTTCAGCGGCAGCAGTATCAGTACAATTTTGATTCCGGCAAGTGTAACGTCAATCGGAAGCCAGAGCAGCTGGAGCCCATCCACAATTTCCGGTTATTCAGGAACACAGGCACAGGTATATGCAACCGGAAATGGAATCAGTTTCCAGAGCCTTGGAGGGGAGACACAGCAGGAACAGCAGAAACCGCAGAATTCACAGAACCAACAAAGCCAGCAGAATCCTGGTAATTCAGGTACATCTGAAAACCAGGGAAACACCAGCCAGGCAGGAAGTGGTTCCGCTACTACAGTAACCGGTGGTGGCACAGCAGTGACCGGCGGAAATGTGATTGGCGCAACCAAGAACAGCAATTCCGGTAAGACAGTAACTTCAGGCAGCCATGAGAAGGACAGCACACCAAAGACAGGTGACGGTATCAATCCGGTATTCTTCTTATGCATCGGAGTATTATTAGTAGGTGTTTACTTTGTAGTATCAAATCGTAAGAAAGCTGCATAAGTGATAAAAAATAAAAGAAGTAACTAACATAAGACAGTGAAAGAACAGAAAGTTCTGACACTGTCTTTTTTACTTTACAGGAAATTGCTTTCCTGTAAAGTAAAAACGCTCTGCGAGGATGCGCACTGCGGCGTATAAGGTAGATGTCGCAAGCGACCGCCGCAGGCGCGAGAATGTGCCAAGGCACATTCTTTGTTCCGCGATAACTCGAGAAATACGCAAAGCGTGTTTCTCGTAGTTTACGCGAGTCGGTAAAAATATAGTTGACAACAGAAATGCTTATGTATATACTTTGAGTTGCAAATAATTTGATAATCAAAATATTTGCAACTCAAAGTATTATCAAAGAAAAGACAAAAAAGGAGAACAAAATAATGTTAGAGAAATTAGCAGAATTAATCAAAGAGCAGTTAAACTATGATGGAGAGGTAAAAGCAGAATCCAATTTCAAGGATGATTTAGGAGCAGATTCTTTAGACTTGTTTGAACTGGTTATGAGCATGGAAGAGGAATTCGGTGTAGAGATTCCATCAGAAGATTTAGAGAAAATCGCAACTGTAGGAGATGTTATTGACTACTTAAAAGCAAAGGGCGTTGAGGAATAAAAGATGAAAACAAGAATCACAGAACTGTTAGGAATAGAAGAGCCTGTTATCCAGGGCGGGATGGCATGGGTTGCAGAATATCATCTGGCTGCTGCAGTATCTGAAGCAGGTGGACTTGGTATTATCGGTGCAGCCAGTGCTCCACCTGAAGTGGTTCGGGAGCAGATTCGCAAGGTGAAGGAACGCACCAGCAAACCATTTGGTGTAAATGTCATGTTGATGAATCCGAATGCACCGGAAGTGGCAAAGGTGGTAGTTGAGGAGCAGGTTCCGGTTGTTACAACAGGAGCTGGAAATCCAGCCAAATTCATGAGCCTCTGGAAAGAAGCAGGTGTTAAAGTAATTCCGGTAGTAGCAAGTGTAGCTATGGCAAAACTTATGGTCCGCGGTGGTGCAGATGCTGTTGTGGCAGAGGGAATGGAATCCGGTGGCCATATCGGTTCCACTACAACCATGGCATTGGTGCCACAGGTGGTAGATGCCATTGATGCACCGGTGATTGCAGCCGGAGGAATTGCAGATGGAAGAGGAATGGCTGCAGCATTTATGCTGGGTGCAGAAGCAGTTCAGATGGGAACAAGATTTGTGGCAGCCAAAGAATCTATCGTACATGCAAACTACAAAGAAAAACTGATAAAATCCAAAGACATTGATTCTGAAATAACAGGTTCCAGTACCGGACATCCAATCCGTGTCATCCGTAATAAGATGAGCCGTGAGTATCTGAAGATGGAAAAAGAAGGCGCAACATTAGATGAATTAGAACAGCTTACCATTGGTTCCCTCCGCAAAGCAGTGATGGACGGCGATGTGGTAAATGGAAGCCTGATGGCAGGTCAGATTGCCGGAATGATACAGGATGAATTGTCCTGTAAGGAAATTATTACTTCTATCGTATCAGAAGCAGAACGTCTGATGAATCGGAAATAAGGAGAAGAAAATGAGTAAGGTTGTATTCATGTTCCCAGGACAGGGAGCGCAGTATATTGGAATGGGCAAAGATTTCTATGATGCCTGTGAAGAGAGTAAAGCCGTATATGAGCTTGCTTCAAAAGTAACCGGACTTGATATTGCAAAGCTTTGTTTTGAAGAAAATGAAGAAATCAATATTACAGAGTATACACAGATTGCCATGCTGACCACAGAGGCAGCAATTTATGCAGCATTAAAGAAAGCCGGAAAAGAACCGGCAGCCTGCGCAGGATTAAGCCTTGGAGAATACGGCGCATTGATTGCATCCGGTGTCATGAGTATGGAAGATGCATTCCGTGTCATTCGTGCAAGAGGAATCTTTATGCAGGAAGCAGTACCAACCGGCGGAGCAATGGCAGCCGTTTTAGGACTGGATGCGAAGGCAATTGAAGAAGTATGCAGCAATACCGAAGGAATAGTATCTATAGCAAATTATAACTGCCCGGGACAGATTGTAATTACCGGAGAAGAAGCGGCAGTAGAAAAAGCCGGTGCAGCATTAAAGGAAGCAGGAGCGAAGCGTGTGGTTCCGTTAAAAGTAAGCGGACCGTTCCATTCCGCCATGTTGACCGGAGCCGGAGAAAAATTAGCAGAAGTATTGGAAAATACAAAGCTGCAGGAATTTAGCATTCCGTATGTAACCAATGTGACAGCAGATTACGTTACCACAACAGAACCGGTAAAAGAGCTGTTAAAGAAGCAGGTATCTTCTTCTGTAAGATGGCAGCAGAGCATCGAGCGTCTGATAGCAGACGGTTATGATGAATTTGTAGAAATCGGACCGGGACATACTTTATCTGGATTTATGCGTAAAATCAACCGGGATGTCAAAACCGTAAGCATTGAAAAACTGGAGGATTATAAAGCTTATGTTGGAGAATAAAGTAGCACTGGTAACCGGTGCAGCCAAAGGAATCGGTCGTGCCATTGCACTTCGCCTGGCAGAAGACAAGGCAGCGGTAATTGTAAATTACAACGGCAGCAAAGAGCGGGCAGAAGAAGTAGTAGAAATGATTACCGATATGGGTGGCAGAGCAGAATCCTATCAGTGCAATGTGGCAGATGACGAGGCATGTCAGACCATGATCAGAGATATCATAAAGAAATACGGACATCTGGATATTCTTGTAAATAATGCAGGAATTACAAGAGATAATCTTGTGATGAAGATGAATGATGAAGAATTTGATGCAGTCTATGAGACAAACTTAAAAGGCGTATTCCATACCATTCATCATACATCCCGCTATTTCTTAAAACAGAAAAGTGGAAGGATAATCAATATATCATCCGTATCCGGAATTACCGGAAATGCCGGACAGGCAAATTATTGTGCAGCCAAAGCCGGAGTCATCGGATTGACTAAGAGTGTTGCAAGAGAACTGTCCTCCCGTGGTATTACTGCAAATGTAGTAGCACCGGGAATGATTGAGACCGATATGACAAAGGATTTGCCGGATACGGTAAAAGAAAATATGCTTCATAACATTCCGCTGGGAAGAATCGGAAAGCCGGAAGAAATTGCGGCAGCAGTTGCATTCTTAGCATCCGAGGAGGCAGGTTATATCACAGGACAGGTGCTGGCTGTAGATGGCGGAATGACTATGTAGATGCAGAAATAATACTGGCTGATGAAAAAGCTTAGAAAGAACAGCGGATGACGAATGACATAAGATGGATTGTTTAGATAGAGAGGATAAGAACATGAATCGTAGAGTTGTAGTAACAGGATTGGGTGCAATTACCCCGATTGGAAATAATGTGCCGGAATTCTGGTCTGCAGTAAAGCAGCAGAAGGTAGGTATTGGAGAGATTACACATTTTGATGCAACAGACTATAAATGTCATCTTGCAGCAGAAGTAAAGGATTTTGATGCAAAAGAATATATGGATTTCCGCTCTGCAAAGAGAATGGAAGCATTCTGCCAGTTTGCCGTAGCGGCAGCCAAAGAGGCACTGGAGGATTCCGGACTTTCCATGGAAGCAGAGGATGCATACCGTGTGGGTACTTCCATCAGTTCCGGAGTCGGAAGTTTACAGGCAATCGAAAGAGAGCATAGCAAATTATTGGAAAAGGGACCGGGAAGAGTAAATCCTTTATTTGTTCCGATGATGATTTCCAATATGGCAGCAGGAAATGTATCCATTCAGTTTGGATTAAAAGGAAAGAGCTTAAATATCAGTACCGCCTGTGCATCCGGAACGAATGCCATTGGTGAAGCCTTCCGTACCATCCAGTATGGTGATGCAGAAGTGATGGTAGCAGGTGGAACAGAAAGCTGCATTACTCCGCTTGGAATAGCAGGATTTACATCTTTAACCGCACTTACTTCTTCAGATGATCCAAAACATGCATCCATTCCATTTGATAAAAACAGAAGTGGATTTGTTATGGGAGAAGGTGCCGCAATTGTAATTTTAGAAGAATTGGAGCATGCAAAGAAACGTGGAGCAAAGATTTATGCAGAAGTAACCGGATATGGATGTTCTTCGGATGCATACCATATTACCTCTCCGGCAGAGGATGGTGCAGGTGCCGCAACTGCAATGATAAATGCAATGAGGGATGCCGGTGCAAATCCGGAAGAGATTACTTATATTAATGCTCATGGAACCAGCACCCATCATAATGACTTATTTGAGACAAGAGCAATCAAGCTGGTGTTTGGTGAGCATGCAAAGGATATCCGGATTAATTCCACCAAATCCATGATTGGACATCTTCTTGGAGCAGCAGGAGCCATCGAGTGCCTGACCTGTGTAAAGGAAATTGAAGAAGGTTACATTCATGCAACCGTAGGTTATGAAACACCGGATGAAGAACTGGATCTGAATTACTGCAAAGAAGCGTATGAAGAAGAAGTGCCATATGCCATCAGTAATTCACTGGGCTTTGGCGGACATAATGCAAGTCTGCTTCTGAAAAAATATCAGGCATAAAGGAGAAGGGAACAATGTCAGTACTGACAACGAAAGAAATTATGGAAATCATCCCACATCGTTATCCGTTTCTTCTGATTGACACAATTGAAGAACTGGTGCCGGGACTTCGTGCAGTAGGAAAAAAATGTGTTACCTTTGATGAACCATATTTTGCAGGACATTTTCCGGGAGAACCGGTAATGCCGGGTGTTTTAATTATAGAAGCACTGGCACAGACCGGCGCGGTAGCAATGCTCTGTCAGGATGAATTCAAAGGAAAAACCGCATATTTTGCAGGAATCAGCAATGCAAAATTTAAGAAAAAGGTAGTTCCGGGGGATGTACTTGTTTTGGAAACAGAAATCATAAAAGTAAAGGGACCGATTGGAGTTGGAAAGGCAACCGCAACAGTAGATGGAAAAATAGCTGCAACGGCAGAGTTGACATTTGCGATTGGAAGTGGTGAGTAAAGTGAGCAGATTACTGGATAAAATCAAGGAAAATAGAGCCGTAAAGGATGCCACAGAAGGTATTTTACAGGAAGAAAAAAGGAAAGAGGAAGTACTTTGTAAAGCCTGTGGCAAAATGGTAAACAAAGCAGAGGTAGTAAGAAACCGCTATGTCTGTTATGAGTGTGGAGCATATTTCCGCGTAAAAACCGGAAACCGCCTGAAGATGGTATTAGACCCACAGAGCTTTGAAGAATGGTTTGCCGAAGAGCATGGAACGAATCCGCTGGATTTTCCGGGCTATGTCGATAAGCTGACGGCAGTTCGTGAGAAAACCGGATTAAAGGAAGCCGTAACCGTAGGAAAAGGTAAGATTTACGGAGAAGATGCGGTCATTGGTGTGTGTGATGCCAGATTTATGATGGGAAGTATGGGGCATGCCGTCGGAGAGAAAATTGCGGGGGCAGTAGAGCGTGCCACGGAAGAAAAACTTCCGGTTATTCTTTTCTGCTGTTCCGGTGGAGCCAGAATGCAGGAAGGTATTGTATCCCTGATGCAGATGGCAAAGACGGCAGCAGCTTTAAAGAAACACTCCGATGCCGGACTTTTATATATTTCCGTATTAACTGACCCGACAACCGGAGGAGTGACAGCAAGCTTTGCCATGTTAGGTGATATTATTTTAGCAGAGCCTGGTGCACTGATTGGATTTGCCGGAGCAAGAGTAATTGAGCAGACCATCGGACAGAAACTGCCGGAGGGATTCCAGAGAGCAGAGTTCCAGTTAGAGCATGGTTTTGTGGATGCCATTGTAGAACGGAAGGATTTAAAGAAACGTCTGTATGAAATCCTTCGTATGCATAAAGTAAGTGGATATGCCAAATTTGATCCGGCAACTGAAGTAGACGGAAGACCGACAGAGCTGATGCGGGAACGCGCTTACAATACAAAAGAAAAGAGTGCCTGGGAAAAGGTTAAGATGGCGCGTAAGGTAGACCGTCTGTCAGCAGAGGATTATATCAACAGTATCTTTACCAAATTCATAGAATTTCATGGAGACCGTTATTACAGGGATGACCCGGCAATTGTGGGCGGTATCGCATACCTTGACGGACAGCCGGTTACGGTAATCGGAATCCAGAAGGGAAAGGACATGAAGGACTGCATGCGTCATAATTACGGAATGCCATCTCCGGAAGGATACCGTAAAGCAATCCGCCTGATGAAGCAGGCGGAAAAGTTCCATCGTCCGGTTATTACCTTTGTTAATACAGCCGGAGCATTCTGCGGTATGGAAGCAGAGGAAGGCGGACAGGGAGAAGCTATTGCAAGAAATCTTTATGAAATGTCAGGATTGAAAGTTCCGGTTATTACCTTTATGATAGGAGAAGGCGGAAGCGGCGGTGCATTGGCACTGGCAGTTGGAAATGAAGTCTGCATGATGGAGAATGCAACTTATTCCGTACTTTCTCCGGAAGGCTTTGCATCTATTCTCTGGAAGGATGGCAAGCGTGCCAAAGAAGCAGCAGAAGTAATGAAGATAACAGCAAAGGATCTTTTGGAACTTGGCATTATCGAGAAAATCATACCTGAGTATGGTGGAGCAGATGATGAGGCATTGAGTTCCATTGCAGCTTATATGCATAAATGTATCCGCGAATTCTTAGAATCCTATGAAGGAAAGAGCGGAGAAGAGATTGCAAAAGCACGTTATGAACGTTTCCGTAAATTTTAAAGGAGCAGAGCATGAATATTCGAATATGTGGAACTGGAAGTGCGTTACCGGAAAGAAAAATTTCCAATGACGATTTAAGTCAGATTATGGATACTTCCGATGAATGGATTTCCAGCAGAACAGGAATAAAAACAAGACACCTTGCAACGGAAGAGACAACAACATCTCTTGCCACAGAAGCTGCAAAAAAAGCACTTGCAGATGCAGACATGAAGCCGGAAGAAGTGGAGCTTATCATTGCAGCGACGGTAACACCGGATCATCTTGTGCCGACACTTTCCTGTGAAGTGCAGCGGGAAATCGGAGCAGTGAATGCCGTAGCCTTTGACCTTGGTGCAGCATGTTCCGGATTCTTATTTGCATTGAGTACAGCACAGGCATATATTGCCAGTGGCAGATTTAAAAATGCACTCTTAATCGGAGCAGAAGTACTTTCTAAAATTATGGACTGGAATGACCGCAGTACCTGTGTCCTTTTTGGAGATGGCGCAGGAGCAGCGGTAGTCCGGGCAGACGAAGAAAATATCTGCCATGTGGTGCAGGGCTCAGACGGTGCGAAGGGACTGGTACTGGCATGTGAGAACCGTCCGGTCAATAATCCATATCATAAGATGGAAAGTCCTCTGGGTTATGTAAGCATGAATGGACAGGAGGTTTATAAATTTGCTGTCCGCACGGTTCCGGCAACCATTACAAAGGTGCTGGAAGAGGCAGATTTAAAGGCAGAGGAAATTTCGCTTTTCGTATTACACCAGGCAAACTTAAGAATTATTGAGGCGGTAGCAAAACGATTGAAACAACCGATGGAGAAATTCCCGGTAAATCTGACGGAATGTGGCAATATTTCAGCAGCAAGTGTGCCGATTTTGCTTGATAATATCAACCGGCGTGGTATGATACATAGAGGAGATAAAGTTGTGCTGGCTGGTTTCGGTGGCGGACTCACATGGGGCGCAGCGGTACTGACCTGGTAAAAGGAGATTAAGAATGAATGCGGATAAAACCTTAAATGACATTCTGGTAAAGCTGTTTAATGATTTGATGGAAATTGAGGAGAAATGCTTAATCTCCGGAGAATTCATGAACATTTCCGGAAATGATATGCATATTATTGAAGCAATTGGTCTGGATGAACCAAAGCGGATGTCGGAAGTGGCAGCGAAGATGAATGTTACAACAGGAACCCTGACAAAAGCAATTGAAGCACTGGAACAGAAAGGTTATGTAAACCGTTGCAGAAATGACAGGGATAAAAGGGTGGTCCGTGTATCACTCACTGATTCCGGAGTCCGGGCATATGAGCATCATGCACGTTTTCACAGCAATATGATACATGATATCAAGGAGAGCCTGACTGACCAGGAGAGTGAGATTCTGATTGGAACACTGGGAAAACTGGTGAAGTTCTTCCAGAAGAAATATGAACCATATCTGAAAAATAAAAAATAGTATATTTATACAAAAAAAGAAGTGGAAAAGGGAAATAAAAAACTGTTTTCTAC
>ERZ1026850.522-NODE-522-length-23558-cov-9.173978_pt1 | contig 23558 bp, 17 predicted proteins | sample MGYA00380155_ERZ1026850 | MGnify/ENA primary metagenome ERZ1026850 (study PRJEB33269, sample SAMEA4719791) | human gut metagenome | biome: human-associated habitat; feature: organic feature; material: feces | place: Cameroon | collected 2013-10 ... | reverse complement strand
GGAAGTCCGATTGCTTTTGCTCTCTTAAGGAAATCAAATGTTGTTGCATAATCTCTCAGTGTGTATACCCAGGAACCAACCAGGTTGATTTCTTTGGAACACAGATCGAAGTGTGGGTTGATTGTTGCATCTCCACCATTGATGAAGAAACCAAGCTCGCAAAGTCCACCGCCGTTGCGGATGAATTTGTAGATATTTGAATGAGCGTGCGGGTTTCCTGTGCACTGGAATGCAAAATCTGCAAGATGTCCGCCCTGAGCAGCTTTAACAGCTTCTGTAAGAGCTTCAACACCTTTGTACTGTGTAAAGTCAACGGATACTTCAGCACCCATCTTCTTAGCGAAGTCAAGACGTTTTGCATTTCCGTCTACTGCGCAGATATTTTCGATACCCATTGTACGAAGGATAGCGATACAGATAAGACCGATCGGTCCACATCCCTGAACAACAACTCTAGAGTTGAATTTAAGGATTCCTGTTGTTTTTGCTCTTTCTACTGCATGGATAAGTACTGCACATGGCTCGATCAGGATACGGGAATCCAGATCCAGATCACTTACGTTGAAGAATGTTGATCCGAAGGATCCTCCTCTGATCAGGATGTAATCAGAGAACCATCCATTAAGATGGATGTCGTCATCCGGAAGAAGTCCGTATACATCTGCTCCACCAACGTTTTTCTTATTGAGGTCGAACATTGTGATTTCCGGATCATCTTTGAAGATCATACATGTAACAACTTTATCGCCGACTTTAACTGGTTTTCCAGCTGTATCAACTTTGACGTTTTTACCCATTTTTACGATTTCACCAGTTCCCTCGTGACCAAGAGCTACCGGGATCAGACCGAATGGGTCTCTCTTGAATTCGTGTGCGTCAGTTCCGCAGATACCGCATCCTTCAACTTTAACAAGGATATCGTCATCTCCAACTTCCGGCATTGGGAATTCTTTGATTTCATAGTGTTCCAGAGCTGTCAGCATTGCAACGTGAGCTGTTTTCGGGATAACCGGATCAGCTGTTGGAGCTGCTGTTGCTGGAGCTGCCTGTGCTGCTGGTGCGTTTCCGGTCATTCCGGAAAGTACCTGCTTAACGATTTCTTCAATATTTACATTGTTCATATCCATTTTAAACTTTCCTCCTGATTAGCGAATGCAAAGGCTGTCTGACATTACGCAGCGACGTCTCTTTGTAAAGGTGCTTGCGCTTGTAAGTCCTTCACCTGTACGGCTTGCGATTGTGAATGTACAGAATCCTTCTCCACCGAATCCAAGTGCAGAATAGGACGGGCCGTTCTTAACAAGGATTGCAGTATCGATTGCTTTCGCATATTTGGTAATGTTGTCAACGTTCTTGGAATGGATGTGTGCTGAATGACGGTTGCCATGTTCAAGCCATACAGCCTGTTCTACAGCATCATCAAAATCTTTTGCTCTTACGATTCCAAGGATTGGCATCATAAGCTCTGTTGTGATAAGCGGATGTTCCTTCGGTCCTTCGAAGATGATGCAGCGGATATTTGCCGGTGCGTTTACTCCGATCATGGAGAGAAGTGTTCTAGCATCACGACCTACACATTTACGGTTCAGTTTACCGCCTGCCAGAACAACTTCTGTTAATTTGTCCTGCTCTTCTTTGGAAGCCAGGTAGCAGTCGTTTTCTGTCAGCATGTAGTGCATCAGTTCATCAACTACAGAAGATACTGCAACAACTTCCTTCTCTGCGATACATGGAAGGTTGTTGTCGAATGTACATCCGTTTACGATATCCTGAGCTGCTTTACGGATATCAGCTGTTTCATCAACAACTGCCGGTGGGTTACCTGCACCAGCTCCGATTCCTCTCTTACCGGAGGAAAGAACTGCTGTAACAACTCCAGGGCCGCCTGTTGCTGCGATAAGCGGGATATCTTTATGTTTCATCATGATATTGCTTGTTTCAAGGGTAGGTTTTTCTACTGTTACTGCAATGTTGTCAGGTCCGCCTGCTTCAAGGGAAGCTTCGTTTACCAGGTTGATTGCAAAGATAGAAGTTTTGATTGCTGCCGGATGTGGGTTGAATACTACTGTATTTCCGCCTGCCAGCATACCCATTGTATTGCAGAGGATTGTTTCACTCGGGTTGGTACAAGGTGTGATCGCACCGATTACACCAAATGGTCCCATCTCGATCAGAGTAAGTCCTCTGTCTCCTGACCATGCAGTTGTTGTGATGTCTTCTGTACCAGGTGTTTTGTCTGCTACCAGATGATGTTTCAGGATTTTGTCTCCAACGTTACCCATTCCTGTTTCATCAACACCCATACGAGCCATGATCTCTGCATTTTCTTTGATTTTTTTACGGATGCAGGTGATGATTTTTTCTCTCTGATCCATGGACATCTTCTTAACGATCAGTTCAGACTTTTTAGCAGCCTCAATTGCATCGTTCATATCTTTGAAGATACCATGTTTTCCGGTCGGAGCATCTGCAATCTGCATTTTTGCCATTACTTCCTGTACAATATCCTGTACCATGCTCTCACTGATTGGCATGAGATTGTCCTCCTTTAATGTCTACCACTTATTGGATGAATTATTTCATTCCAAGCTGTGCCATAACCTGTTTTGTAATGTTTGCTACAAGTTCAGCATCTGCGTTTGCTGCCGGAGCTGCTTCTTTTGAACAGTCACCGCCAACGAAATCATACTGATATCCTGGGAACTGTTTGTAATCTTCGTTATGGCAAGCGCCGCCGCAGTTATGACAGTTTACGCCGTCTTTGTTCTGGCAAAGGCTTGCAGGATGTTTTCCTGGCATACCGAATTTACGACGGATCTCATACAGTTTTTTGATGTTTTCTTTATCGAATTCCTTCGGTCCGCCGAGCAGTTTGCTCTGGTACAGAAGCTGTGCGTAGAATTCTACAGATTCCATCTTCATGTATGCAGCGTTGAGGTCTGTGCTCCATGTAAGAGCTCCGTGGTTTTCAAGAAGAACTGCATCGAAGTATGGAAGATATTTTTCAAGGTTATCCGGAATTTCCATTGTGGAAGGTGTGCCGTACTCAGCGATCGGAACGCATCCAAGAGCGATAACTGCTTCTGGCATGATCGGCTGTGTAAGCGGGATACCAGCGATAGCGAATGATGTAGCATAGATTGGATGAGCATGTACTACAGATCCTACGTCTGGTCTCTTCTGATATACTCTCATATGCATTTTGATTTCAGAAGATGGTTTGAATCCCGGGTTAGCCTGAATTACGTTACCTTCAGCGTCTACTTTACAGATGAACTCTGGTGTCATGAATCCTTTAGATACGCCTGTAGGTGTGCAAAGGAATTCATTGTCATTCAGTTTTACGGAAATGTTTCCGTCATTTGCTGCAACCATGTTACGGTTGTAGATACGTCTTCCGATGTCACAGATCTGTTTTTTGATTTCAAATTCGTTTACCATGCTTATTTTCCTCCTAAAGCAATTTGGTTTTTTGCAGTTGTCAGGTGACCGGATTCCAATCCCTGATCAGCTGCGTGTGTTATTTTTATTTCTAAGGAGATTTTACTCCTTATTATCAAGATTGTCAAGAATTTATCGTTGTTTTTTGTTGTTTTTGTTGTGTTCAAAATGTTGTTTTTGTTGTTTTTTGATCATCCACCAATCTGAACCTGTAAAGAACTCACGGATTCTGCAGCTTTTTTCAATGTCTGCATGTGTTCCATTGTCGGAGGAAGAATTCCTTCCATTAAATATGGTCTTCCAAGGCCGATATATTTATCCTGTCCAAGCCTGTGATACGGAAGAAGATGAAGATGTTCCACACCCGGAAGTGTGTTTGCAAACTCTGCGATTCCCTGAATCTCCTCTACTGTATCATTAAATGTTGGAATAACCGGAACACGGATGATCAGCTTGCACTGACCTGAAAGAGCAACCTTACGCGCATTCTCCATCATGAGATCATTTGCACGTCCTGTAAATTCTTTGTGTTTTGCAGGATTGGTGTGCTTGATATCCATCAGATACAGATCTAAATAAGGAAGAATTTTTTCAATCGTCTCATACGGAGCACATGCCATGCTCTCAAGAGCCGTATTGATTCCTCTTTCCTTTGCTGCTCTAAGCAGATCTCTTGCAAAATCCGGCTGACAGAGGCTTTCTCCTCCGGAAAGGGTAAGTCCTCCTCCTGATCTCCTGTAATATGGGCGATCCTGTTCAACTACTTCAATCATCTCACCGACAGTCACATCTCTTCCGATCACTTTGTCTTCGCCAAGAACCTTCATTGTCTGAATCTTGTATTCCTGTGATTCCGGATTGCAGCACCATCTGCATCTCAGAACGCAGCCTTTCAGAAAAACAATCGTGCGGATTCCCGGGCCATCGTGGATTGAGTAACGCTGGATGTCAAAAATACGGCCTTTTGTATTTAAATAATCCATACTTTTTACCTTTTAGAAGCCCTGTTCTGTTCTTCTGATGATATCATCCTGAAGGGAACGGGACAGTGTTGTGAACAGCGCACTGTAACCTGCAACACGAACAACCAGATGAGCATATTTTTCCGGATGCTTCTGTGCATCGAGAAGTGTCTCTCTGTCAACAACGTTGAACTGCATATGCATACCTTTCTGATCAAAGAAGGTACGGATCAGAGCAACAAATTTTTCCAGTCCTTCTCTTCCGGCCAGTGCGGACGGATGGAATTTCTGATTGAACAGTGTACCATTGGATACGATAAAGTGATCCAGTCTGGAAACTGATGTTGCAGCTGCAGTCGGTCCGTTAACATCCTTGCCAGCACTAGGTGAAACACCGTCAGCAACTGGTGTATGTGCATAACGTCCATCTGGTGTGGCACCTGTCTGTCCGCCAAGCGGAACGTTTGCAGATACCGGATAAAGACCTGCCTGGAACTGTCCGCCTCTTGGATTGTGATATTTCAAAAGCGGGCGGCTGTATGTATATGCTACATCTCTTGCAAAATAGTCCACATCGTCGATCGCATTGCCGAATTTCGGAACTTCATCGATCATGTGATGGATCTCTGTGAATCTGCGAAGCTGTTCTTCTGTAGGTTTTAATCTTGCTACAGTCTGCGCAACGGCTTTGGCTGTATCTGTGTTGATTGCCATTCCGCCTTCCTGCATTCCTTTCAGGATCATTTCTGTCATATCAGAAATAGACTGTTCATCAAGTCCTTTGTCATAGTTCCAGGCCAGAGCCTCTTTGTACTCTTTCATGGAGACTTTTTTATCTTCATAGACAAGCTTGCGGATCGCATACAGGGAATCTGCCATGTTTGCAATACCAAATCCCTGCGGACCAGTGAAGTTATAAACAGCTCCACCTTCCTGAACAGTAAGACCTTTGCTGATACAGTCATCTACCATACATGATTCATATGGAAGCGGAACTCTCTCTGCATGAGCCACATCGATTGCATTGTCTGCATTGACCATAAGTGAAATGCAGTATTCCATCTGTTTTTTGTATGCATCATAGAATTCTTCGAAGGTAGTCATCTGTGTGACATCACCTGTCTGGATTCCAACCAGTTCTCCCTTATCCATACCATTGGAAAATACCAGTTCAAGCGGGCGGCACATGTTAAAGAATGCTGCGTCATGCCATCCGTCTGTCTTGCCGGCTTTCTGAGGTTCTACACATCCGATGATATTGTATTCACGGGCATCCTCAAGAGTCAGTCCTCTGCTCTGGAGTGCCGGGATGATAACTTCATCGTTGTAGTAAGCCGGAAGACCGATACCTGTTCTTGTAAGCTCAGCTGCTTTGATCAGCAGTTCATGAGGAGAGCCATTCCATACACGGATGGAAAGTGAAGGCATCGGAAGGTGCACATGCATGGATGCAAGAATACACATAACAGAAAGATCATTTGTAACGTCGTTTCCGTATTTATCCTGTCCACCAACGATCAGGTTCTGGAAAAGGCTGTATCCTGCAAATCCTTCTGCGGATGCTGCGTCACGGACTTTGTTAAGGTCATTCAGTTTGACCCAGATACAGTCAAGAAGTTCCTGTGCAGATCCTCTGGTGATAATACCCTTATCAAGATCAGCTTTGTAATAAGGATACATATACTGGTCAAATCGTCCCGGAGAAATTGAATGTCCGCTGGACTCAACCTGAAGGAGCTGCTGTACAAACCAGAAGGACTGGCATGCTTCATAGAAGCTTGTAGCTCCATTTGCCGGTACACGGCTGCAGTTTTCGGAAATCTGCAGGAGTTCCTGTTTTCTGACAGGATCTGTACACTCAGCGGCCATCTTTGAAGCAAGCTCTGCGTAACGTTCTGCGTATTCGATAACTGCCTGACAGGAAAGAATAACCGCATTCAGGAAGTGAGATTTTTTCACATAGTTGCCATCTCCAACCTGACATTTTGAAAGTTCTGTTTTTGCTCTGTCAATGATTCCCTTGTAACCGATCTCAAGTACTTCCTCATACTTGACAGTTACATGTCCGACACCATTATAAAAATAGTTGCCTGGTGTAAAAATGTTGTGTTCGATTGCTTTGATCGCTTCCGGAGCCATATAAGATGTAGCAAGATCACTGGAAGTTTTGCCTTTCCAGTATTTGTGCACTTCTCTTAACTCCTGTTTGGTCTCTTCAGCAATAAAAAACGGGTCCGCGCTCCTCGTTTCAACGGTATCCAGTTCATCCTCAAGCCACTGATAAGAAAATTCCGGGAATGTCTGGCATCCTCTCGGCGCGATTGTGCTGCTTCCAACGATCAGTTCATCATCACGAATAATGATCGGAATATTCCGGAGAATATGAGCGAAAGCTTCCGCACGTCTTGTTACGATCGGCTCACCTTCTGTAGCCTTGTATGATTCTGTTATCAACTTGGCTCTGGCAGATTCGATTACCGGCATCTTCGCATAAAGTGCTTTCACCAGCTTCGGAATTCTGGATGACTTTGGAACATCTGTGGTATTAAACATCTCCACGCTTCTCCTTTCTTATGATGTCTCAAACACCATATCTCATATGTATCAGCAGACGTGCCACTGGCACCTCCTCGATATGCAATGCAAATCAGAGTGCGAAAGTACGCCACGATTCATATGTTTTCATTATACCTTACCGTCACCAAAATGTCAACAAAATCCAACATTACTCCTTGTTTATTTATGCGGTTTTTATTGTGGTTTTTATTTGTTTTATGTTGGTTTTTATTTGGAATATGATTTTCTGGTTGACTTTTGTGGTTTTGACTGCCATACTGAAATCATCAAAACTGTTCAGTGCCCTCGCGGGATACTACCTTCTGAATAGTTACAAATATTATGCGACAAAAAATGGAGTGATTTTCTCTGTTTTTACAGATTAAAGGGAGTGAACATTATGTATCTTTCTGATGTGCATACGCATTCTGTTGCGAGTGGTCATGGAACCACCTGCACGATTTCTGACATGGCAAAGGCCGCCTCTAAAAAAGGACTGAAGCTTCTTGGCATTACTGATCACGGACCCGGCACTCTTGCTGCCGGTACTTCTTCTTATTTTCGTAGTCTGACTTATGCGCCAAAGAAGCGATTTGGAATTGAACTTTTATTTGGTGTGGAATTAAATATTCTGGATATTGACGGTCATCTTGATCTGAATGATGAACTGCTCGGAGAACTGGACTATGCGATTGCAAGTATGCATGCGCAGAATTATCGAAGTGGATCTGTTAAAGAAAACACCAGTGCTTATCTCAATGCCATGACACATCCGTGCGTCAAGATTCTTGGCCATTGTGACAATCCGGCTTTTCCGGTCGATTACGAAACTCTGGCTGTCGGCGCCAAAGAAAATGGGGTTATTTTTGAGATTAATGAGGCGTCGCTTGCTCCTTATGGATATCGTGGGGATACGAGAGATAATAACAGGGAAATTCTAAAGTATTGCATGAAGTATGAGATTCCGATCGTGCTGTCGAGCGACAGTCATGGGGCGGAGCATATTGGGGATTTTACGTGTGCGGCGGAGTTTGTGCATGATGTGATGTTCCCTGAGAAGATGATACTGAATAATGATATTCCTCGGCTGAAGATGATACTGAGCGAGAGGTAGGAACCTTAGGTTCTATATAATAATTCTATATACGAAAAAGTGAACAGTCTCCTGACTTGTTGACACGCTGCATTTCCGGATTCTTCCCGCGCATCTATCGATGACTGCTTTTGCAAACTCGCACCCAGGGGTGCTCAAACAGTGCAACGCAGCCATCATTAGTGCAGTCAGAATCTACGGAAATTTGCTGAGTCAAAATGTCAGGAGACTGTTCCTTTTTCTGTGCAAATATATATCTCAGGATTTCTTTTTATCGTTAATTTTGATGTCAATTAAGCATTATAATTTATATATCTGACTAATTCCATTTTTTAGATTATTATAAATTCCCCTAATTTTCCACGCTCTCGTGTCCGTATCATCTTTGTGGTGCCACCACACCCCGGGGGATTTTCGCGGCCTGCGGCCGCTGTCGGGCGAAGCCTTCCCGGTTGTGGGGAAGCGGAACTGATGTTAAATATACGGAAGAGAAAAAAGAGATTAAAGTGATTAAGGTATTATGTTGCAAGCTTTGATCTGTTCTGCTGCGAAGAAATATACGCTCCGTTTACGGAACTCAGCGAGGCTTCCGTATATTTCATACATGCTAGCTGCGGTTGTGGAGCATCTGTCTGAGCGGAGCGAGTTATGCGGAGCAATCGCAAATAAGCGCATGTATGAAATTCGGAAACGAAGCGCGTTCAGTAAACGGAGCGTATATTCTCGTAGTAACTCACAGCCAAACCTTTACAACTCATCCGCTAATCTTATCTTTCTCCCGCATCTTCCTCATCAGTTCCGCCAGCTCGCTGTATTTCCCGGTTACATAACCATAGTTCTTCGCCTTATGTGGCAGCTGACAGTTCGTGCAGTCCTTGATTCCTTTTTCTGTTATTCTGAAATTTCCACCACACTTATCTCCAAGTGCATACAGCGGACAATAGCAGAACAGGCAATTAAAGTTTTCCGGATCCGCACCTTCATGGCACGGAAAATATTCACATTCTTTATTGCTGAAAAAGGCATAATGTTTTCCTTCCCAATATGGTTTCTCCATTTATTTTCACCTCATTATATAAAAAAATCCAGTCAGGCACTGCCAAACTGGTCATCTTCGCTACTTATTTAGAGGATTGCGATACTGCTCCGGGGTAGACAATGGATCCGTTCAAATATGCGGAGGGAACGAATGCATCCGGAGTAGTATCGCCTGCCATTTAATCATACCCTTAAGGGTGTAGGGTTGTATGTCTGTGGCGGCTACCACAGCCATAAAGGTATAATTCATACGAACAGGCGAATTCCATAAAAAAATGCCTGCTTCCAATAAGCAGACAACACTCAGGGGCTGCGGATTCCCCAAAGTTGGTTGTTACACTTTACACGGAAGTTTAACCTCGCCATACAAAGCAGGTTTCCTGACTTCAGGATCATCGCTTCTTTTCCCCTTCTCATACTATCGTACAATGGGATATCGAAAAGTCGCTCCTCTGTTACAGTGACCGGATCGCTCAGGACTCTCACCTGATTCCCTCTTCTGACCGTTACGCGGATTACAGTCAGCACTTCATATGTTCAATATGGAATTATACTGACATTATAATAGCATACCCTTTGGTTATTGTCAACCGTGTCTGATACTTTTTTCACAATTTAAGATTGCACTTTAAAATTATTTTTCATTAATGCTCAATACATTGCTTTTTCTATCCTTATGTCCTATACTGAATTATATTTTATTCTACATTCTGCCAAATGCAGACATGTAACCACAGGAGGAACTCTATGATACAGGACATCTTACCGCATATTTATCACAATGAATATAAGCCGGTTGCGCCGGACAGTAACAGTATGATTCTTGCCTATGAAGACGGAAAGTGTTTTTTTCACAGGGAAGAAAACACTGATACTATCACACTTCCACGCTTTTGCGAACTGGAAGGCCGGTTGTCTGATCTGTACGAAAACTATATCTATCTATTCTCCATTGACGAGGAACGTTTTTATCTGATTCCGGGGCTGGACACTGCTCTGCTGCCCGGCTATGAGTTTTATGAAACACGAGCTCTCCGCTATGTCCATCCACAGCATCTGTCTTTTGCTGCTATCACCGGTCATCAGCTTTACCAGTGGTACAGAAGCCGACAGTTCTGCGGATGCTGCGGACATCCTATGAAACACGATAGCAAAGAACGTATGATGTACTGTCCTGACTGTGGCCGGCATGAATATCCGGTTCTTATGCCAGCAGTGATCGTCGGTATCACAAATGGTGACAAGATCATTTGCTCCAAATACGAAGGCCGAAGTTTTAAACAATATGCTCTGATCGCCGGTTTTGCAGAAATTGGCGAGACAATTGAAGAAACTGTCCATCGCGAAGTCATGGAAGAGGTTGGTCTGAAAGTCAAAAATCTTCGTTATTACAAGAGTCAGCCTTGGTCCTTCTCAGGTACATTACTTTTTGGATTTTTCTGCGATGTGGACGGAGATGACACACTCACAGTAGATCATGAAGAGCTTTCCGTAGCTCAATGGTTTGAGCGTGACAAAATCATCGGTCAGGACACTGACAGCAGTCTTACCAACGAAATGATGATAGCATTTGCTGCCGGAAAAGAGCCGAAATAGCGATCACCATTCACAGTTATTCAAACCCCTATAAATTGTGCATATTTACAGAAAAACTTCCTGCTGCATGGTATGACACCATTTACAACAGGAAGTTTTTTTAATTAAAAATTCTCTCTTTTGCACTTTCCAGATCTGAGGCTTCTGTGAGTTCTTTAAAGCTCTGTGGATCTGTATCTTCATTAAACTGTCGGATCACCTGCATCAGGTCATCACAGCTGTATGCATTTTCATAAATGCCTGTTGCGTAACCGTACAGCTCAATATATTCCTTTTCTGATTTTGCTGTCCAGAGATCCTGGTACAGACGAACCGCCTCTCCATTCTCTTTCACTGCATCCGGAGCCCCGGTTATCGCATTATAGATCATTGCAAATGCCGGACCTGCCATAGAAGCATATTTTCCTCGGACAAAATCAATCGGAGCATTTCCAAAAGCATCTTTTTCTTTAAAGATCTCAAAGTTCTGTTCTGAAAAACTGTCAATCGCACCCACCATGATGTTGCTGTTCTGCTCTTTTTCTTTGGCAGAAATCTTATCCAGATATGAGGATACATGAAATGCACTCATAAGAGTGTCACAGTTTCCTGAAGCCAATGCCGTTTCAAGATTTTTAAGTCCATCCCCGCCTTCGGTATATCCCGGGCAGATTGTGACATGTAAATTTCCAGTTTCATCCGAAAGCTCAGTCAGCTCATCCGTTTTTGAAAGTTCTTCTGCTGATTCCGAAAGAATAAGTCCGGCTTTTTCTTCGAGAGTATTCAGCATGCCCCAGGTCCGCACCTGATGAAGACGGTTTCCGGAAGATGCTCCGCCAGACATGATCACAATGTTCTCGGCTCCTTTATCCAGAAAGAACTGCGTCATGTCACATCCGGCTTCATAAACAGCTTCGAGTTCTGGTCCGATACTTCCCATATACCACGGGTTATCTTTTATCGCCTCATAATTCTCATCACTTACACTGTTAGAGCCCAGTGCATAGTACATTTCCTCTTTTTCACAGGTCTTTATGATATCCTGAAGTCCATCTGCAAATCCGGCGAATGAAATAATTCCTTCTGCTCCGTTTTCTTTTGCTTCTTCAATAAAATCACATTCAGACTGAGTATCTGTAATTTTTCCGGAAAAGATAAATTTTACAGGAAATCCTTCTTCGATATAATCTCGATAATAATCTCCGAACATTTCCATTTCGGCAGAATCCGGATCATACATTGCAACACCGATCGTATGGATCTCGCCTTCACTATAATCTTCTGCTGCCCAGACCGAAGTGCTCATTCCACTTAAGAGTGCAGCACACAATGTCAGACTGAGTATTTTTTTCTTCATGTTATTTATTTCCTCCTGTCTGATCATTCATTTTTTCCACATAAAAGCAGGCAACCTCATGACCTTCTGAGATTTCCTTCAGCTCAGGCATTTCTTTTTTGCACTGCTCCATACAATGCTCGCATCGATTCTGGAACGGACATCCAACCGGTACATCTAATGGGCTGGGAGCTTCGCTTTCAATACTTTCAATCTTTTTGGACGGATCCATATGGACTGAAAACTGTGCGCCTACCAATGCTTTGGTGTACGGATGTACTGCATGATCCGAAACATCCTCACCTGGAATTGTTTCCACAATGTGTCCCAGATACATAACTGCTATCTGATGTGCAAAGGATCGGATCAGTGCAAGGTCATGACAGATAAAAATCATACAGATATTCTTTTCTTTCTGCAAACGAACCAGAAGTTCAATTACCGATTCCTGTACAGAAACATCCAGTGCAGAAGTTGCCTCATCGCAGACCAGAATCTCTGGTTCCAGAGAAAGCGCTCTTGCGATACTGATTCTCTGTCTCTGACCACCGCTCATATTATGCGGGTAACGGTCAACAAATTCTTCCGGAAGCTCTACCATGCGAAGAAGTTCTTTTGCTTTTGCAGTTCTCTCACTTCGTTTGATTTTTTTGTAATTCATTAAAGGCTCTGTGAGAATATCTCCGATCTTCATCTTCGGATTAAAGGACGCCAGCGGATCCTGAAAAACCATCTGAAGATTCTGGCGATTTTCCCAGGTTTCTTTCTTTGAAAGTCCAGTAATGTTTTTGCCATGATAAAGAATCTCACCGCTCGTCGGCTTGTCAAGTGAGATCACCATGCGCACAAAAGTTGATTTTCCACAGCCACTCTCACCGACAATTCCAAGCGTACGGCCTTTATACATGGTAAGATTAATATCATTGCAGGCAGTCAATGTTCTTCCATGGGAAGCAGGGAATTGTTTTACTATATGATTTGCCTGCATTACGATCTCATGATTTTCAGACATATCGTTTTCCCTCCATTTCCGGCACTGCCTCCAATAATTTTCTTGTATAATCACTGGTCGGATTGTTCAGGACTTCCTCTCTCGTTCCATGATCCACCACTTTGCCATGATGCATAACAATCAGCTGATCTGCCATATAGGCCGCAACACCGATATTATGTGTGACAATGATGATTCCGGTCCCATAATCATCCCGAAGTTCCATCATCTGACGGACAATCTGCGCCTGGGTAGTGACATCCAGTGCACTGGTAGGTTCATCTGCCAGCAGAAGTTCCGGATTAAAAGTCATTGCCATTGCAATGCCGACACGCTGACGCATACCGCCAGATAACTGATATGCATAACTATTCATAATATTCTCTACGTCAGGGAGTCTCATTTTAGAAAGCATAGAAACTGCTTTGTTCCAGGCTTCCTGTTTTGATACAGACTCATGAGTACGAATATATTCCACATACTGGCTGCCAATCTTACGGATTGGATTTAAAGTTCCTCCGCAATCCTGAAAAATCATGGACATTTTACTTCCACGGATCTTTCTCCACTCATTTCCGGTATTTTTCAGAAGAGACTCTCCATGAAAAAGAATGTCTCCCGAGCTTACCCGGCCTGCTCCAGGGAGAGCCCCCAGAACAGCACGGATCACAGTGGTCTTACCGCTTCCACTTTCTCCTACAATACTGATGATCTCTCCTTTTTTCATGGAAAGATTAAAATGTTCAATCGTAGGATCCTGTTTTCCATATTGCACAGCCAGATCTTTAATTTCCAGCATACACATGCTCCTTCTATCGTTACTGTTTAATTGATTATTCAGCCATTTTCATATCGGCAGTTACCCAGTAATAATCCATTGGATACATTACAAGACCTTCTACTGTAGATTTAGAGATAAGGAAGGTGTTTTCATATCCAAAGAATACAGTTGCTGCATCATCCATGATTGCCTGCTGAATCTTGACGATCAGCTCTTTTCTTGCATCTGCATCAATTGTTTCAGACAGTTCATCCAGCCATGCATCTACATCTTTATTTGCATATCCTGATGTATTGTTTGCAGATGTGCTGTACCAGTTTTCACGAAGATAGTTTTCCGGGTCACCTGTGTTTGCTACAAGTACATTCCAGATCAGAAGGTCGTACTGAGAAGAGTCACGACGGTCAAGGAGTGTTTCGTAGGATACACAGTCAAGTTTGATATTGATTCCGATTTCTTTGAGACTTGACTGAGCTGCCTGAGCATATACACCAAGTTCTGCACGGCTGTCATAGTATACAAATGTCAGTTCAAGTGGCTTTCCATCCGGAGTTTCTACATATCCGTCGCCATCTGTGTCTTTGTATCCGGCATCTTCCAGAATTTTCTTTGCGCCATCCGGATCATAGGAATTTTCATCATTCAGATCATCATATCCATAGTCAAGTGTTGGAGGAACCGGTGCTTTTCCAGGTGTTGCCCCGCCTTCAAGGAGAACACTTGTGTAAGTTTCTTTATCAAGTCCGCGAAGAAGTGCCTGGCGAAGAGCAAGATCACTCAGAGCTCCGTTTTCGTTCATAAATGCATATGTGGAACGAAGGGATTCAAGGGACTGTACGTTAAAGTTGTCATTTCCGTCGAATTCAAATACATTTTCTGTCTTTAAGTTATAAGCCACATCGATCTCACCGGACTGCAGCGCCATGGATCTTGTAGTCTGATCGCCGATTACTCGAAGAGTTACACTGTCGTTCGGAACATCTCCATCCCAGTAATATTCATTACGGACAACTACTGTATCACCGGACGGATCGAAAGACTGGAATGCATACGGTCCTGTACAGACCGGTCCTTCCATTGCAATATTGGAATTGTCAATGCTTGTATCCAAGATCAGGAAGAGCGGGTCTGCTAAGCATCCTGCCATATTTGCATTTGCTCTGTTCAGATTAAAAATGACATTCTGTCCATCTACATCAATACTTGCTATATCAAAGAACTCCGGCACACGGTTTGACATTTCAATTGTACGTTCAAGAGATGCTTTTACCAGTTCAGGAGTCATGTCGTTTCCATTTGAAAATTTAACACCTTCACGAATCGTAAAAGTCCAGGTCTTACCATCTTCACTGTTTGTCCACTCTGTTGCAAGACATGGAACCATATTTCCTTCTTCATCAAATTTGGTAAGTCCCTGGCCAACACCATAACGGGAAATTACCCAGCTGAAATACTGCTCTGTAGGCTCCAGTGTATCCGCAAAGCTTGTTACACCTATAGTCATAGTCTTTGCATCTGCTGCCCATACTGGTGCTGCTGATGCAAGAGAAATTGTCATAAGGCCTGCCAGTGCTGCTGCACAGATTTTTTTTGCGATTCTATTTTTCATATGTTATCTCCTTTTCGTTAGTCCTGTCTTGGATCGAGAATATCACGTATACTGTCGCCAAGCATATTAAATACGATCACTACGATTACAATAGCAATACCTGGCGCGATCATAAGCCACGGTGCTTTTGCCATATAGGTTCTTCCTTCATTCAGCATCAGTCCCCATTCCGGCGTCGGTGCCACTGCGCCAAATCCCAGGAAGGAAAGAGAAGCCAGTTCCAGCATCATGGTTCCCATGTCTGCTGCTGCCGTTACTGTCATAGTTGTCAGCATATTCGGCAGAATGTGTTTCCAGAGGATTTTGAAAGTACTTGTACCATTCACAATGGCAGCCTCCACATAAAGATTTCTTTTAACTTTCAAAACCATACTTCTTGCCAGTCGGGCATATTTTGTCCAGCTTACCGCTGTGATAGCTATAACGCCGTTTCGAAGACTTGGTCCAAGCATACCTGCAATTGCAATGGCAAGGATCATTCCAGGAAAAGAGATCATCATATCCGCAATTCTCATAATCACCTGATCGATCCATCCGCCAAAATATCCGGCAATAACTCCCAGTAATGTACCGACAACAAAGATCGTCGCTACGAGGATCAGTGTCGATACCAGAGAAGTTCTTGTTCCATAAATCACGCGGGACAAAAGATCTCGTCCGAGTTTATCTGCACCCAGAGGATAATCAGAACATGGGGCCTTCAGAGAATCCACCATAACTGCCTCCAACGGATCCTTAGGTGCTATCCACGGCGCAAATACCGCAACTCCTACAATTACGAGGGCCAGAATAAAGAAAAGTGTAAACTGTTTATGAGCCAGGAAAAAATTCTGCTTTTTCACTTATTTAACCTCCTTTATTCTTGGATCCAGATAGGTATAGGAAAGATCAACAATGATATTGATCACCATATACAGAATTGCGATCACAAGTACATAAGCCTGTACCATCGGATAATCTCTGCACGAAATTGCTTTGATTGCCATACTTCCCATACCCGGCCAGTTATAGATGATTTCAACCACAGCAGTTCCTCCCAGCAGAGATCCCAGAGAAAGTCCAAGAAGTGTGACAATCGGAAGCATCGCATTTGGAAGTACATGTCTCCAGAGAATCACACTCTCTTTTATACCTCTCATTCTGGCTCCGATGACATAATCCTGCCGAAGCTCCTCGAGAACAGCATTTCGCACCTGTCTGGTATACTTGGCTGACATGGAAAGTGCCAGTGTGACTGCCGGCATGATCATTGCCTTGAAATCTGTAGTACCTCCCGCAACATTGATCCATCTGAGCTGAACTCCAAAAATACTGAGCAGGATCAGACCAATCCAGAAACTTGGAATAGACACTCCAAAAAAGGTAATTCCACGAATCAGGTAGTCCGGCCACTTGTTCTGATGCACCGCCGAGATGATTCCACATGGAATTGAGAAAATGATCATCAGGAGAAGCGCAAACAGCGACATCTGAAGAGTCGGCCAGAAGCATTTCATCAGCTTTTCAGTTACAGGGATCTTAAATGCATAAGATGTTCCCATGTCTCCGGTCAGTACTCCTTTAACCCAGGAGGCGTACTGCACCAGAAATGGTTGGTCAAGGCCCAGATCATGACGCGTCTGTTCGAGCAATTCGGGTGTCGGCAGATTACCACACTCAGTCAGCATAATTTCCGCAGGATCGCCTGGCGAAAGATAAGTGAGTGCAAAGGTAAAAAAGCTGACACCAATCAGAACGATCAGAATCTGCAAAAACCTTTTTCCAATTTGTTTTTTTGACATTGTTTCTCCTTCCTACATTGGTAGAGGTTTTTCGCCGGATGCGATTCAAAAAGGGCAGGGGGAAATACGCTTTTGAATAAAAGCGCAGAAAAAACACCCGCATAGACTACGGATGTTTGCACACAAAAAAACAATGCTTCCTATCTACCGTAAGAATCATATCTGATCATTTGCAAGCAGGTCTCCTGACTTAAGTTCCTCGCCCCAAAACCCCTTCCCTGACTGACTCGTGCCATTCCAGTGGTCAATTATGTTTTGCAGCTCCCTATCACAGTGACGGGATCGTACCGGATTCACACCGGTTTCCCTTTTAATCTGTCCGAAATCTACTTTTCAAAGCAGACGGATATTCCGACAGAACTTACAAAGGCTGGTTCAAAACCAACAAATGTTATTTATTTACAACTTTATAATATATTACATTTTTTCCCATGTCCAGAAATGTTTTTTTGCAGATTGTATTTTTTTAGATACAAAACGTCAAGGGACTTTCCAGTCCCCTGACAACCGCCGGGCAGTTCCCAGCTCAGGCATTTCTGAAACGACTTAAAAAGTCTTTTGTCATGTCATTTTGCGGGTCCTCAAAAATCTGCTGTGAAGTTCCTTCTTCTACGATAACTCCATTACCCATAAAGATCACATGTTTTGCCACATCCCGTGCAAATGCCATCTCATGTGTGACAATGATCATTGTCAGTCCGTCTTTGGCAAGCGTTCGCATAACCTCAAGAACTTCCCCAACCATCTGCGGATCAAGAGCTGAAGTCGGCTCATCAAAGAGCAGGATCTCCGGCTCCATGGCAAGAGCTCTGGCAATCGCGACCCTCTGCTTTTGTCCTCCGGAAAGCTGTTTTGGTTTTGCATTGATATAAGGTGCCATACCAACCTTCTCAAGGTACATCATAGCATTCTTATGAGCTTCTTCTTTGCTTTTTTTCAGGACTTTTTCCTGACCCACTGTACAGTTTTTAAGAACTGTCATATTATTGAACAGATTAAAATTCTGAAACACCATACCAACTTTTGATCGATATTCCGGCACATTCACATGTTTATCCATGATATTTGTTCCATGATATCGAATTTCCCCTGAGGAAGGTGTTTCCAGAAGATTCATACAGCGCAGCAGGGTAGATTTACCAGAACCAGATGGACCGATAATACAGGTTACATCTTTTGGTTTTACTGAGAAATCGATATCTTTCAAAATCTCATTATTTCCAAATGATTTTCCCAGATGCTGCACTTCCAGGATTGTTTCACTCATTCTCTGTTGTCCTTCCTTTCTTTATAAGAATACATTCCGCTGGTATGTGTCAGTGTATCAGCGGTGGCAAGATCATAATTATCAGGTCCGTCCATCTTATGTTCAATCACACGCAGGATTCTGGAACAGGTAAATGTCATGATAAAATAGATGATCATTGCAATTGTAAAGGACTCAAAATATGTATACAGAGCTCCTGCAACACCCTTGGTCGTGTAAAAAAGTTCAACTGTACCAATAATAGAAAGTACACAGGTATCTTTGATATTGATGATCAGGTTATTGCCAATCTGCGGCATGATATTTCGAAGTGCCTGCGGAAGTATTACATTAATCATCGTCTGAACATGTGTCATGCCGATTGCCTTTGCACCCTCTGTCTGTCCCGGATCGATGGAAAGAATACCGCCTCGAACTGTTTCGGCCATATATGCCCCAGTATTGATCGAAACAATGAAGATTGCTGCAAACCACATGGACATATTAATATTAAACAGATATGCGCTTCCGAAATAGATAAACATCGCCTGGGCCATCATTGGAGTCCCACGAAAGAACTCCACATAGCAGGCCATAATAAATTTAACAACTTTGATAATAACTTTTTTGGCTGTGGAGTCATTTTTGTCTACCGGGATCGTCTGCACGATACCAACCAGAAATCCAATGATACATCCAAAAAGTGTTCCAACCAGTGCCAGCCACATACTGACACCGGCTCCCTTCAGAAAAGAAGGACCATATTGCTGAAGAAGATATATGATTCTTCCTCCAAAACTCTCAGGCAGCATTTCGCTCCTCCTTTATGACTCTGAAAGTGGCTGTACGGAAATAGCCTCATCCATCATTTTATTATAATCATCTTCAGTCATATCTTTGAGCACGCCATTGATTGCATCCTTAAGTTCATCATTGCCCTTCTGTACAGAGATACCAATATTGATATCTTCATCTGATACTTCAAATGCTCCGTCTGTTCCACTGAAATCAAGCAGTTTGAAATCCGGATATGCCACGCATGCAGCCTTTCCTGTAGGCATATCAGTAACAACTGCATCACATTTGCCAGATTCAAGAGCTACCAGCATTGCCGGTGCACTTTCCTGTGCCGGAAGGATATCCGCATCAGGAATCTGAGGCAGACAGGAATCATACCAGATCGTATTCTGCTGAGATGTCACGGTAGCTCCCTTAAGATCTTCTACACTTGCTGCATCCTTGTAATCTCCATCATTCTTAACCAACGTAATGATAGATGCATAATAATATGGGTCTGTAAAATCAACCATCTGCTGACGTTCTTTTGTAATAGACTGTCCTGCAATAACACAGTCAACCTGACCGGACTGTACTGCCGGTACAAGAGAATCCCAGTCAAGCTTTACAATCTCAAGATCATAACCAAGCTCATCCGCAATTTTCTTTGCCATCATAACGTCATATCCATATGCATAATCGGAACTTCCAGAAATCTGCACTGCTCCATTGGAATCATCCGGCTGCGTCCAGTTATATGGTGCATAGCCGCACTCCATAGCAACTTTCAGAGTTTTCTTATCATCCGCACTTACGCTCTGAACACCCAGAAGACCACATGTCATCGATGCAGCTACGGCAGCAACCGTTATCATTCTCCACATTTTACTCTTTCTCATTTTCGTTTCCTCCTGACGTAAAAATAAAAAAAGGCGCACGAAACTATGAAGTGCTCCGTTGCGCTTTGGCTCATTGTAATACTTTATCAGCAGAAAGTCAAGAAAAAAAGCAGCTCCCGAAGGAACTGCTTCTATAGTTCTGTTTATGAAGGTCTTCTTACTGACAGAATTGTTCTGTAAGTAGCATCATTACTGATTTTAATACCATCTCTGGAGTTAGATGCATGTACAATCTGTCCATTACCCATATAGATTGCAACATGTCCGCCATAGCAGATCAGGTCTCCTGGCTGTGCATCTGCATAAGAAACTTCTGTTCCCCAGTTCTGCTGCTCATAAGATGTTCTTGGAAGGCTATAGCCAAACTGAGCATATACACTCTGTGTGAATCCGGAACAGTCAGCTCCACTTGTAAGGCTTGTTCCACCCCATACATATGGATTACCAACAAACTGTGTTGCATAATCTACAATTGAAGATCCTGAACCACTGGATGAACTGCTGGATGTGCTTACGGAATCCGGATCAACTGTATTATCACTGTCGATAACGTTTCCATACTCATCGTATTCTACATCATCACTGCTGTCTGATGTTGATTCGCTTGGATCAATTTCGTTGCCTTCTTCATCATATACGGTATCTCCGTTTTCTGCTGCTTCATCAGCATCCACTTCATTACCATCTTCATCGTATACTGTCTGGTCTTCCTGCTCTGCAGCAGCTGCCGCAGCGGCTGCTTCTGCCTCAGCCTGACGTCTTGCCTCTTCTTCAGCTGCAATACGTTCTGCTTCAAGCTGTTCGATCTCAGCCTGCTGTTCCTGGATCAGGTTCGCATATTCATTTGCCATTTCCTGTGCATATGCAATTTCATTGTCACAGTCAGCAGAATTTGCTTTTTTTGTATCAATCTGATTCTGAAGATTTACAGATTCAGATTCATATTCCTGCTTCATACCTTCCAGTTCCGCTTTTTCCTGCTGATACTGATTTCCAAGATTTGTTACCTGTGTAATTGTATTCGCATATTTCTCAAGGCTCTGTCTGTCATAATCATACATTTTCTGAGTGTACTCAGCTTTTGTAAGAAGTTCAGAAAGATTATCTGCACTCATCATCATCTGGAACCATGCTTCGTTTCCACCTTTTTCGTACAGATACTGAATACGCTGTTTCATTGCTTCATACTGTTTATCTTTCGCGTTCTGAGCCTTCTGCAGATCTTCCTGTGTCTGCTGAATGTCTGCTTCTTTATTACTGATATCCCCTTCCAGGGTCTGAATGGAAACCATGACATTCACAAGATTTGCGTCCAGTGTATTAATTTCTTCCTGCAGCTGCTGCTTAGCTGAATAAAGCTGATCGATCTGTGCATATGTAGCATCAAGCTGTGCGCTTGTAGCTGCCTGCTCCTCTCTCAGTTCGTCTTCTCTTGATGCGCTTACGCTGACAACCTGTGCAGAAGTCATCATTAATGCTAACGTCAGGCAAACAATTCTTTTTTTCATGTTTCTCACCTCATAATCAATTTAACTCTATTTTGTAACATTTATGAAATATCTTTCTTAAGTTCTTATACATATTAACACAAGGTTCTTTTGATTGCAAGAGTAAATCGATAAAAAGTTTAATATTTTGTAACATTTATTAAAAACTCTGCAAAACAAAGGAGAAGTTCCTGCATTTAGAAACTTCTCCGTAATATCTTATTCTTATTTAGAATCCAAATAATTCTTTCAGGATCACATCCGCTGTTTTATTTCTGAAATTATCCGGATCTGATAACGTATTGGTATTCCATCTCAGATAATTTCCACGTCGAATGTAATTTCCACAGGACGTATTATACTTATATTTACTGTATCCAGCATATCTGGACATATATTTTCTGGCCAGAGCAACTGCCTGGCTGTCATAATTCCCGGAAGGAGTACACGTTCCTGCTATCTGGCATCCTGCCTGTGGTGTGGAGTGTACGATAACTGCACTCTTATCTGAGCACTGTCCGAGAATCATCCATGTATGAGCATCATCAAAACCAATATCTCCTGGATAAACTACGTCTTTACCACCATATGAGCTGCTTGTGATATTTGACTGGGTCAGAACTTTTCCCCAGCCTCTTCCTTTATAGAGATCTCCGATCTCGCCCGAGACAACTGTAGAATCTACTCTCATTGTCTGATAAGTTGCCCATCCGACAAATCCTGAGCAATCAAGCCCTTTTGCACGATTTCCCACGCTCAGATCACGATAATCATTATAATCATAACTGCTTGTCTGGCTGAGATACCACTTCTGCCAGGTCGGACTGACTCCTGTTCTGGTAGAGTCGTTCCATCCGCCACCCCATACATAGAGTGCCTGACCTACTGGTTTTAATGCTCCCGCAAGATAATTCTTAATTGTTTTGGTTCCTGTCTGTGCAACCGGTTTCGGATCATTTGCAAAATATGTCGTATCAACCGCTGAATTCGATGAAACTGGTCTTTTACTCGTCATAACACCGGCAGAGTTAAACGTATATATATAACCATCTATGGTTTTGTTCGTTCCTGCAACCATCTTTAAGGTATCCGGATCAAAATAATACTTTTTATCGCCGATTGTTACCCATCCGCCTGTGGCAACTCCTGTTTTTGTATTAAAATAATATGTAGCACTTCCGACCTTTTGCAGGCCTTTTGCCATTACACCGTTACTTGCAAAATATCTTCGTTCACCTTTACCGGATTTTTTCCAGCCAGTAGCCATCCATTTATATTTTCTATTGAAGAAACGCGTTTCCCCGTCTGTTGTCACAAAGCCACCCTGCGCAGCTCCTGTACTCGGATCGAAATAGTAATAATACTTTCCGACCTTCTTCAATCCCATATACATTTTACCATTGCTGGCAAAATACCATTTATCTCCTTTTTCATTCGTCATCCAGCCTTTTGCCATAGTATAATCAGATGGCTGAAAATAACGAACAACCGTACCTGTTGATGATTTTACAAAACCACTTTTGGCATATCCTGTTTTTCGGTCAAAATAATAATACTTACCACTTACCTTCTTCATTCCGACATACATAACACCTGTTTTACTGTCGAAATACCGTCTGAAGCCTTTGCCGTTTTTCTTCCAGCCCTTCAGCAGTACACCGCTTCTGGTATTCAGAAAATATTTCTTATTTCCCAGTGTCAGCCAGCCTTTGTATTTCTTTCCATCTTTATAATAGTATGTTTTTCCCTTTACTGTCCGGAATCCTGTTGTGGCAGCCTGTGCATCTACTGTAGTAGCCTGAAATGCAAAGCCTGCTGCAAAAAGCATCATTCCTAAGAATATGGCAACTATCCAAGACTTTTTGCATACCTTTCCCATGCGTCTGACCTCTTTCTACTAACATTTAATTCGTATTTTTTAAATTTTTGTTACAATATTATGTAGGTACTGTCTCTTATACACATCTCCGAGCCCACGAGACCGAG
>ERZ1026850.521-NODE-521-length-23577-cov-22.760012_pt1 | contig 23577 bp, 18 predicted proteins | sample MGYA00380155_ERZ1026850 | MGnify/ENA primary metagenome ERZ1026850 (study PRJEB33269, sample SAMEA4719791) | human gut metagenome | biome: human-associated habitat; feature: organic feature; material: feces | place: Cameroon | collected 2013-10 ... | reverse complement strand
GCGGGGGCGGCAAAACGCTTCGCGGAGAACTTCACAAAAGAAAAAATGATCTCAAAATGCTTGAATATTTATGCGGAAACATTATCTTTGCACTAAACAGTAGATCCTACCAAGAGCCATAACAGACAAAATGAGTGAAAATACTATGTCAACAAGAAACGAAATGTCCGCGACATTGCCTAGAACAAGTATGAGTACTATTGACGAAAACCTGAAAAGATTTTTTGACTTCATCGCAAGCATATGCGGAATGATTGTCTTCTCCCCGCTTTTCCTTATCATCATGATCCTCATCAAATGCGACAGCAAGGGGCCTGTGATTTTCTCGCAGGAACGGATCGGGAAGGAAGGCAAGCCTTTCACGCTGTACAAGTTCAGGACAATGAACAACTCTTCAGAGGCGGACGGCAAGCCGAAACTCTGCCAGGAGAACGACGAGCGGCTGACCAAGGTCGGTAAGTTCCTCAGGAATCATCATCTGGACGAGCTTCCTCAGCTTTGGTGCGTCGCCAGGGGGGACATGAGTTTCGTCGGGCCGAGGCCGGAAAGAAAATACTACATCGACAAGATAATGGAGGTCAACCCTGACTACGAGCGTCTCTACGAGCTTCGTCCGGGGCTGTTTTCCGAGGCCACGCTTACGAACGGCTACACCGGCACACTTGAGAAAATGCTGACAAGACTTGATATGGATCTGGACTACCTTGAGAACAGGTCGCTGTGCAGGGACACACAGATCATATTCAAGACCGTCACCTCCATTCTTGGCGGTAAGATCTTCTAAGACAATGAGACTGGATTCCACATTGAACCTACGCCGGATCGGCGGCAAGTACATGATCGTCAAGGCTGTCGGCGGCAAGGCCAACATGACCGACGTGATCACCCTGAACGAGACGGCCGCCCTGCTCTGGGAGAGATTTTCAGACATGGACTTCACGGAGGAGGAGATGGCGGAATGTCTCTGCGGAGAGTATGAGGTTGACATCCAGACGGCGAGGAACGATGTGCATAATCTTTTAGCGAAATGGAAAGAGTGCGGGATGCTTTCCTCGTCCTGCTAAGGGCGGGTCTGTGGGGAAAGTTTCCCGAGAACCGGGGACTGTTTCCGCTGGATGAGGAGGAATGGGAGCGGGTGTTCGCCATGTCCAGAAGACAGTCGGTCTCCGGAATAGTCTTTGACGGGATCTGTCTTCTTCCCGAGACGCTTCAGCCTTCACCGGCGGTTTTCGCCAAATGGATTGTCATCGCGGATGCCATCGAGGAGTTCAGCGGGCGGATGAACGCCGCTCTTAAGAATCTCACCGGACTGTTTGTCAGTGAAGGGCTTAGGCCGGTGCTGCAGAAAGGCCAGGGGGTCGCGGCGCTTTATCCTGAGCCTTCGCACCGTGAGTGCGGGGACATTGATTTTTATTTTCCGGAAAGGCAGCCGCTCCGACAGGCTCCGCGACCGGGAAAAGAATCACCTCTTCCGGTCTCTGATCCCGCCAAGGTGACAGGGGAAACAATGGATGACAAGGCGGTGGAGTTGGTGAGGAGGCACGGCGTGACGGTGACGCGGATGCCGGACGGGAGCCAGACCTACGAATGGCACGGCATCGATGTCGAGCATCATCCTGCGATCATCGACCTGCGCTCCCCTGCCGCCATCAGGCTGTCCGGCGAGCTGGACGAGACACGGGAATTCGTCCCGACGGACATCGCGGACGGCTTGAGGGTGCCTTCCCCTGCCCTCAACGCCTTGATGCTGAACTCGCATATTCTTAAACACGCGCTCGGCAGAGGAATCGGACTACGTCAGATGTGCGACCTCGCGATGGCGTACCACAGGATCAGCGAGGAGGGAAAGATTGATGAATATGGCGGGCGGATCCTAGCGTTCTACCGCCGTGTCGGGATTGTGAAATGGAGCAGGCTGCTGCATTCGTTCCTGGTGGGAGTGATTGGACTGCCGGAAGCGGAACTACCATATTCAGAGAAGATTGTGCCTTACGGGGCGCTCTGGAGGATCGTGGAGGAAGGCGGGAATTTCGGGCAGCACCGGGAGACGGGTGCCTCGGCAGGGACGGTTGTCTCGGCAGGCCCGGCGACCGGGAAGAGCGGTGTGCTCAAGAGAAAGCTGGGGACGGCGGGAATGTTTCTGCGGAGGGCAGGATTCTCTTTGCGGTTCGCTCCGAAAGAGGCTTTTTGGACAGTTTTTGACCTTGCCAAGGGACAATTCAGAAAATAATAACGACTTTTGTACAGTCATGGACTTGAGCAAGGCCGATTCAGAAGATAAATGATGGAGAGGACACGGACATATTCATACAAGGTGGCGGGACTGACTTTTTCGGTCATCGCTCCGGTAGGAATTGACATCGAGGCGCTTCTGCCGTCGTTCAAGGACTTCCGCGCCACTTCGGGGGAGATGTCCGCGCCGGAGCCGCACCGGGAGCTGCTCCGCCTCACACTACAGGCGGACCCCATTGAGATTCCGTCAGATGCCAAGGAAGTCGAAACGGATGACAACGACATGGGACACACCAGGCTTCTGAGGACAGAGGACGGACGCTACGGCGTCGAACTAAGCGGCAGCCGGGACGGAAAGGTCTTGGGTACGTTCATAGCAAACGCTTCATTCTCAAGTGTTTACGCATCTATCAGGACTGATGCCGCCACCGCCGGCAGCATCCTTTCCTCCATGCTCCGGATCGCGTTCGCGCAGGCGGTCATCCTCCGCGAGGGGCTGTCGATCCATGCGTCCGCCGTCGTGTCGGACGGAAAGGCTTATCTCTTCCTCGGGAAGAGCGGCACGGGCAAAAGCACCCACGCAAGGCTGTGGCTCAAGAATATTCCCGGATCACACCTGCTGAACGACGACAATCCCGCCGTCAGGCTGATCGACGGATCGCCCGTCGCGTTCGGCACCCCCTGGAGCGGGAAGACCCCGTGCTACCGCGACGAGTCCGCCCCCGTGGGAGGGTTCGTCCGCCTCAGGCAGGGAGACACCGACATATTCACGGAAAAAGAGGATGTCGCCGCCTTCGTCGCGCTGCTTCCGAGCTGCTCCGTGATCCACAGCGACGCCAACCTACAGTCGATGCTATACGACACACTCACAAGACTTTCGGAACGGGTTCCGGTCGGAGAGCTCACTTGCCTTCCGGACGATGAGTCCGCCATTGTTTGTCATAAGAATATAAAATCGATCATAAAATGAAGACTAGATTGTCACAACTGCTTCTGATCCCGCTTCTGGGCATGGCCGTTTCCTGCGGATCGGCGAAGAAGTACGTCTACCTCAACGACATGACCCCGGACACAGGGTATCCTTTCGATTCCGCCCACGAGGCCGTCATCCAAGCCAACGACAGGCTCAGCATCACGGTCAGCTGCAAGCAGCCGGAGCTCGCCATCCCGTTCAACATCCAGAGCGGCTCGTTCAAGATGTCCTCGGACGGAACAGCCTCGTCATCCCCGACGGCCAACGAGCCAGGCTACAAGGTCGACGCCAAGGGAAACATCGAGTTTCCTATCCTTGGAAACATCCATCTTGAAGGACTTACCTTGAGCCAGGCCTCGGACAGGATCAAGAATCTGATCATCGACGGCGACTACATCAAGGCTCCCATAGTGAGCATGGAGTTCCTCAACTTCAAGTACACCGTCTGGGGAGCCGTGAGCAAGAACGGAACGTTCACCGTGGAGAGCGGCAGGATCACCTTGCTGGAGGCGATCGCCAACGCGGGCGACCTGACCAGCAAGGCAAGGCTCGACAGGGTGGCCGTCATCCGGGAGGAGAACGGCGACAAGCGGATCTACTTCCACGACATCCGCAACAGCAACATCCTCCAGTCGCCTTGTTTCTTCCTGCAGCAGAACGACATCATCTACGTGCAGCCTAAGTTCGGCAAGAAGGACAGAGAGGACAGGAGCATGCAGATCGCCACAATGTTCATGAGCGCCATCACAGCCGCGAGCTCCGTCATCTGGGCAACCTCGACACTCAGAAAAGACTAGTCCCGTCACACCTATAATCAACGAATATGCAGACAAACAATACCACCGGCAGAAACGATCAGGATGTCAACATCATCGACATCCTGCTCTTACTGCTCTCCAAATGGAAATGGTTCGTCGTTTCCGTGATAGTGTTCGGCAGCCTGGCCTGGTTCCAGTACGCCAGGACTCCGAAGACCTATTTCCGCTCCGCCACCGTGATCATCAAGGATCCGTCCAACAAGATCTCCTCGGCGGGACTTGACCGCTACGACAATTACATCAACAAGGTGAACGTCGCCAACGAGATCCTCCAGTTCCGGTCCAAGAAACTGATGCGGGAGGTTGTGAGCCGCGTCAACGCCGACATCGACTACAAAGTCAAGGACGGCCTCCAGATGACGGAGCTCTACAAGAAGTCTCCGGTCTCTGTCCGCTTCCTGGACACGACTCCCGAGACGCGGCTGAGCATGGTCGTGACCCCGGTGGACAGCGGCAAGGTGATTGTCTCCGACTTCGGTACGGTCGACGGCGACAAGAAATTGTCGGTCAGGATGAAGGACACGGTCAGCGTGGAGGGAGTGCGGCTCATCATCGCCCCTACCAACTACTACACGACCTCCTGGATGGGCGAGCATATTCAAGTGACGAAGAACCCCCTCTCGTCGGTGGTCGGCTACTTCGTCTCCAGTCTCGGCATCAGGCAGGAAGAGGACGAGGCCTCGATTCTCACCCTCTCCCTTAAGGACCGCTCCTCCGCAAGGGCGGAAGACGTGCTGAACATGCTGATCTCGGTCTACAACGAGGAGGCCATCAACGACAAGAACCAGGTGGCCATCAACACCGCCGAGTTCATCAACGAGAGGCTCATCATCATCGAAAGCGAGCTGGGAGGCGTGGAGTCCCATCTGGAATCCTTCAAGCGCGAGAACCGGATCGTGGACATCGCGACGACAGCCGGGATGTATGTCGGTGAGTCCCAGAAGTACAACACCAACGTGATGGAGCTTGAGACCCAGCTCCGTCTGGCCACCTACATCAAGGACTACCTCACGGATCCGACAAGGGAGATCGACCTGATCCCTGCCAACACGGGCATCAGCGACATGAACATCGAGAGCCAGATCGCCCAGTACAACACCGTGAAGCTGCGCCGCGACAAGCTCATCGAGGACAGCAGCGAGAAGAACCCGATCGTGGAGGAGCTTAACACCTCGCTGAGGGCGATGAAACAGTCCATCATCAGGGCCGTGGACAACATGATCGTCAGCATCAATGTCCGCCGCAACGACGCGCAGTCGCGTGAGTCACAGGCACAGTCCCGCGTCTCATCCATCCCTACCAAGGAACGCCAGATGCTCTCGATCGAGCGCCAGCAGAAGATCAAGGAGTCGCTTTACCTCTTCCTCCTGAACAAGCGCGAGGAGAACGCCCTCTCCCAGGCGATGGTGGACAACAACGCGAGGGTGATCGACGGAGCCTCCGGGCCAGGCGATCCGATCGCCCCGAGCAGGAACAAGATCCTGCTTCTGGGGCTGCTGCTCGGACTGGCCGTGCCGGGAGTCATCTTCCTGATGATCATGTTCCTTGACACGAGGATCCACACCAGGAAAGACATCCAGGGCAAAGTCAGCGCACCGTTCCTCGGAGTGATTCCGGAACAGGACAAGGACAATGAGGGTTTCGCCTCGGAGGCGTTCAAGATTGTCCGCACGAACATGTCCTTCCTTTCAAGAAAAGAGAAGATCAAGGTGATAATGTGCACCTCGTTCAGTTCCGGGGACGGAAAGACTTTCGTCTCCGCCAACCTGGCTAAAAGCTTCATCTCCGCCAGGAAGAAGGTGATCCTTGTGGATCTTGACATCCGTAAGGGAACCCTGACCTCACAGTTCGGCAAGCACAGCCACCACCACACCGTAGGCATCACAAACTTCCTGGCCGACTCTGACATAGCGCTGGATGACATCATCACCCACGAGACCGGTGTGGAAGGCCTTGACCTCATCCCGTCAGGCTCCATCGCGCCGAACCCCGCCGAACTCCTGATGGACGAGAGGCTGGATGAGATGTTCGCCGAGTTGAGGAACCGCTACGACATCATCATCACAGACTCCGTCCCGGTCGGTCTTGTGGCGGACGCGACGATCGCCAACCGCGTCGCCGACATCACGCTCTTCGTGGTGAGGGCCGGCCGCCTTGACCGTCGCCAACTTCCTGACATCGAGACCATGTACCAGGAGCGGAAACTCACGAACATGTCGCTGATCCTCAACGGCGCCGACTACCACCATCACGGCTACGGCTATGGTTATGGCTACGGGTACGGCTATGGTTATGGCTACGGCTACGGCTATGTGGATGGCAAGAAAAAGAAACGGAAAAAGTAGCCGCTGATCTTGTAGGGAGAAACATCTTCCTGCTCGGGGATAGTCCCGAATGCGAAGTAAACGTTTTAAATCACGAATAACGAGAATATTATACTTTTTTTGTTGCATTTTTTCCAATTAATACATATCTTTGCTTTTGATTGGTTTAGAGCATTGCAAGACATTGAAATAACAATGATAATAAATTAGTTTTCAAGAAAATACTAATAAGAAGACAATATGAAAAAACATCTGATTACAGCGGCTATTGTCGTGCTGGCAGTAACCCCGGCACTTGCCCAGCCGTCAGTGAAAACAGACACAACGGTCAACGTCATCTATTCCGCAGACAAATTCAAAGTGGAGACCAATCGTTTCAAATATGACTGGTTCATCAACGTCGGAGGAGGAGCCCAGATTTATTTCGGAGACCACGACAAGCAGGCAAAATTCGGAGACAGGCTTGCTCCCGCATTGAACATAAGCGTAGGTAAATGGTTCACCCCGGCTGTCGGAGCGAGAATCGCCTACAATGGACTCAGCATGAGAGGAGCCACCCAACAAGGTCCGGACGAAGCGTTCTCGACAGGAAAGGAGGTTCCCGGAAAGGGCGGAAGCGGCTACTGGCTGAACAAGCAGAAATTCTCGTTCGGTGATGTCAGGATGGATGCCATGCTCAATCTTTGCAATGCGTTCCGCGGCTACAAGGCGGAAGGCCGCTTCTGGAATCCAAGCCTCTACGCAGGTCTGGGATTCGCCTGGACATACGATGAGCCAGGCAACGGCAAGTCCAGATCCCACGAGGTTTCCGCCAGCATAGGAACAAGCAATGACTTCCGCTTGAGCGACGCATGGGCGATAAACCTCGATGTTCGCGGAATGTTTGTCAATGACCGCTTCGACGGAGAGATGGGTCATCGCTGGGGCGAAGGTGTGCTGAGCGCCACGATTGGTCTGACCTACAACATCGCGCCACGCGGATGGAACAAGAGCAAGACCGTTGTCAAGACTGTCAATAACAACATAGCCGACTTCCAGAAGGCTATCAGCGAGTCCGAAGCTGAAAGGATCAGACTCGAGAAGGAACTCGGCGAACTCAGAGCCCAGCCTCAGATTGTCGAGAAGCAGACCACGATCGCCGCTCCTTACTTCGTGATCTTCGAGATCAACAAGAGCAAGCTCAACAAGGCTTCCCGCGTGAACCTCGGAATGCTCGCCGAGATCATCAAGGCCAACAACATCAAGTACATCGTGACCGGCTACGCCGACGCCGCGACCGGCAACAAGAAGATCAACGACAGGCTCAGCCGGAATCGCGCCCAAGCCGTCTACGACTGCCTCACCAAGGAGTTCGGAGTTCCCGCCGACCTGCTTGAACTCGATTTCAAGGGAGGTGTGGACAACATGTTCTACGATGACCCGGCCCTTAGCCGCGCCGTCATCACCAAGGCGAAATAATTTAATGATGAGATTGTTCCTGCACCTTAATCACACATTATGATGAAGAAGACAACAACGAGAAAGCGCTATCTGACCCCAGCCACACAGGTGGAGCGGGTCGCCGTCGAGAGTTCCGTGTGCGCCAGCAGCGTGAACATCAAGGCGAAAGAGAACACACCAAACGTCGAGGTTGACGACTGGGATTCTATCGAGAATGGAGTTACCTTTGATTAATCTATGAATATCATGAAAAAAACTTACAGAACACTTGCGGCCGCCCTCATGGTGTCCGCAGTCCTCGCCGGGTGCCAACGGGAGGTAGAACTGACGAAAGTGGAGAAAGGTCTGCCGGTCAGCATTTCATTCAACGTCGAGGTTCCGAAGATGGATGAAGTTGTCAACACGAGGACCACTGACGAGCAGGAGACCAAAATAGAGAAGATGGCGATCCTCTTCTACGATGCGGACAGGGCGAACTCGAAGCCGGTCGTGGTGAAGGTGAATGACCTTGGCGCCCCAACCCTGGAGAACACAACGACCAACTGGCTCTACAAGATCAATCTTGACGAGGAGCAGCTCGACGGGGTCTACAGCGGGACATGGTACATGTACCCTATCGCCAACTACGACAAGTACACGGTGGTCGATCTCAACAACCTCGCGGGGAAGACCCTTGCGGAGTTCAAGGAATATACCATCACAGCCTCGGGACGTAACATCACCTCCACATCCGTGATGATGTCGGGGCGCTACGGCACCGACGACAACACGACAATCACCCTGAAGCCTGGCGATAACACATTCGACAATGTGTTCCACCTGAAGAGAATCGTCTCCAAGAGCATATTCAAGTTCAAAAACGGCTCCGGAGTGACCTTCACCCCGCAGAAGTACAGCATCTACAACTACTCCACTTCCTCGACACTTCTGGAAAGGAACGCGCTGGATGAATATGCCGGAGCCGGCTCGTTCATGGAATTCAAGGACTTGCCTATCAATGAAAAGGATGCGGAGAACCTGCCTACATTCTTCTTCTACATGCCGGAGAATGTCCAGAAGGCAGCCAACAAGGAGGGTTCCTGGGCCTACACTGACAGGGAAAAAAGGGTCGCTGATGACTACAACACCTTCGCCAACGCCCCTGCCAATGCCACTTATGTTGTGGTTGAGGGGACATACTCTGGTCCGGGAAAAACCGGTGATGAAGGAACCGTGACAGGAACCGTGAAGTACACAATCCACCTCGGGAACTTCGACACGAGGGAGGACAAGGGCGGTTCTTTCGACAACTTCTCAGTGAAACGCAACACGAAGTACACCTACACGGTCACCGTCAACGGGGTCAACAGCATCATCGTAGAAGCGACAACGAATGTAGAAGGACAACCTGGGGCCGAGGGCTACATCATCAAACCTTCTCCACACGTTGTCGTCAACCTTGACTCCCACTATGAGAATGTGCTGTTGTCATTCTCGAAGACAAACATCGAGAAATGCATCGTCAGCGGCACAGTACCGGCAGGAGAAGGAAAGATGACATCCTTCACCGTTAAGGAAGCATCCACTGATTCGCACCTTAAGGACATCGCCTGGGTGAAATTCGGCAAGCCTGCCAGTGAGACAACATTCGCAAATTATCCTGGAGACGCCAACTTGGTGAACATCTACGACTTGATTGAAGAGATAAAGTTCGGCACCGCGACACACTGCATAATAAGCGGAGACAATGTCTACACGCAGGCCTACGTGGACGAGTACTTCTACAATGGCAAGCCTTACAAGGACTTCGTCAACACGGAGGACAGGATCTTGTCATTCACTATCGGCAATGCCAATATAAGCCAAGACGGCCAAAGCACGTACGTAGAAGGTAATGGCTTCACGCTCAAGCAGAAGTCCATCAAGACTTTCTACAACGACAATGCCGGCAATCCGTTCGGGTTGGAGACTGTGGAGGAGACACCGGATAATACCTTTAGCGAAAGCACCGATTACCAGGACCTCGGGACAAATGCGCAAAACGGATTGACAAACACCCGCGCCATAGTCCAAAACGCATCGTCTCAAAATTGGACGGATTTTGTCAACATCACAAATAACGGATTCACCGGTTCAACCGCTCCTACAGCAAGCGAGATCATGACCGCGAAAGGAGCAAACCCTCTTTACCAATGTCTCTCCAGAAACAGAGACCTCAACGGCAATGGCACGATTGACCAGGACGAGATCAAGTGGTACGTCCCTACTTACCGCCAGTACATCTACCTGTGGTGCGGAATGAAGTCGATTCCACCTGACATAACGTTCGAACACGAAAACTACGTCACAAGTATGAAAGGTGGTTACCGCATTTGGTGGGCTTATGAAGGCACGGCTGTCGGCTCCGCTGAAGGCGCGGCTGCAAAGGTACGCTGCGTAAGAAACCTTACCGACAGAACCGACGATGTCTCGGCCATCTCATCGACAAATGACAACTACACGGTGACAATCACAGGCCTTAAGGACGAAGCGCTGAGAACCAACACACAGGAAGGAGAGTACCCGGAACACATGCACTCCGACCCTTCCAGCACATTGCCGAGAGCTTTCACAATCGCCAAGAATGATTTGACGGCTGATGTTGATGTAACAATAGCGGCTTCGACTAATTACACAACTAATGCAGGACAAATAAGCAATTTGGTGGATGGCAATGAAGATACATATTGGCAATCAAACGATTATCAAAGATCAGGTAGATATGTGCTGCTTACATTTTCCGCCCCTGTCAAGGTGACATCAGTTCGTGTTTTATCTAAACAGTCTACGCAGTCTCCACAAAATCAGACTTTACAGATTTCATCAGATGGAACCACTTGGACAGACATTGGCACAGTGAATACTACTGATGTTACCGTGACAACCAATCTTGACATGTCTGTAAAATACGTACGGCTTTACCAAAAGAGCTGGTATTACAGCCAGCTTTATCTGAATGAGATAAATGTCAACTACACAACAATCAAGAACACATTCACATACGATGAGATTGTTAGTGGGGATAGTTGCGAGAGGTACTACACTGAAAAAACAGACAAATCCGATTTGGGAAAGTGGAGAATCCCGAATGAGAAAGAGCTTTACTTTATTCAGTTATACCGCGGGAAGGAGATTACTCCTAATCTTTCAAATGGAGGAAGTACGGGCTCGTTTTATGCAGCAAAAACCAAGTTTGATCGAAATAAGTACGGCACTGACACACACATGATATATTACATTATGAAAGACAATACGAGCGGCAATCCTATCATAATCACAGGCCATGGACAAAAAGACTCGGAGTTTAGAATCCGCTGCGTTCGTGACGCTGATCCTGTCACAAAATCCTATGACTCCTCCTACGGAAGCGGAGGGACGGGATTCGGCCTGTAGCAAAGGCTACGACCTGAAACTAACCTATGACTGAATAGGTTAATTTTTAAACAACACATAAATGATGAAACGAATTCGTTTGGATTTTGCGTTGATGGCATCCGCGGCACTCATGACCGCATCTTGTGTCAACAACAATGAGATGCGGCTCTCAGTCCCTGAAGAGATCACTTTGACAGGAGAACTCCTGCGGCCGCCCGTGACAAGAACACAACTTGACATCGAACCGACAGAGGATGGATCACTTGGAATAATGTGGTCACCCGGTGACAAGATCGGGGTGTTCGGCAAATCCACCAAAAACGCAGAGTTCCACGGAACGTTCACCACTGCTGTAGCATCAGGATTGTTCTCCGGTAAAATGACCGGAGACAATCCTGAATTTGCTTACTACCCTTTCGTGGAAGGAGCCACAGACAGCAAGGCCATCCCGGTCACCGTCGCCAAAGTGCAGACCTACACCGACGCGACCTCGATAGCCGCCAATGACGTGAAAGCCAGCGACACCCCCGTCAAGAAAGCCGACGGCTCCCACAGCTTCGTGTTCAAGCCCATGGTTTCCATCCTGAAAACAGAAGTGACTTTCGGCTCCAAGCTTGCCGCCATCGGAAGTACGGAGAAGCTGCAGTCCATAATCTTCAGGCAAAAGAACACGGGCATCAGTGCCGGTCGTTCGTGGACGGGAGATTTCACAATGAACCTAGGCAATCTGGCTTCGGGTCTTACTGCGGTTGACGGCAAGACCGCTCCCGAAATCACAATCAAACTGTCAAACGATGAGGATGGTGGAGTAGCTGTAGGAAACAAGGCTGTCGCCTTCGCCACGATCGCACCAGACATCAAAAAGGGAGATGTGATTGAGATCGAGCTCCGGACCAATGTGCACAAGGTCACATTCGAGGTCAAGGCGGTTGCAGATTTCAAGGCCGGAGTTTGTTATGATGTTCCTTTAAGTCTTGACAATCTGAAAGAAGAGCATAACTTCACGGTCGGGAACCTTGACGCCAATCCGCCGGCATTCGAGAGCTTCAAGTTCGAGATTGCTAACAACGAGGCCAGCCTTCTGAAGAAGACAGCTGTCCTGAACACAAGCACAACGAAGACGGAAGTCAAAGCTGCCGAGGATTTCACCTGCGACATAGACAAGACTCTCAACACGGTTTCATGCTGCATCCCTTATCTTTACAACTTCACTCTTGCCCCTACCTTCACCGTGGCGGAAGGGGTGAAAGTCTACTGCAACGGTAAGCTTCAGGAGAGCGGTGTCTCAACACAAGACTTCAAGAATCCTGTTGAATATACCCTTGTTGACGGGACAGAGAAGAGCACGTTCACAGTTTCTGTGAACAACACCGGACTGCCGGTGGTTGTCGTCAACGTCAACACTCCGGGAACAGTCAGCTTCCTTGACTTCGCCATCCCTGCCAAGGACAAGGACTGGAGCGAGGCCGACGACATCGCTGTCTACAAAAACGGTGTAGCGGACTTGAATAAGGCCGGTTGCAGCATCAGGCTCAGGGGAAACACGTCATCCAATTACGACAAGAGGCCGATGGCTATCAAGCTGAACAAAAAGGCGGGCATCCTTGGGATGAAGGAGCACAAGAGATGGATTCTGCTCTCTCCGTGGACGGACATGTCACTCATTCGTAACTATCTGGCGTTCAACATCGCCCAGACCATCCAGAACCATTTCATCAACGGGCCGACGGACGGAAGCACCTTAGGTAAGGGATTGGTCTGGAATCCTTCAGGGCAGAATGTCGAGCTGGTCATCAATGGCATCCACGCCGGCAACTATCTCTTCTGCGAGCAGATCAAGATTAATAATAACAGGCTGAAAATGACAAAACCGATATTTGAGGATGTTGTCGAGAAAAACACAAGCCCTACCGTGAAGGATTGCAGCTACCTTATCGAGTTCGACAATAATTTCGACGAGACCTGGAGATTCAAAACCACGATGCGTGAATTGCCTTGCTTGTTTAAGGATGACTTCAAGGTTACAGCGAAGAATGGCACCACATATGATGGCAGCGCGATTTTCGAGAATCTGAAAACCTACATCAACGCCATCGAGAGCAACCTTACTTATGGTTATTACACAGAGGCCTACAAGAGTCTCGACATCAACTCCGTGATCGACTACTGGTTTGTTTACGAGATCGCCATGAACGATGAGATCCAGCATCCGAAGAGTGTCTACATGTACAAGGACGGGGACGGAAAACTCAGCGCCGGGCCGGTTTGGGACTTTGACAGCCAGAACTTCACGAATGTGGACACGGAAAAGAACGCGTACTACTATCACACATGGAGTTCACTTCTCATCGAAAGAGCCATTAAATATAATGAAAACCCAAGGAGGTACTATATGTGGTGGCCTCTGTTGATGAAGGATCAGAACTACATCAATAGGGTCAAGGCTCGCTGGGCGGATGTCTACCCAGACTTGATTGATGTCGCCAACAGAGTCGTGGAGGAGAGGCGCACCGCAAACAGGCTTTCTGATGAGTATAACCGAAAGATTTGGAAGGTCGGTAATTATCTGGATGAGCATTGGCTGTGCGGTGACGAGAATATGGAGTTCGACGATGTGATGGACAACCTCAAGTACTGCTACAACAAGCGTCTTGAGAACCTCAACAACACCATCACCAACCTTCGTAAGTGGAACTGATCACACAATACCGATGAATCTCTGATCTTACCCTTTGATTATTACCGGCAATTTTGCTAATTTTGTATCCCGGTGAGAGGTCTTGCTCAGGCCTCTCACCGCTTTTGTGAAGAGTCATTTCTCCACTATAGGGAACAGTAAACTCTGAGTTATTCAATTTAATATACCTATAATCCCTGATCCAGTATATGCCGTAATTTATTTACGGATACGTTGTTTTTTTGTACCTTTGTAGTCAAAATATCACTAATCAATATTGTCATGTTAACGAGATTTGCAGTTAAGAACTATAGAGGGTTCAAGAATCGTATCGAGTGGGACTTGTCTCATCCGAGCAATTATACGTTCAATAACGATGCAGTACGTAATGGCATTGTAAAGAACGGTATTATCTACGGACCGAATGGAGCCGGTAAGTCGAACTTCGGATTGGCAATATTCGACATTGCCAACCATCTTTCTCACAAGTGGAAGAAGCCTGATTACTATCTGAATTATGCATGTGCGTCATGCCACAACGAGCCGGTTGATTTCGATTACACATTTTCTTTCGACGGTCATGTGGTAGTATACAGTTACAGTAAAATAGCATCGGAACTGAAAGGCGATATCATCAGCGAAAAGCTAATAGTAGACAAAAAAGAGATTCTTGTTAAAGACAAAGACGAATTGGCTATTTCCGAAGAATTTGGCTTGACCGCCGTTGCCATTCAGAATCTTAAAGATAGTGCCAACAACATTTCTATAGTAAACTATCTATTGAGTTCTGTGCCACTTCCCAAAGACCATGCCCTGCTACAACTTCGCGATTTCGTAGAGAATATGCTATTCTTCAGAAGTCTCGACTACCGTGAATTCATTGGCTTGAAGGAAGGTGGCAGCAACGTGGAAGAGTATATCATAAAGAACAACCTTGCTGACGACTTTGCAGCTTATTTGAAAGAAGTAAGTGGTCAGGAGTATGAGTTTGCACCTAACACGAAGGGCGACAACATTCTCTTCTGCATAATGAACGGTGTGAGAATTCCGTTCCTATGGGTTGCATCCACAGGCACAAGGAATCTGGAGTTGCAGTATTATTGGCTGAAAGAGATGGACAACGCTTCGTTCGTCTTCATCGACGAGTTTGATGCTTTCTACCACCACGAACTATCATATAAGATTTGCAAGCGATTGTTTGAAGGCAACAACCAGGTGTTCGTAACCACCCACGACACATTCCTTCTTTCCAATGACTTGCTTCGTCCTGATTGTTTCTTTATCCTCAGGAACAACGAAATAAAGGCTATTTGTGACTTGACGGACAAGGAACTTCGTTTTGCCCATAACTTGGAGAAACTATATAGAGGCGGAACTTTTGGCCTATGATTCTGTTTGTATTTGAAGGCGACGAGCGTGAGCCTCGCCTGTATAGAACATTGGAAAGACTCTATTTCCCGAAGGTAAATGACAATATCATTTGTTCTTTCGGGAATAACATATATGACCTTTACAATGAGCTGAAGGAATATGAAGACGGTGGAGATATTGTTTCTGTCATGCGAGAACGCTTGGCAGCAAGAGGTGACTCCATCTTGAACGGTATCAGAAGTTCAGACATTTCGGAAATATTCCTATTCTTTGACTATGACTTCCAACACTCTCACCTTTCGCTTGAAGAAATCAATCAAAGAGTAGAAGAGATGCTGGCATTGTTTGCAGACGAAACCGAGAACGGAAAGCTCTACATCAACTACCCGATGATTGAGTCCATCCGCTATACCAAGGAACTTCCCGACAACGATTATGCCAACTATGTAGTAAGCAGAGAAGAGTGTAAGGATTTCAAACGTCTGGCTCGTAATTTTTCGGCTTATGACAGTCTCGACCACATCTTGCTCAAGGATGGCGAAACGCCGACCAAGGAAAAGTATATGAAGGTGAAAGACAACTGGCAATTTCTTAAGCAGATGAATGTCAGTAAAGCTAACTTGCTTATAGCAGGAGTAAATGCAATGCCAAAGGAGAAGTCTGTTGTCAATCAGCTATCAATATTCGAAAGGCAACTCTTGCTCCATGTCAAACCCAATAGAAGTGTTGCTGTATTAAATTCTTTTCCTATTTTCATCTACGAGTATATGAAATAACAATGTGCATACGGTTCCTTATTTATGAACCGCAAAGATACTCCGGTGGAGTTATGCGGAAAAGACGGGGTTTACCGAATGCTTACGACTGATCACACCACACCGATGAATTTCTGATCTTACCCTTTGATTATTACCGGCAATTTTGCTAATTTTGCGTTCCGGTGAGAGGTCTTGCTCAGGCCTCTCACCGCTTTTGTGAAGAGTCATTTCTCCACTATAGGGAACAGTAAACTCTGAGTGTAAGCATTCGATAAAGTACGACTGTCAGTTTGCTCACGAAGGCCTCCCGCGGGTCTCGCTCGTGAGCCAAAGCGCCTGTTTTGCGCACGAAGACCACCTGCGGGTCACGCTTGTGAGCAGGAACGCCCGTTTCGCTCACGAAGGGCGCCCGCGGGTCACGCTCGTGAGCAGGAACGCCTGTTTCGCTCACGAAGGCCGCCTGCGAGTGTAAGCAAATCCGTTGATGACCGATAACAAAAAACCGTTCTTATCGAAATCCGGCATTAGCGAGGTCGGATTGATCTCAGCAAGACATGTATTGATTACAATATCGAAGTTACAGATTTTATCCATGCATCATTGCTTACATTAACTATTATTATTCTGAATGTCAAAACTTATGATCTCAAACATCCAATCGGCACAACATACACTCCATCTGTTCGTTTATAGGCAAAGTCACCAACACCTGTCAGCACCATACAAAAAGCAGGGGCTTTCATTCGGGAGGTGTCTATGATATTTGAAAGTGCCATTAAGGTTTTTGCACCGTCCTCAATCAACTTTTCTCCACCTAACTTTATTTCAATAAGACCATATGAGCCATTACGCAAATGTACCACAGCATCACATTCCAAACCATTCTTGTCTCTATAATGATATACAGAGCCATCCAAGGCATCGGCATAAACCCTAAGATCTCGAATGCACATTGCCTCAAAAAACAACCCAAATGTATTCAGGTCATTAATTAAATCATTAGGACCTAGTCCAAGAGCTGCCACACCAACTGACGGGTCGACATAGTACCTTGTGTCTGATGTGCGAACAGCGGTTTTACTTCTTAAGTTGGGATTCCACGCCGGCATATCCTCTATTATGAATATTTTCCGCAAGGCAGTAAGGTATGAATCTATTGTTTCATCACTTACATCCTCCGGTTCATTTGCGGATATATCGGCAAGGATTGTCGCGATACTTGCTTGAGAGCCTTGATGTCTGGCATAAGAACGCATAATTCTCTTTGCCCGTTCGGCATCTCGTTTTACGTTGTCAACTCGTGATATATCGCTATTTGTTATCGCTTTATAATATTCTGTCGCCTGCAATAGTGCTGCCTTTTCTGTTTTCTTTTGCAAAGCCTTAGGCCACCCTCCACGGCAAACAACAAAAGCAAGCATCGGTAATGTAAGTTTATTCAAAGCTCCTATTTTATCAGGTGTAAGAAACAAATCCGATAGGCTTATCTCACCAGTAGAGTCGCCGGATTCCCACAAACTCATAGGGCGCATGGTAAGCCATCCGTATCTTCCAGTACCTGTATGATGAATATCTTTAGCTTCAGCAGGCACCGCAGAACCTGTAAGCATAAATTGTCCATCTTCGCCTCTATGGTCTACCTCAAATCGGATGGCATCCCAAAATTGGGGAACTTCCTGCCATTCATCAATCAAACGAGGAGTTTCCCCCTCAAGCAAAAAGCTAATATTTGTTTGTGCCATCTGTTTGTATTGCTGCTGTTTGGTAGGGTCATCCATATAAATAATGCTTTTAGCCTGTTGCTCTGCTGTAGTTGTTTTGCCACAAGCCTTGGGACCTTCTATCAAGACAGCACCCATTGCCTCTAATTTATCACGTAGCAGTTGATCTGCTATTCGATTCTTATATTCCATAGAATTATATTTTGGTGCAAAGATAGTACATTCCTTTGTAATTCAATTCATTTTGAATATTTTTTTGGAAAAATGGCGTATTTATATTTGGATATTTGGCTTTATTTTGATTGGGAATTTGGCGTGCACTTATTTTAAACATTTATCGACAGAAGCAAATGTAAGAGATTGACATGAAAATGATTAGAGGCTATTTTAAAGAGAATAAGGCTTCGTTCCTTAACAGTACCACATTCTATGTGGACAGAACCGTCATAGAGACCAATGAATGTTACCCTGCGGTTTATAAACCCCGAATCGTCTGATCGGGTAATAAGGTGACACACTCTCTATTCGCGATGAAAGGGGCGAAGATGCCGTTAGACATTCCGATTATCAACTCTAAACACTATTTAATATCATGAAGACAAGTTCATTTTTAGTTGCCGCTACACTCTGCGCATCTGTGCTGTTCGCGGCCTGCAGTGAGAAAATGATGACAGACGAGGAACTGCTTGCGGAACAGCGGGTGGCCACGTTTGAGGAAGAAAGTGAGAATGAGCCTGTAACCAGGGCTTGTACCTCAAACGGAGCTTGGATGTCCGGATTAGATGACGCGACTCCATTCGCCAGACTCTCTATTCCTGGTACACACGACGCTGTCACAGGAGACGGAACGGCATTTTCGATCGGAAGGACACAAAGCCTTGGGCTGTCGGCACAATGGGATCTTTGAATACGGGCGTTCGATTTCAGACCGGGCTACCGCAGCGTGCGTGTCAGGGCGTTCAAATACAAGAATGAGCTTCACGTCTACCATGGATTCATTCCTACCAAGACTTCTTTCAAGGCTGCGGTTCAGACACTTATGAACAAAATCGACAAGAATCCGTCAGAATTTGCCGTGGTCATCATGCAGTTCGAGAACGGAAGTCCTTTCTACAACGACCGCTCTGTGTGGAACTCCCTGATGAGTGAGTTCCTTGGGAGCGAGGAACTGTTCCCGTCAAGATTCAGGATTGATTATCGTCCAGACTTGACCGTGGGTGACCTTAGAGGCAAGATTCTAATTCTGTCACGTGATGCCTACGCCGATGAACCAATCACCGGAGGCTACATCTCAGGATGGAGTTTCGCCGAGGAAGGAACGACCAATGCCAGGATCACCAGCCGCATTGCAGAGGGAGTGCTTGGAGTTCAGGACTACTATCACGTTGAGAAGCCGGAGGTCAAAGTGAAAGCGGTGAGCGATTTTATGGACTGGGCATCCGACAACTCTGTAAAAAATGCTTGGACAATCAACCACACTTCAGGCTACACAGGTGTAATCTCCACAGACAACACCTATCGCGAGAACGCTGCCAACAACAACCCAACCGTCTATCGCCGCTTGATCAACGGAGAGTGTTCCGCAACAGGAATGATCATGATGGACTGGGTAGGCAACTTTAAGTCCGGACGCTACGAGGTCTATGGCGATCTCCTGCCTCAGGCCATCATCAACAACAACTTCAATTACTTCAAAAAATAGTGTTCCTTTGACACCGGACAAGGAGCATGCATTTTAGCCCCCAACCCGGTGACCATACCATAGGCAGCGGCGGCCAAAAGTTTGGCCGCCGCTGCTATTTTCAAAACCATGCGCACAATGAGGAGTCTGAAGGCCGCCCGCGGGTCACGCTTGTGAGCAGGAACGCCTGTTTCGCTCACGAAGGCCGTCCGCGGGTCTCGCTTGTGAGCAGGAACGCCCGTTTTGCTCACGAAGGGCCTGGCACTTAGTACATATTCGACTTCTGACCTACTTTACTGGCGTGCTGTCGTGGTTACTGGCGGCGGTACCCATGAATGAATATTCCTTGGCGAACATATTCGTTAAAATTATCCGTGATAAGTGGGAGTTGTTATTGCGAAAATGGTTATTTTTTGCAAAATGTTTTTTTTGTTGGTAGATGCCTTGGGTAAGAAAGAGTGTGCCGGTGGCATATTATTGACGGCTAAGGATTATCTACCAAAAAGATTTGGACAGGCTGGAGAGGTTGAACAGAATGAACAGGTTGAACAGAATGAACAGAATGAACAGGTTGAACAGATTTGTTTAACGAATACATAGACGAATACATAGTTAGTTAACCTTAATAATTTGGAAGAAAATGGTTAAAGTCAATTTGGGAGGATGCGCCTCCTTTGTCAAGGATGAAGATTACAAGAAATACGTCGGCAAGGCTCTTGAGGCCTTCGATGTACTTGAAAACGAGAGCGGTGCGGGCAACGACTTCCTCGGATGGAAGCACCTGCCATCGCAGACGCCGGAGTCACTGATCTCCGATTGCGAGGCGGTACGTGACTGCTGGAAGGCAAAAGGTGTCAACCTGGTGGTCGTTATCGGCATCGGTGGATCCTATCTCGGAGCCCGCTGCGCCATCGAGGCACTCTCCCACAATTTCGCCAAGCAGCTTGGCGGGGCGAAAGAGGCTCCTGAGGTTGTCTTCGCAGGTAACAATCTTTCCGAAGAGTACCTCGCGGAACTGATGGATCTTGTGGCCGAGAGGAATGTCGCCACCGTGGTGATCTCCAAGTCCGGCACCACAACCGAGCCGGCGGTCGCGTTCAGGATCGTCAAGGAACACATCGAGAAGACCTACACTGACGCTTCCGAAAGGATTGTCGCCATCACCGACGCTCACAAGGGTCCCTCAAGACCCTCTCCACACAGGAAGGCTACAAGACATTTGTCGTTCCGGACAACGTGGGAGGCCGGTTCTCCGTCCTCACTCCGGTCGGACTTCTGCCGATCGTGCTGGCGGGATTCGATGTGCGCGAGATGATCGCCGGCGCTGTCGAGATGGAGAAGGCTCTCGCGGTGAAAGGCGAGGAGAACCCTGCGGTACAGTACGCGGCGATGAGGAACCTGCTCTATTCGGAACTTGGCAAGAAGATAGAGATCCTGGTTGCCTACAATCCTAAGTTCCAATACCTTGGAGAGTGGTGGAAGCAGCTCTACGGCGAGTCGGAAGGCAAGGATCTGAAAGGAATATTCCCGGCCTCCGTCAACTTCACCACAGACCTCCACTCGATGGGACAGTTCATCCAGGACGGTGACAGAGACGTGTTCGAGACCGTTGTGAGCATCGAGAAGAGCAACCGTGAGATTGTCATCGGAAGCGACGCGCAGAACCTCGACCAGCTCAACTACCTCGCCGGCCAGCACGTGGAACACTGCAACGCCATGGCCCAGCTTGGAACCAAGCTCGCGCACATCGACGGCGGCGTGCCTCAGCTGGAGATCGCCATCGAGAGGATCAACGCCCACAACCTCGGCGGCCTGTTCTACTTCTTTGAATATGCCTGCGGGATCAGCGCCTTCGCAAATGCGGTGTCGTGGAGGTCAGCGCCGAAGGCCTCGTGCTTGGCATGGAGGAGAAGCCGTCAGAGCCTCGCTCCCACTGGTGCTGTCCCCCGTTCTACTACTACACCCGCAAGGACGCAAGCCTGATCTCCGCCGGCATCACCGCCGGATGCGGCACCGACGCTCCCGGCAGCTACATAGTCTGGCTCTCCACCCAGACCCCTGTCCACGCAATGGAGATGCCCGGACACCGCTACGACATCGGCAACCTTGAAAGCTACCACACCGTCTGCGAACAGTACGACGGAATCCAGCCGACTGCCACGAAGTGACTCGTGAGCATCCTGACGGACGAGGACAAAAAAAAGAGAGGGTGTGAAATCACATCCTCTCTCTTATTATCTGATTATCATCCGATTATCCGATCGTCTTTACTGCTCGTCAGGACCTTGATCGTCCGGGCCGTTCTGTGGACCCTGTGGACCGGCCTGCGGGCCGTAAGGGTTCTGAGGCCCCTGTTGGGCACCGGCCTGGGCGGCGCGGTTCATGTCCTCTGAGGCGGCGTTCCAAGCCTTCGTGAGTTCCTCGGTGTAGCGGTCGATGTCAGAGATGTTCTGATTCTTGACAGCCTCCTTGAGGGAGCCGAGGGCTGACTCGATGGCTGACTTCTTGTCAGCAGGAATCTTGTCGCCGTAGTCCTTCAGGTTCTTGTCGGACTGGAAACAGAGAGCGTCGGCGTTGTTGATCTTGTCAACCTTCTCCTTGGCCTCCTTGTCGGCGGCCTCGTTGGCCTTCGCCTCGTCACGCATCCTCTGTATCTCGTCGTCAGACAGACCTGATGAAGCCTCGATTCTGATGTTCTGTTCCTTGCCGGTAGCCTTGTCCTTGGCGGACACGTTCAGGATACCGTTGGCGTCGATGTCGAAGGTAACCTCGATCTGAGGTATTCCCCTCGGAGCCGGAGCTATTCCGTCCAGATGGAAGAGACCGATCTCCTTGTTGTCCTTCGCCATAGGACGCTCACCCTGAAGCACGTGGATCTCTACAGAAGGCTGGTTGTCAGCCGCGGTGGAGAACACCTGAGACTTGTGGGTAGGGATGGTCGTGTTAGACTCGATGAGCTTTGTCATCACACCACCGAGGGTCTCGATACCGAGTGACAGCGGAGTGACATCAAGCAGAAGCACATCCTTCACATCACCTGCAAGCACACCGCCCTGGATTGACGCGCCGATGGCCACAACCTCGTCTGGGTTGACACTCCTGTTAGGCTCCTTGCCGAAGAACTCCTTGACAAGTTCCTGTACCTTAGGGATACGTGTTGAACCACCCACGAGAAGAACCTCATCAATATCGGAAGCGTTCAGACCGGCGTCCTTGAGTGCCTGACGGCAAGGCTCGATAGACCTCTGGAAGAGGTTGTCGCAAAGCTGCTCGAACTTGGCTCTGGTAAGAGTCTTTACAAGGTGCTTAGGAATTCCGTCAACCGGCATGATGTAAGGCAGGTTGATCTCGGTCGATGTCTGGTTGGACAGCTCGATCTTGGCCTTCTCGGCGGCTTCCTTCAATCTCTGAAGGGCCATAGGGTCTTTCTTCAGGTCGATTCCGCCGTTCTCGTTGGCAAACTCCTGGGCGAGCCAGTTGATGATCTCCTGATCGAAGTCGTCACCTCCAAGGTGTGTGTCACCGTTGGTTGACTTAACCTCGAAGACTCCGCCACCAAGCTCAAGGATGGAAATATCGAATGTACCACCACCAAGGTCATACACAGCGACCTTCATGTCCTTGTTCTTCTTGTCAAGACCGTAAGCCAGGGCTGCGGCCGTAGGCTCGTTGATGATTCTCTTGACATCGAGTCCGGCGATCTTGCCGGCCTCCTTTGTGGCCTGACGCTGTGAGTCTGAGAAGTAGGCCGGAACTGTGATGACAGCCTCGGTGACTTCCTGACGGAGGTAGTCCTCGGCGGTCTTCTTCATCTTCTGGAGAATCATCGCTGAAATCTCCTGAGGTGAATAGAGCTTGCCGTTGATGTCAACACGCGGAGTGTTGTTCTCACCTCTGACAACCTTGTAAGGCACTCTGGCGATCTCCTTCTGAACCTGTTCGTAAGTCTCACCCATGAATCTCTTGATGGAGAAGACTGTGTTCTGCGGGTTCGTGATGGCCTGACGCTTTGCAGGGTTACCGATCTTTCTTTCACCGCCATCGGTAAAGGCGACTACTGAAGGGGTGGTTCTTTCACCCTCGTTGTTGATTATGACGGTTGGCTGATTGCCTTCCATGACCGCAACGCACGAATTCGTGGTTCCAAGGTCGATACCAATAATTTTTCCCATATTCTTAATCTCCTATT
>ERZ1026850.520-NODE-520-length-23597-cov-4.725597_pt1 | contig 23597 bp, 19 predicted proteins | sample MGYA00380155_ERZ1026850 | MGnify/ENA primary metagenome ERZ1026850 (study PRJEB33269, sample SAMEA4719791) | human gut metagenome | biome: human-associated habitat; feature: organic feature; material: feces | place: Cameroon | collected 2013-10 ... | reverse complement strand
TCGCCAGCGTCAGATGTGTATAAGAGACAGGCATAAGAGTTTTCCTCTCTCGCCGGGACACTTTACTTTCTTTTATTATGTACTGTCTGCACAGATTAGATTGCGAAATCACCTTTCACATCACCATTGATTACATAGTATACCTTGTTTTCTTCTGGTTTTACATATAATTCAACCGTCTTGAAATCAGCTGCCTTCTGCTTTAAATCATATTTCCATACATCTTTTGCAATCTGGATTAAAGCCTCTGTTGTATATTTCTTATCTGCATACTCTACCTGAATAGTTGCTTTTACTTCTTCCTTCTTAGCAGTAACTTTCTTAGTTGCAGCTTTCTTGGTTGTCTCTTTCTTAGCAGCCGCTTTCTTTACAGTTTCCTTCTTTGCTGCCGTTTTCTTCTCTGCTACAGGTTTCACTTCCTTTGCAGGCTCTTCTGTCTTAACTTCTGCTGCTTTTGCTACAGGCTTCTCTGTTGCAGCTTTGATGACTGGTTTTGCCATTGCAGTTTTCTTGTTCTCTACCATAATAATACTCCTTCCCACATGTTCATTGTATATGAACATTACACATTTACGCTCCGTTTACTCCTCAGGATAAACTATCCTATGGAGCATTTTAGCGTGGTAATGTGGCAGTGTCAACAGACAATCTGTACAAATAGTTCAATTTTCCCTACTTTCCAAGTGCAAAATAGACAAGAACCGCCACTCCCAGCACGATACGATACCATCCAAACACCTTAAAGTCATGCTTTTTGATATAACCCATCAGGAAACGGATAACAACTACCGAAACCACAAAAGCAACTATCATACCTACGAACAGTATTATAAGCTCCGGACCGGTAAAGGCAAAGCCAAATTTTACCAGTTTTAAAAGGCTTGCCCCCAACATAACCGGGATAGCCAGGAAAAAGGTAAACTCTGCTGCCACGGTTCTGGATACTCCAATCAGGAGGGCTCCTACGATAGTCGCTCCGGAACGGGATGTTCCAGGGAAAATAGCTGCTAACAGCTGGAAAATACCAATCAGCAACGCGGTCTTATAGGTAATCTGATTCAGGCTTGTAATCTTTGGTTTGGCATTTTTATTATGGTTTTCTACTATAATAAAGGCGATACCAAATACAATCAGTGCGATGGCAACACACCACGGATTATAGAACAGAGCATCAAACACATCATCGAATGCCAGTCCGATAATGGCTGCTGGAATACAGGCAACCAGTATCTTAAACCATAATACGAAAATATCCTTCTGGATTACCGGCTTTTCCTTAAAATGAAATGGGAAAATCTTATTCCAGAACAGAAGAACTACCGCCAGAATAGCTCCCAACTGAATGACTACCAGAAACATTTCCCAGAATTCCGGGGAAACATCCAGCGTTACAAACTCATTTAACAGAATCATGTGACCGGTACTGCTGATAGGGAGCCACTCGGTAATTCCTTCTACAATTCCAAACAATACCGCTTTTAATATTTCAATCATTTTAGTCCTCATTTCTTAGCGGATTTTCAAGTCAGGTAAATCCACTCTATTGTATGTATTTATGCTTCCAGATATTCCAACAATTCCATGTAACAATCCTCGGCATCCCGGTAACCCTCTTCGTAAAGGAGCGTGAGCTTTGCCTTATCTTTTTCCACTCTGCCGACATCACTTACCTTTTTCGGACGGATTACAAAAATGTTTCCTTGTGCCTGCTGTTCCTCAATATACTGTACGGTGCTGTTATAAGTAAGATGTCTCTCACGCATCAGCTCATATACCTTCGGATATCTGGCATATCGCAGCTTCATCAGTGCCAGCTCCGCTCCCGCCGGTTGTCGGATATATCCTTCTTCCTTCGTCATAACCACTACATTTTTTCGATTACCATCCCGCATAGACTTTCTGAGCGGAATAGAATCTGAAATACCACCATCCAGATACAGTCTGCCGTTGATTTTCACATTACGGGCTGCAAGCGGCATGGAACTGGATGCCTGCACCGCTATCATATCCGTATGCATATCTTTTAATGGCAGATATTCCGGTTCTCCCGTTTTAATGTTAGTTACCACCGCATAGGCATTTCCTTCATATTGCTCGAAAGTGTCATAATCATAGGGATCCAGATAATCCGGTATCAGTTTGTAACACATATCCACACCAAATAAATCCCCCGTCTTTACCAGACTTTCCACGCTGCAATAAGTCTTTTCTTCCAGATAGTTTACATACACACGATATGCCCGTTTTTTCTGATGGGAAAGATAACTGCACAGATTACATGCCCCTGCCGATACTCCATAACAACTGGAAAAGAGAATTTCCTTTTCCATAAAAAAATCCAGTACGCCTGCGGTATAGATACCTTTCATACCGCCGCCTTCCAAAACCAGTCCTGCCTGATACATAGTCCTACCTCCCTGATTTATCCCGGCTTCCCCAGAAGTCTATTGCTGGTTCTAATATTCGTTCTTCACGAATTTCCGGAAAGCTTCCAAAGAACGTTCTACCTTCTCTGTATCAATACAATAAGCAATCCGGAAATAACCATCCACACCAAAGCTGTTGCTTGGCACTAAAATCAAATCATATTTCTTTGCCTTCTCACTGAAAGCAACGGCATCTTCTTCCAATGCCTTCGGGAACATATAGAAAGTGCCTCCTGGTTTCACACAGTCAAATCCAAGCTCTGTCAATTCCCGGTATAAAATATTCATGTTCGTTTCATAGACAGAAAGGTCTGCTGTCAAATCAAGCACCTCTGCCACTGCCAGCTGAATGATAGATGGGGGACAGTTGTGTCCGGTTCCTCTGGATATCTGTCCGCACATAGAGGTAATCAGCTCTGCATCCGTACATGCTGGGTTCACTGCCACGTATCCGATACGCTCTCCCGGAAGGGATAACGATTTCGAGAAAGAGTAGCAGGATAAGGTATTCCTGTAGAACTTAGACGGATATGGTGCATCCACTCCGTCAAAGATAATTTCCCGGTAAGGCTCATCGGAAATCAGGAAAATATCATGTCCGTATTGTTCCTGCTTCTCTGTCATAATCCGTGCCAGTTCCCTAATCGTTTCCGTAGAATATACAATGCCGGACGGATTGTTTGGTGTGTTAATCAAAACTGCCATTACCTTCTCTGTCAGCATCTGCTCAAAGGCTTCAAAATTAATCTGAAAAGATTTGGTGTCTGCCGGCACAATCTTAAGGTTTGCACCTGTCAGGTTGATATAAGGATTATACTCCGGAAAATAAGGTGCGAAAGTAAGCACCTCATCACCAGGCTGTGCCACACAACGGATAGCATGGGCAATAGCACCTGCCGCACCGGTAGTCATAAAAATATGATTTCCTGTATACTGCATCCCAAATCTGCGATTCAGGGACTCTGCTACTTTTTCCCTTACAGAAGGAATTCCAAGACTCTGGCTGTAACCATGCAATTCCATCGGATTCCTCTCCTGTAACATCTGAATCATTGTATCGGTAAATTTCTGCGGAACCGGTACAGACGGATTCCCCAGACTGTAATCAAATACGTTCTCGTATCCGATTTCTGCCCCTCTTGCTGTGGCAAATTCGGATAACTGACGAATAACGGATTTGCCCTGTAACATATCTTTATATTTCTGTACAATCATATTTTTCCTCCATGCCTGACCATTCTTTCTATAATGCTTTCAAGTGCATCAGGCGACCTTTGAAATCACCCCAGAGTGGCGGAATGTTAATACCAGCATAGTGTAAAGTGTCACCCCTATACTCCGTCTGCTTGATTTCCGGCCAGTCCTGTGCATTTTCAATCACATAGGTCTTCTCCGGGTTTAATCCCGGTATATGAATTCTTCTGCTGTGGAAGTTTGGTCTGTTCAACACCTGGATATAAGTCACCAAAGCTTCGCTCTTATCCTTAGCCACTATCTCATAGCAGTCATAGAAATGATTCTCTGCATAGTGTGCAATACGATAATAATCTCCCTGACGAACCAGGTCATTATATTTATGGTACATGGCAACCTGCTGCGGAATCATATTTCTGTCTTCTTCCGGAATTCTGGTCACATCCAACTCATAACCAAAGGTACCTGCCAGTGCCACATAACCTCTTGTTTCAAAAGGTGTGGTTCTTCCAACAGTATGGTTCGGGCAGTCCGATACATGCGCTCCCATCGTAGATAACGGATAAATCATAGCTGTTCCTGCCTGGATGGAAAGTCTTTCTACTGCATCGGTATCATCGGAGCACCAAATCTGCGGACTGTAATATAACATACCGGCATCAAATCTGGCACCACCACCAGAGCAGTTCTCTAATAACAGGTGTGGGAACTCTTTCGTTAATCTGTCCTGTAATTCATAGACTGCCAGTGCCTGTCTGTGATACAGTTCACCCTGTCTGTCAGCCTCCAGGCCGTAGCTTCCGATATCACAAATCTGTCTGTTCATATCCCATTTTACATATTCTATATTGGCACTATGCAGCACTGCAGCTACCATATCAAATACATAATCTCTTACTTCTTTTCTGGTTAAGTCCAATACATACTGATTTCTGGAAAGACTCGCTGTTCTTCCCGGAATGGCGATTGCCCAGTCCGGATGTTCTCTGTATAAGTTGGAATCCGGGGAAATCATTTCCGGCTCAAACCAGATACCAAATTTCATGCCAAGCTTGTTGACTTCTTCTACCAGATGCTTCAAACCGCCATTGATTTTGGACTCATTTACCTGCCAGTCTCCCAGACTTGTGTTGTCATCGTTTCGACAGCCAAACCAGCCATCATCCATAACCAGCATCTCGATGCCAAGCCTGGATGCCTGTCTGGCAATATCTAACAGCTTCTCTGTATTGAAATCAAAATAAGTTGCTTCCCAGTTGTTAATCAGAATCGGGCGCTTCTTATCCTTATACTCACCACGGATTAAATGATTTCTGTATAAATCATGGAAACATCTGGTCATACCGCCGATACCCTCTGCAGAATATACACAGACAACCTCTGGTGCCTGGAACTGTTCCCCAGCTTCCAGCTTCCAGCAGAAGTTCTCCGGATGAATCCCCATCATGGCACGCATGCTGCCGAACTGGTCTGCTTCAATCTGTGCTAAGAAGTTACCGGAATAGATGAAGTTCATGGCATAAACCTCACCAGCCTCCTCGGTTGTATTCTTCTGTTTCCATGCCATGAAAGGATGCTCCTGATGGCTGGACTCTCCACGGATGGAAGATACACTCTGCTTTCCCCTTAATACAGGTCTTGTCTGAATCGCACGTTCTCTTGCCCAGGAACCATGCAAGGTAATCATTTCGTAATCATCATTGTCCATATCCATGCATACAGACATTACCTTCGTCAGATAAATCGGCTCTTTTGCCTTATTTACTACCTTTACACTTCTTGCGATGGCATCGTTGTCTGCAAAAACGCTGTAAGATAAAATTACTTGCAGCTGTAAAACACTGTCCTCACAGGTAAGCTCCAGTGTCTTACACTCGCTCTCTTTGCCAAAGGTTGCCGGAAGCCCTTCCAGACCTTCTTTTCCATCATAGATACGATGCGAAACATAGGATAAAGATACACCGGCATGCCCACCCAGTGTTCTGACTGCAAAGCTTGACTCTCTGTAATCTCCCACATTATTTCCCGTATATTCTGTCGGGAAAGTATCCAGGAAAGAGTTTCTGTCTCTGTTATTCTGCGATGGTACAAATGGCGCTTCCATGGTACGCAGTAGATAAACCAGGTTATCCTCTGTCAATTTTCTTCCATAATATATATGTCCTACAAAATTCTCCTCATCCACAATGCCAATGCAATAGCTTGTGTGCGCTGTATCCAGCTTAAATACACGATTCTTTTCATTATAAGTAATGTTCATGTCCGGAATCCTTTCTTCCTTTTATTCTGTATTGCTCAATACAGTAAGTATACCATATCCCTTTCAATATGAAAGTTAATTTTCATCTTCTTCATCATTTGCCCAGGCCAGTGCACAACGAACTGCTCTTTTCCAGCCCTTTAACAACTTCCTTCGCTCCTCTGACTCCATTACCGGAACAAATTTCCTGCCCAGCTGCCAGTTTGCCAGAATCTCTTCCCGGCTCTTCCAATAGCCTACTGCCAACCCTGCCAGATAGGCAGCTCCCAGGGCTGTTGTCTCAATACAGCTTGGTCTGTGTACTGTCTGCCCTGTAATGTCTGCCTGAAACTGCATCAGGAAATCATTGGCGCTGGCACCACCATCTACTTTCAGTTCACTCATAGTAATTCCAGCATCCTCTTCCATCGCCTGCAGTACATCCACAGACTGGTACGCAATAGACTCTAACGTTGCCCGGACAAAGTGCTCCTTCTGGCATCCTCTGGTAATTCCTACCACCGTACCTCTGGCATACGGATTCCAATAGGGCGTCCCCATTCCTACAAATGCCGGCACCACATACACTCCATTGGAATCCGGCACTCTCTGAGCATATTTCTCGGAATGCTGGGATATCTTCATCATACGCATTTCATCCCGCATCCACTGTACGGCCGCCCCGGCTACGAAAACGCTTCCTTCCAGTGCATACTCCGGCTTCTCTCCGCTTCCTGCTGCAATGGTAGTCAGCAGTCCATTCCGGGAACTGATTGCCTGTTCTCCCGTATGCATTAACAGGAAGCAGCCTGTCCCATAAGTATTCTTGACCTGTCCCGGCTGGAAACAGCACTGTCCGAAAAGTGCCGCCTGCTGGTCTCCGGCTGCCCCTGCAATCGGTATCGCTGCCCCGAAAATGCTGCTGTCACTGACCCCCAGAAGACTGCTGGAAGGCTTTACCTGTGGCAGCATCTGCTCTGGTATCTGCAGCATCTCCAACAATTCTTTGTCCCATTTCAGTTCATGTATGTTATAAAGCATGGTTCTGGAAGCATTGGTATAGTCCGTTACATGGATGGCACCCTTTGTCAGGTTCCAGATCAACCAGCTATCTACCGTTCCGAAAAGGAGTTCCCCTCTCTCTGCCCGTTGCCTTGCGCCCTCTACGTGCTCCAGAATCCAGGCTATTTTACTGCCCGAAAAGTAAGCATCCGGTACGAGTCCGGTCTTTTCCTGTATTTTCCCGCCATATCCCCTTTCCTTCAACGCGTCAATATATCCGGCGGTTCTCCTGCACTGCCAGACAATGGCATTGTAGACAGGTTCCCCGGTTACTTTATCCCACACAATCGTTGTCTCACGCTGGTTCGTAATACCAATCCCCGCAATCTGCTGTGCACTGGCTCCGATATTTGCCATCGCCTCTATTGCCACTGCTAACTGGGACGCCCAGATTTCCCTGGGGTTATGCTCCACCCAGCCCGGCTGCGGATAAATCTGGGTAAATTCCTTCTGCGCCTTACTGCGAATCGTTCCTTCCTTATCAAACAGAATACACCGGGAACTGGTTGTCCCCTGGTCCAACGCCATAATATACTGTTGCATAGCCTTCTGATACTCCTTTATTTTTGCAGAATTTTGTCCTAAAATTTACGTTTTTTCTGACAATAATATTTTACAGGAAATATATCTGATGTTCAAGGATTCATGATATAATAGGCGCAATGGGAAAACAAGCGGCTGCAAAAGCAGACATTTGTTTTTCCTGCGCCATTAGCGAACGAATCTCCCGCAAAGCAGGAATAAAAGCGCGATAGCGCGAATTCGTGAGCTATACTTATGAGGAGAATAAGAAATGAGTATCGAAATTGTCTTACAGCAAATGATTATTATTTTTATCCTGATTGGAATTGGTATGGTTCTGTATAAGAAGGACATGTTTTCAGAAAATACTTCCAAGCAGGTTTCCGGCGTAATTGTAAATATTACCAATCCTGCACTGTTAATCTGTTCTGCCCTGGATGATGGTCCAAAGGTACCCTTGAAGGAACTGGGGATTTCCCTGGGTGCTTATACGATTGTCTATGGGATTCTGATTGCTGCCGCATTCCTGATTCCCTATCTTTTACGCGTTCCCAGGCCGCAGCATTATTCTTATCAGATGTTAACCATCTTTGGCAACGTAGGATTTATCGGCATCCCGCTTGCCTCCGCAGTCCTGGGTCCGGAATCTTTGATTTTTGTATCGATTTACAATCTGATTTTTAATATTCTGATTTATACCTTCGGTATTTCCGTATTAGAAAAAGCTTCCAGGCAGCAGGCACTTTCCACACCCACAGAAGCAGAAGACACTCTTCTTATCTCCGATGCGGATGCTTCCACACCCACTGCCGGCTGGAAGAAGCTGCTTAACCTGGGAACCATATCTTCTCTGGTAACCATCATCCTCTACCTGGCACCTATCCACGTTCCGATTATTGTTTCCAGCACCGCAGACTACATCGGACGGTCTACCACCCTGTTATCCATGCTGGTGCTTGGTGTTTCAGTCGCCCAGCTTGCCCCGAAGGATATTTTTACCCATCCGAAGCTGTATGGATTTACGATTCTCCGTCAGGTGCTGCTGCCAATCGGTTGCATCTTGCTGATGCGCCCTTTTATTACGAACACCCTGATATTCAACACTATGGTACTGATGCTTGCTGTTCCGGCAGCTAATATGCCACTGCTGTTATCGAAGCAGTTGAATCTGGATACAAGCACACTCTCCCAGGCGATTATCCTGACTACTATCCTGAGTCTGATAACCATTCCGATTGTGTGTCTGTTCCTTTAAGCGTAGAAAATTTTGTTCTTATGGAAAAAGGTTCGTCCATCTGTATCCCCCTCAGATTCTTAGCGGAAGGAGAATGCAGGTTGAACGAACCTTTCTTGTTTTTGTTTTATGCTGTTGCCCTTATACGGTCTGTACTTTAATCATGTTGGTTGTACCGGAGAATCCAATCGGAACACCGGAAGTAATAACCGTCAAATCCCCTTTTTCCAGCAATCCCATCTTGTGTGCTGCTGCGATTGCCCTGTCAAAAAGGTCAAATACTTCTTTCTCTTCCTTAATCAGAATCGGTGTAACACCCCAGGATAAGGATAACTGTCTGCACACCTTCTCTGTGGTTGCACAACTGATGATATCGCTTTCCGGACGGTATCTGGACACCATTCTTGCAGATCTGCCGGATTTGGTTACGGTCAGAATTGCTTTGGCATTGATATCAAGAGCCGTAGTACAGGTTGCATGACAGATAGCATCGGTAATATCCGGATTTGCTTCTCTTTCAAACTGGAAGAAACGTCTGCGGTAATCAATATCCTTCTCTGTACGCTCCGCAATTCTTACCATGGTCTTTACCGCCTCTACCGGATAAGCACCGGCTGCTGTTTCCCCGGATAACATAATCGCACTTGTGCCATCATATACCGCATTGGCAATATCTGTTGTCTCTGCTCTGGTCGGTCTTGGATTCTTAATCATAGACTCTAACATCTGTGTTGCCGTAATAACCTGTTTCCCGGCCCGATATGCCCTCTTAATAATCTTCTTCTGGATAACAGGTACTTCCTCGTAAGGAATCTCTACACCCATATCACCACGGGCTACCATAATGCCATCGGATACTTCGATAATATCATCGATGTTAGAAACACCCTGGGTATTCTCAATCTTGGCAATAATTCTGATTTCTTCCCCACCGTTTTTCTCTAATAACTTACGAAGCTGTATGATATCTTCTTTTTTCTGTACAAAAGATGCCGCAATAAAATCTACATCCTGGCTGATACCAAAGAGAATATCCTCTCGGTCTTTGTCACTGATATATGGCATAGACAAATCAACATCCGGTACATTCACACCTTTTCGGTTCGATACCACACCACCATTAATCACACGGCAGACAATGTCTTTCTTCTCCACCTTTTCCACACACATCTCAATCAGACCATCATCGATCAGTACGCGCATGCCTACTTCCAGGTCTTCGTACAGACGATCATACGTCACACTTACCTTATCCTTTGTTCCCTCTACCTCTTCTGCAGTCAGGGTAAATAACTGTCCGGCTGTCAGTGTAACCTTCCCTTCTTTAAAAGTCTTGATACGAACCTCCGGTCCCTTGGTATCCAATAGAATAGCCACCGGCTTGCCAACTTCCTTACGAAGCTTTTTTATCATATCCATTCTTTTCTTATGTTCTTCGTAACTGCCGTGGGAAAAGTTACATCTGGCAACATTCATTCCCTCAAGCATCATCTGTTTTAATACTTCCTCTTTGTCCGTGGAAGGTCCCATCGTACATACAATTTTGGTTTTACGCATTTTTTCCTCCAGTCTTATATCTGTTTACTATTCAGATACAGAGTTTTCCCTGTATTTCTTCCTAATATAATAGCGTGTCATCATCATACCATATCCTTTTATTATTCAACAAGTGCTTTCCGCATATTCTAACGTTCTATTAACAGAAGCACTCATCGCCAGAGACGAGATACGCTTTGCGAATCCCGCTCTGATTAGCGGTCGTCAAATGCACCTGCACAAGTGCGTGCATTTTCCTCGTCGCCATAACACAAAACGAACCCCCTGGCGGTGGAAGCACCAAGGGGTTCGTTTTATATATACAAACTAAGGGATATAGGTATACGCTTATTCAACGTCCTGCAATGCTGCAAAGTCTTCTTCACCGGTACGAACCTTAACAACTTTATCAACATTGTATACGAAAATCTTACCATCTCCGATGTGACCTGTGTAAAGAGCCTTCTTAGCGGCTGCTACAACAGCATCTACCGGAATCTTACTTACAACAACTTCTACTTTAACCTTTGGCAACAGGGTTGCATCCATCTCAACACCACGATACATATCACCGGCACCCTTCTGGATACCACAACCCATAACCTGTGTTACCGTCATACCGGTTACGCCTAAGTCGTTCATAGCTTTTCTTAAATGGTCATATCTGGAAAGTTTCGCAATAATGGATACTTTGTACATACCAGTTGAAGATACCATAGGAACCTGGGCTACCTTCACGGCTGCATCCTTCTGTGCCTCAGAAGCTTCTTCGTAGTCTTCTGTTCCAAGACTTGTGTTCTCATTTACTTCCATTGCCATTGTGTTAGATACATCCATGATACTGAATCCGGAGTATGCAGATGCAAGACCATGCTCTTTTGCATCCAGACCAACAATTTCTTCTTCTTCAGAAACTCTGAGTCCTACAGTTGCTTTAATAATCAGGAATACGATTGTAATGGTAACTGCTGTCCATGCTGCAACGGATACAAAACCGATTAACTGTAAACCAAGAAGTTTTAAACCACCGCCATAGAACAGACCTACTAACTCATTACCGGAAGCATCTGCGATAGAATATCCAGGTGCTGTGTTAGTTGCAAATAAACCAACTGCGATGGTTCCCCAGATACCGTTCATCATATGTACTGCTACTGCACCAACAGGGTCATCAATTCTTAATTTATAATCTAATAACCAGACACCAAATACTACTAATAATCCAGCTACAATACCAATCACGATTGCACCAAATGCATCTGTTACATCACAAGGAGCTGTAATAGCTACCAGACCTGCTAAAGAAGCATTCAGACACATGGAAACATCCGGTTTACCATATTTAATCCATGTGAAAATCATACAGGTTACTGTTGCGATTGCCGGTGCGATTGTTGTTGTTACGAAAATAGAACCTAACTGTTCTACACTGGTTGCTGCTGCACCGTTGAAACCATACCAGCCAAGCCAGAGAATGAATACACCAAGTGCACCAAGTGGAAGGCTGTGACCAGGGAATGCATTTACTTTAATAATCTGTCCGCTTTTATCTTTGGTAAATTTACCAATACGGGGACCAAGAATCTTGGCACCAACGATAGCGGAGATACCACCTACCATGTGAATTGCACAGGAACCTGCAAAATCATGGAAGCCTAACTGTGCTAACCAGCCGCCGCCCCAAATCCAATGTGCTTCAATCGGATAAATCAAAGCGGAAATAACTGCGGAGTAAATACAGTAGCTTAAGAATTTGGTTCTCTCAGCCATGGCTCCGGATACGATAGTAGCTGTGGTTGCACAGAATACTAAGTTGAATACGAAACTGGACCAATCGAAACTTTCGTATGCGGTAAAGATATCAAATCCAGGTTTCCCAATGAAACCTAATACATCCTCACCCAGCAGCAAGCTGAAACCAATCAAGATAAATGTTACGGTACCGATACAGAAGTCCATCAGGTTCTTCATGATAATGTTACCTGCGTTCTTCGCTCTGGTAAATCCTGTCTCAACCATTGCGAATCCTGCCTGCATCCAGAATACCAACGCCGCGCCTATCAAAAACCAGACGCCAAACACTTGCCCGTTTAAAACCTCCATAATTTCTTCTGTCATAATAGTGTCCTCCTCACCTTTAGTTGTGTTTAAAAAAAGCGGATACAATGGACTCCTTATTTTTTCCACAAGCTCCATTGCTCCGCATTTCTTATAAATAATATGACATTGTTCCAGAAGGTATCTGCCTCCTGATAAAAAAATAAAGACGCTTCGAGATTTCTTTCTCAAAGCGTCTTTGCTTTTATGAGATGAATTCTAGCACTATTGATATTATGTGTCAATAGGTTTTTTATCATTTTTTTAACAGAAAATTCAGCATGCCAGAATAGAACCTTCCAATACCCTTGGGTGAGGGTAATTCCGTTTTCCTGTTCCAGCCCCTCTTGCCAGTACCTTATACTTGTTTGGTACTTTCCTGTCTGTCCTTATAGCTGCTGCAATAGCGGCACCGGTGGGTGTAATCATTTCCCCTTCCACTTCTGTTTTATGTAATTCTAAATCATACTTATCTGCAATATTTACGACAGCAGGAACCGGAACGTTCAAAGTACCACAACGGCACTGTATCGTACCATTTCCCTCTGTAATCTTATCAATAATTACCTTTTCAATTTCCAGATTATGCAGGCAGATTGCCGCAGTCATAATATCCACTACCGAATCCACTGCTCCAATTTCATGAAAAGTAACATCTTCCACTGCTACACCATGGGCTTTTGCCTCTGCTTCTGCATCTATATAAAATATCTTCTTTGCCAGTTCTTTTACTTCTCTGCTGGCATCGGAAGCCTCTATCATTTCCAAAATTTCACTAAACTTACGCACATATCCTATCCTTCTAAGTTTTTCCATATATTCTTCATCGAGAACCACATCAAAATCGGTTGCCGGGATTCCTTTTTCCATTACTTTTCTGATTTTCAGAGAATAGCCTTCCATACCAATACTGTCCAATGTCTCACGAAGAACTTCTTCGCTGGCACCCAAATCTAACATCATACCAGCAAACATATCTCCACTGATGCCTGCATTACACTTCAAGTATAATATATTTCCCATAGCACTTGCTCCCTCTTTCTGCTTTATTAATTTCTGAACATACCCTATACCTTTAATAAAATAGAAACAGCTGGCATCGTTACCACCGAAAGTATCGTTGTAATTGCTACTCCTTTCGATGCCAGTTCGTAATCACCCTCATACTGTTGTGCTAACATAGCCGTCATGCTTCCAACCGGTGTTGCCAGCATAACCATACAAACACCCACCAGTATCTCATTAATTTCAAGTCCTCTCATAATAAGAACCCCAATAACAGGTATTAATAATAGTTTTAACAAAGAAAAGAGTAACAACTTCATATCCTTTACCAGTTCTTTTACATTCATCATAGCAATACTGTCGCCAATTACAATCATACTCAATGGCGCAGTCAAATTGCTTAAACTGGTAACCACCTGTTCCAAAATAGCAGGAACTGGAATCTGCGTCAGATATATAATAATACTTACAATACAGGCGACCACACCTATGTTAAAAATCTTTTTTAAGCAAAGTTTTTCATTCTTTTTTTTGTCATTTCCATCTCTATTTTCCTGCATAGTTGCAACCCCATAAGTATAGATAAGGAAATTATAGGGCAACATAAAAACCGATGCATAGAGTAATGCCTCACTTCCATATACTGCAGAAATTACCGGGAACCCCATAAATCCGATATTAGAGAAAACCATCATAATCTCATAGGTTCCCCACTTTTTTCTTTCTGTATGAAGCATCCTCGGGACAATCTTGGCAATGAAAATCAAAGCAAGATATATCATAACTGCTATCATCATTGTATACAGTAAATCCATTCCCTGAATCGTAGACTCTTTATTGATACTGGCAGAAAGAATCAGTGCCGGATTTGCCACATTAACCACAATCCCTGATATCGTCCGGCTTCCGCCCTCCTTCAATAATCCTGTTTTGCGGCATAGAAATCCCACAAACATAATAAGAAACAAGATTATCATCTGATTAAATAGCAGCATACATTCACCTCACAATTTCTAAAATGTATTTACATTTTCTGTGTTGTTCTGGCAATAATGTCCTCCTGAACTTCCTTTTCCAAATCTACAAAATATGCAGAATATCCCGCCACTCTTACCAGTAAATTTCGATACTCATCTGGATTTTTCTGAGCTTTCCGCAAGGTTTCTGTGTCCAGTACATTAATTTGTATATGTTGTCCACCATTTTTAAAATATCCAGTAATGACACTTCCCAATATGTCTAGACCCTTTTCGCCATTAATTAACACAGGGTCAAATTTCTGATTCAATAACGCTCCATGGGTTACACGTATGGTATCAATGTTTGATACTGATTTTACTGCTGCTGTTGGTCCTTTATTATCCCTTCCCATTGATGGTGAGGCGTTATCTGCCAAAGTAGTATATGCCAAGCGACCATCCGGAGTCGCTCCTACATATTTCCCCTGCACTACGTTATAGGACTGACTTGTAATAATTCCCGTATAGTATCCACCTCTTGCATCTTTCATACGTTCACAATCATCTGCATAGATTTCAGAAAGCCATATTGCATATTTATCTACAAATGCATCATCGTTTCCATACTTTGGCGCATGATGTAATAACATCTGTCTTTTTGCTTCCTGTCCCTCAAAATTAGTATCCAGAAGATGTAACAGTTCCTTCATTGTCATCTTTTTTTCCATAAAAATATTTTTTTCAAGAGATGCCATTGAATCCACGGTGTTGGCAAAACCATTTAGGCTTGTTGCTGTAATCCGGTATTTTGCTCCACCTTGCTGCAATACCTTTGCCTTCGAAATACATCCATCCATAAAAGAGGAAGCAAATATAGTAGGCATCATGGCAGCGTGTAATGAAATGATTTTATTAATTGCCGTCATCCATACCATCATAAAATAGGTCTGTTGTTCTCTATAGGCATTCAATACCTGCTCCATAGTTGTAAACTTAGTTGCATCACCAGTTTCAGGTCCCAACTGCTTGCCAGTTAATGGGTCATACCCATTATGTAATGCTAATTCTAAAATTTTTGTACTACACATATACCCAATACTTGGGTTAAAATCTGTCTTTCCCGGAACATTGGCTTCAATACAGGCAAAAACAGAATAATTTCTTGCTTCTTTAATAGTGGCACCTGTTGAAAGAACTGTCGGAATACAAATGTCATCATTGTAAAATGCTGGGTGGCTGCTTCCTTTCTGAACAATCCTAAGTGCCTTCTGAAAGGTTATTGGATTTTGTCTGCTGTGATACCGGTATGATATAGTAGGCATAGCGGTTTCAACTTCTTCTACTGATTCTAATACCAAATCCGTTAAATCATTGCAGGCATCCTGTCCATTTTCCAATACCCCTCCTATGGTAAGTTGGAACCACATCGGACACCCCGCATAGGACTCTGCTTCTGCCTTCGTCCTCAGAATTAAAATTTCTGCACATTTAATACGAAACTCTTCAATAAGTGCTTTCTCCTGTTCCCTGGAAACCCCATTTTTCAAATCCTGCTGATAAATAGGAAATAGATATTGGTCAAACCTTCCAAATCCATGGTTTTGCCCGATATTTTCTATCTGAATGATTAAATGGGTAAACCAAATCATCTGCAATGCCTGATGCAAATTCTCAGGAGCATTTTCCGGCACGCTCTGACATACCTGTGCTATTCTCTTTAACCGCACCACCTGCTCTAGATTTACACAAGACTCTGCCATATCTGTTGCCAGTTTCGCATATCGATGCGCAAACATAATAGCCGCTTTCAAACACCGAATCATTGCGCAAAGAACTTCTTTCTGGCTTGCATTTTCTACAGAATCTTCTCTGATGGCTTCTAATTTCTGTTCACATTCCTGAATGATTCCCTTGTATCCAACCTTCATGAGTTTTGCATAATCAGGATAATGACATCCCGTAGATAATTGGCGACAACCAAATGTAACTGTTTCACTTTCAGCAATATCTGTTTCTTTTTCTGTCATGTGCTGATTTACCAAATCCTGAAAAGTATTACCCTTCCATTCTTCCAAAATAGCGCGAAGTTCTTCCTTTTCTTCTCCCACAAACAGAAATGGGTCTGCACTCCTTGTTTCAAAGCTGTCTATCTCTTCCCGCAGCCATGCACTGACCTCTGGAAAGACAGGTGCAGAGCGATATCTACTGCCATGATTTCCCACAAGTAAAGCCTCATCATCTATATAAATTGTCATATTCTGCAACAAATACTCCAGAAGTTTAGCCCTCTTCGTTATAACCGAATCCATAGATGGCTTTCTATAAAATTCTGTTACCAGTCTTGCTCGTTCTATCGATACTGTAGGAGTTGTATTTCGCATTTTATTTCTTAATGATATGATTCTCTCTTCCAGCATACTCATTCCTCATTTCCGTAAATTTCGCATCAACACCTGCTATTATTTATTAATCTTCTTCCTCTTCATCCGCAGAAATCAAAGAATTTCCAAGAGATGTTACGTTCTCTTTTCCCGCAATTCCCCAATGAACAAAAATATTATTTGGAGGGCATCCTTTTACCCAGGTTCCGTATTCTTCATAAGCTTTTGTACAGACACCTATCAGAACCAAGTCTTCCTTTTTTACATCTTTCGGGAGCTCCTTAATAGGTCCTGCAATAATAGTTTTTCCTTCCAGATATTTCTCTGTACCAGCCATTCGCATATCAATCAGTACACTAAGCACTGTATTCCGGCATCCTGTGCAGGCACCTTCTGTAAAAATCAGATTGAAATCCGGGAGTCCTTCTAACGGAAGTTCACTCGGACGCTTAAACGGATTCTTTACATCGTCCAGTTTTTCCCCTACAATTTCAATGTTCTCCATATCAATTTCGCCAATCTTAGCCACATCTCCGGCAATTCTGATAATTTCTACTTCTCTCGGATTATAGCCCATCAAAGATGCTGCTACCGCATCACAGGACACAATATCCGTTGATGCCATAATAACTCCAACCTCCTTTGTAATACCTGCCAAAGGACCATATCCTTCCTGTCCAAAGGTTCCATCTATAATACAAAGATTCGGCTTTAAGGCCGTGCTGATATCAACTACTCCATTCGCCACACCATTTCTGTGGAACCATTTTTTCTGGGGATCCTGAATTAATCCCTTTAAATTTTTTATTCCCAAAGTTACTTCTGTCTGGTCATGTGTTTTCATCAATGGTACGGAAATAATGACATCCGCTTCTTCTACCAGTTTCCAGGAATTGAGCTCTTTCAGTAAAAGACCATTTTCCAGCGGAATTTTACAGCTTTCACTCTGGGTCTTCAAATCAATTACATCAAATCCTTTTTCGATGATTTTGTCATACTCAGCAAATTTAATAACATCTCTTGTGTCCACTCCTGCTGCTGATGACTCTGCTATCACTGCTGTTCCACCTGCTTCCTTTACCATTTCCGCTATAGGAAGTACAACCTCCCATCTGGTAATAGCACCCGATAAACGTTCCTGTGGAACTGCCACCAGATTCGGTTTAATCAGCACCTTCATACCCGGCTTTACAATAGATGCCATTCCACCAATCTTGTCCACTGCCTCTCGTACGGAAGCTGCAATCTTCTCTGCATCATACAAGTCTGTTTTTACAATTGATACTTTACTCATAATCCCACGCTCCTTCGCATTATTTGTTACTTTATTTTATAATTTTTGTCCCAGTTGCTCTGCTACTTCCAATTCTGGCATACCGCTTATAGAACCCGCTTCGCAATATCCCAGTGCAATAACTTCGCCAACATTTTTCCATTTCAAATAATCTGCTATATGATGATAAGATGTTCTGATACCATCTCCCGTTGTTGCCTCTTTTGCTTCTCCACAGGCTAAAAGTATAACCTCTTTACCAGAAAGATCCTTCTTAGCCACACAAAAGGAATAAAATTTATCAATAACCGCTTTCAGTTTTGCCGAAAAGCTAAACCAGTAAATGGGGGTGGCAAATACAATGCAGTCTGCCTGTTCTATTTTTCTGGCCACCTGACTAAAGTCGTCTTTCTGGATACAGGCAGCACCATTTTTAAAACATTGATTGCATACCATGCATGCGCCCACATTTAACCTTGCACAATCTACAAATTCTACCTCGTTTCCGACTTCTCTGGTTCCCTTTGCAAACGCTTCTGCCAGTCTTTTAGAATTTCCTTCTTTTCGTATACTGCCTGTTAAAATCAAAATTTTTTTCACTTATGTGTCACTTCCCCTCTTTTTTCCGTATATAATGCTACTGTAACTGCCAAAAGTGCTCCCATAGCTTTATTTATCATATAAATGGCAAAATGTTTGTTTGATTCCATCCCGGCAATCAACGCCATCTGTCCGCCTAACATATAATGGCCACTTACGCAAAATGCCGCATTCAAAACTTTACCTTTATCATCCATCTTATGGTAAATAGGAAGTATCGCAATTCCGGTCGGCATTCCAATTAAAAACCCCATGATTGACCATTGATTAATTCCAAGTCTATTTTCCAGTTTTTTCAAGAAATTTCTTGCCAGTCTCTGGAATAATTCCATTATTACGAGTGCACCACTGACATTAATAGTCATTTTGACTATCATTACAATCGTCTCCTGAATCAATTCCTGATTCAGTCCAAATTTCTCTGGAAAATATAATGCCCCTACTGTCCAAAGAAAAGCGACTCCTATCAAAAAACGCATAATATTTCCCATTTTTTGAAATACAGCTAACACCCTATTGGGTTTTCTTTTTAAAAACCACACCAATATGATACAAATGCAGATAACCGGCAATAAATTAATAATTAGCTTTTCCAATGGAATCCCCCAAAGGATTCCTGATAAAAACATTGGTATAGGAAGTACAATCAATCCATATAAGAACCCCTTCAGCATACAGGTTCTGTCCTCTCCCTGTATAAACCCAAGGTAAACAGGAATAAAAAAGCTTGTCAGGCCTCCCAAAGTTCCTGCTATAACTGTTCCTGCATAGATGCCAAATAAAGAATCCCTGGTTATGCTTTTACATAAATTGTATCCGCCCATGTCGCTTGCCAAGAGACTTCCAACTAATGCTGCCAAATCAAATCTTCCAAACGAAAAATCATTCCCCCATCTGGAAATAATATCCGTATAATTTTGTGTAATTACATAAACACCGCATATATCAATCAATAGTTCTCCACACTGTGCGAATCCCTGTTCCATGGGAACAGCTAAATGCTTTTTGCCACCAAATATGCGGTCTACTAGTCCTACACAAGCAAAAATCAACGTAATAAGTACTATCGGATTCATATTTTATTGTCCTACATTATGCAATCTCCCATGGATTCTGTTCTCCCTTATCAAATAAAACATTTCCTTTTAGGGAAATTTCCACCATATCACTGATAGACTGCTCCGTATAAAATGCGGTATGACCAGTTACAATTACATTCGGAAAACTTTTTAAAATTGCTAAATTTCTATTATCAAGTACCTGTCCGGACAAATTATGATAATATAGTCCAAACTCTTCTTCTATTACATCCAATGCCACTGCACTTATTTTTTTCTGTTCCACCCCTTTAATAAGTGCTTCCGTATCAATCAAGGAACCTCTCGCTGTATTTACCAGAATTACTCCATCCTTCATTTTGCCAATAGTTTCTTCATTAACAAAATGGTAATTTTCCGCAGTTGCCGGTACATGAAAGGAAATAATATCTGCTTCTTTTACAATTTCCTCAGAACTGACATAAGTAGCAAATTTCTCCATTTCCTTGTTTGGATATGGGTCATAAGCTATAATTCGGCATCCAAATCCAGCCAAATGACGAATCACCGTAGCTCCAATCCTGCCCGTCCCCATAATTCCTACTGTACAGTTCGAAATTTCCTTACCCATCTTTCCCGGCAAAGAATAGTCCTGCGTACTACTTGCCTGTAAAAGATACTTCGCCTTTCTGCAACACATAAGCATTAACATAATGGCATAGTTGGCAACACTATCCGGGGAATAGGATACATTCGATATCTTAATTCCCAGTTCCTTTGCCTTTCCCAAATCAAAATGTTCAAACCCAATGGATCTTGTTGCTATGGATTTAATTCCATATTCATGGAATTTTTCCAAAATAGCTGCATTCATATCAGATACAATAACGCTTAAACCATCATATCCTTTTACCAGTTCTGCATTCTCCAATGATGGATATTCGGTCGTGTAGCCAATTTCTACTCCATATTCTTTACTGAATTTTTCAAAATAAGGAGCCTCGTCTTCCCGATAGTTGTATACAAAAATTTTCATCTTCTCTTCGCCTCCATTACTTATTGGTAATTCGACTAAGAAATTGCTTGGTTCTCTCATTTTTAGGATGCTCAAAAATTTCCTCCGGGGAACCCTTCTCCACAACTACACCATCTGCCATGAACACAACTTCATCTGCAACTTCTCTTGCAAACTGCATTTCATGTGTCACAACAACCATTGTGATTCCCATTTTTGCTACATTCTTCATAACTTCCAAGACTTCTCCTACTAGTTCCGGGTCCAACGCAGAAGTAGGTTCATCAAAAAGAATTACCTTGGGATTAAGTGCGATTGCCCTTGCTATTCCTACACGCTGCTGCTGTCCTCCCGATAACTGAGATGGGTAATAATCCATTCTCTCTGCCAGCCCCACATCTGCTATACACTTTTCAGCGATTGCCTTTGCCTCAGCCTTTTTCATTTTCTTGACGGTTACAAGACCTTCCATAACATTTTCAAGAATTGTCATGTTCTTAAATAAATTGTACTGCTGAAATACCATAGCACTTTCCTGACGAATTCTCAAAATATCCTGATGACTACACTTCTGAGTTTCTACCACATGGTTATCCAGAATAATTGTTCCGCTATCTGGTTTTTCCAGAAAATTAATACATCTTAAAAATGTTGTTTTTCCAGAACCACTTGGTCCTAAAATGACTACCACTTTTCCAGTTTCAACTCTTAATGTAACACCCTTTAATACCGGATTATCACCAAATGATTTATAAATGTTTTCCATCATAATCATAAGCCATTTCTCCTTTTCAACTTTATTTGTTCAGTTCATCAATAAAGCATTTCATTCGTCTGGTTCCTTCCAGAATGTTTTCTTCGGAAGTAACATAAGTCATTCGTACATAACCTTCTCCTTCCGGTCCGAATGCATTTCCCGGAATCACTGCAACCTTTCCTTCTTGCAGTAATCGTACTGCAAAGTCATCTGAGCTTAGCCCTGTTTTCTTAATATTGACGAATAAATAAAAGGCTCCTTTCGGAACGGCACAGGAAACTCCTTCTATTTTATTTATCTCAGAAACAATCAGGTCTCTTCTTTTCTTGAAAACAGCAATCATTTCCTCTAAGTCATCCTGCGGACCTGTCAGGGCTTCCAAAGCAGCATATTGTGCCGGTGCATTCACACAGGATGCATTTCCTTCCTGCATCTTTACCATATAATTGATAACTTGTGCTGGTGCTATCGCATATCCAATTCTCCAGCCTGTCATGGCATAGGTTTTGGAAAAGCTGTCTACAATAACAGTTCTTTCCTTCATTCCCGGCAGAGACGCAATGCTGATAAACTCTACATCATCGTCATACAGATATTCCTGATATACTTCATCCGTAATCACAAACAAATCATATTTGATTGCAATATCCGCTACCTTCTGCATAGTTGCCCTGTCCATCGCACTACCTAATGGATTGGATGGGAAATTCATAAGGATTGCCTTGGTTTTATCCGTAATAGCTGCCTCTAATTCCTCCGGGTCAAACAAAAAATTGTTCTCTTCCCTTAATGGTACAAACTTAGGAACGGCATCTGCCATCAAAACCTGTCCAAGATAATTGGTAAAATAAGGCGAACCAATAATTATTTCGTCTCCCGGATTCGTCAGTGTATGCATTGCAAAATACAATGCCTGCATTCCACCATTGGTAACAATAATCTCCGTCAATGGGTCTGCTTCTATATGCTTTTTCTTTTTTGCCGTTTCTGCAATTGCATTTCTGAGTTCCAATACGCCTCTGTTGGAGGTATATTTTGTTTCCCCACGTTCCAGAGCTGCAATTGCTGCATTTATAATTCTTTTGGGAGTAGGGAAATCCGGCTCTCCAACAGTAAACTTAACCAAATCATCTACGCCCTCGCACATATCAAAAATCTTGCGTATCGCGGAATTCGGTATTGCTTCCATTTTCTTTGAAATTTCCTTCATGTATCCTCTTCTCCTCTATATTCCTTTTTCAGCTACTGTAAATGTTCGGCTTTTTTGAATCTTTTTCTCCCAGTTTGCCAGTAGTTTTTCTGTAATAATACATAATATCCAATAAACAACTGCTGCCAGAATATAGGCTTCAAAAAACCGATATGTACCTGCCGCTAACTGCTTTGCTTTTCCCAATACTTCCATAACAGTGATAAAATATGCCATGGATGTTGCTTTCATCAAAGCTACAAACTGATTACCTGCATTCGGCAGGCCCACTACAAACGCCTGTGGAATAATTACTCTCTTGTATGCCTGAAAGCTAGTCATGCCAATCGACCAACAAGCCTCTAACTGCCCATGGTCTACTGCCTGTAACGCACTTATTACAACATCCGTCATATAAGCTGCATAATTTAAAGCTAATGCGATAATTGCATACTTTATAGCCGACTGATTCTTAATGTCATAATTCAGTCCCCATTTTATACTCAACTGGTATAACACGTTTGGCAATGTATAATACACTATATAAAGCTGGATAATAATCGGAATTCCTTTGATAAAAGAATTCCAAATTTTTGCAAATTGTGATAGAATTGGCACTTTTTTTAATATGAAATATGCAAAAAGTGCTGCAAGCAAAGTTGCAATAATCATGGATACCAGCGACATATAAATGGTAAGCCACGCTTTACTCGCAATAGGAAGAATCGATTCCATCATAAATTTAAAATCAAGACCCATAAAACCCCTACCTTTCTACTGCGACAACAGTTCCTTTACCCAATTTATATCGTCCTTTTGTATTGGTATTTCCTTGGATTGGATGTCTTCCTTTATCTATCCTTTTATTAATCAACTTAAATGCATAATCAATAATAATCGTCAGAACCCAGTAAATAATTCCCGTTGCCAGGTATATCCATGCCTGACCAATTCCATAATTTGCTGCACTATACTGGTCTGCCTTTCCCATCATATCTACCACTCCGACCGAAAATGCCAATGCAGTATTTTTTAAGCTGTCTCTTATACACATCTCCGAGCCCACGAGAC
>ERZ1026850.517-NODE-517-length-23698-cov-7.206742_pt1 | contig 23698 bp, 20 predicted proteins | sample MGYA00380155_ERZ1026850 | MGnify/ENA primary metagenome ERZ1026850 (study PRJEB33269, sample SAMEA4719791) | human gut metagenome | biome: human-associated habitat; feature: organic feature; material: feces | place: Cameroon | collected 2013-10 ... | reverse complement strand
CGTGTTATCCTGAACGGTCTTGGAAAAGACGCTGCTCAGATCATCTCCCGTATCAACGGCTTTACATATGTAGAGACAGAATACGATCCATACAAGAACGAAGTTAAAGAAGTATTCCGTAAATCCTATTCTGAAGGACTTCGTGCAAAAGTTAACTGCTACGGCGCTAACAGCGTTCCGGAAGGTGTTGCTATCATGTGGAAAGAGGGCGTTGACGTTTCCATCACAGGAAACTCCACAAACCCAACTCGTTTCCAGCATCCGGTAGCAGGAACATACAAAAAAGAGTGCAACGAGAAAGGTAAAAAATACTTCTCCGTTGCTTCCGGCGGTGGTACAGGACGTACACTTCATCCGGACAACATGGCAGCAGGTCCTGCTTCCTACGGTATGACTGATACACTTGGACGTATGCACTCTGACGCTCAGTTTGCAGGATCCTCTTCTGTACCGGCTCACGTAGAAATGATGGGTCTTATCGGCGCAGGTAACAACCCGATGGTTGGTATGACAGTAGCAGTAGCAGTTGCTGTACAGGAAGCTGCAGACGCTGGCAAGTTCTAAGACAAAAACCAATTTTTTTAAAGTGTTACAATAATTTTTACGTTAGACACATCATTGGTACAAAAACACCGATGATGTGTCTAATTTTTTTACCTCAAAATTTAAGCACACATCATAAATTTGACGATTTCTGCAATCTGTGCTACGATTAGCAGGAATCATAAAAATTGGAGATGTTTTTTCATGAAGCAGAATACACAGGATAAGAAATATTACAGTATTGAATGTCTGCGCTTTGTATTTGCAATTTGTATTATATATTTTCATTTATTACATTCTTTTATCATGCCATATACAAATGGCAGTGCAGTCTATAAGACGCTGGCTGTAGATGCAAGATATATGAAATATATCGTGGAATGTTTTTTTATAATTTCGGGTTATTTTTTGTATCAATCGATACAGCGACATCCAGACAGATCGTTTCGTGAGTTTGTCCGGGCAAAAATTGCACGTTTATGGCCTGTTCTGGCCTGTTCTATCTGCATTTCGATGGTATTGGGAAAAAAATCATTCACTACGTCTTTTTTGAATCTGTTTTTTCTGCAGTCAAGTGGTATTGTTTCAGATTGGAGTGGTTTAAACTGGTATGTATCAGCATTTTTTATTGCAGAAGTATTCTATTTTGTGCTTTATAAATGCCTTCATAATTCAGCTGTTATGAAGTTCATAATTCTTTTGCTTGTCTGTGGAGGTTATGCAGTAAATTTATTTTTTATGAATGGCGGTTTTGGCAGAAAAATGGTATATGGGGTACTCAATCTGGGACTTGCAAGGGGAATTGCAGGTGTCGGATGGGGATATATGCTTGGAATGATGTTTGAATCCTTGAAGAACATGTACAGAAAATTGCCGGCAAAGGAAATCTGTTCCAAAATAGCAGAACTGGGAATATCGGTGATTGAAATTTTGGCAGCGCTGATACTTGCTGTGAATTTTTTTTACAGTAAAGAGGCTTTTAGAAATCAGATTATTGTTGTAGTTCTTTTTACAGCTTTGTTTATTTGTTTTCTTACGCGAAAAGGAATTCTCTCATTGCTTATGGATCATCCGTTCTGGGGAATTCTGGGAAAATATACATATTCTATGTATGTTATGCAGGAAACAGCATTTGTTATTTTACAGCATACATTTTGGAAGAATACGACTTATATTCAGATGCATCCGATTATGGCTATTATGTTGTCGATTATTTCTGCAACCATTTTGGGAATTACTGCTTATTATCTTATAGAACGCCCAGGAGCGATTGCCATGAAGCAAATAATGAGGTAAGTGTATGTAGGATGCTTTGCCTTGAAGAAAAACTGCTTATATGTTATGATAAAAAACCGGAGGTGCTGTATTGGAAAATAAATTTACGAAAAATAGTACATTAGCCATAAAGGGGCTGGCAATATTTCTTTTAGTGGCGTATCACTGTCTTTCTAGCGAACAACGTCTTTTTGGCGCATCCATTAATTTTTGGCCGTTATCTCAAACAAATGCTATGAGAATCTTTTTGTGCATGGAAACATGTGTGGGTTTGTTCGTGTTTCTTTCAGTTTACGGAATGACACTTTCTGTAAAAAAACAATATACGAATTTTGAGTTTACGCCACATGAGGGAATGGTGTTTACTGTCAAACGATATGTCCATCTGGTTTTTACATTTTTGTTGCCATATATATTTTGCGTAGGAGTTACATCTTATCTGGGAATGAGCTGCTATAAAGGTGGAACTTATGAAAAGATGATTGCCGGTCTTGCTGACATTTTGTGTGTGGGAAATATATTTTGGATAGGAAAATTAATCGAAACTTGGTGATATTTAAGTTTAGAAGTTGTACTGATCGTGTTCCTTCCTGTAATGATTAAGCTGTACAAAAAATGTGGATGGCTGTTAGTAGTAATGTGTTTGCTTCCTGGGAGCTTTGTAGTTCTTGAGGCAGATGAGAGAATGATAAAATATCTTTTGCTTTTTCCGCTGGCAATATGTTTCGCAGACAATCATGTGTTGGAACGACTGAAAGCGTTTTGTATCGTAAAATCTTTTTGGTTAAATAAGATATTGAAATTTGTGATTTTGACGGTGATAACACTTTTGACATATAAGATATTTCTTGCTGAATGGGGATTGACACATTTTAAATTATTATTGAATGGAATTTTGCCGATTTTGGTAATTTGGTGGGCTTATGAATTTTTGATTTGTATTCCAGGAATTAGCCATGTTCTTGAATTTTTTGGAAAGCATTCTGCTGATATTTTTTATGTTCATACATTTATCAGAATAATGTGGCTGAAAAAGATGACGTATTCTTTTGAATATGCATGGCAGGTATGGCTGTTTGTACTTATGGTTAGTCTTGGAATTTCTTTATTTTTAGATGGAATACGAAAGCTTACACATTATAATCAGATAACGGGGAAATTTGTAAAGCACATAGTTTCATGGTGTGATAGAGCTCTTTATAGTTTAACAGCGGGATAAAATAAAAGGAGAACAATAATTGTGAAGGAAAAATATCTTTTTTCGATAGTAATTCCTGTATATAATGCTGAAAAATACCTGGAAGAGACGGTAGAGTCGGTAATTGCTCAGGATATAAGTTTTGAAAAAAATATCCAGATCATTCTGGTAAATGATGGAAGCAAAGATTCCTCTGCCGAGATCTGTCAGAGATATGCGGATAAATATCCGAATAATGTTGTATATGTTTCGCAGAAAAATGCTGGTGTCAGCGCTGCGAGAAATCATGGTATGGAATATATTGAAGGAAAATATGTGAATTTTCTGGATTCAGATGATAAATGGGAACCAAATGCCTATAGAATGATTCGTAACTTTTTTGATGAGAGTTATGAGCATATTGATCTGATTGCAGGTAGAATGCAGTTTTTTGAGGCCAGAACAGATTATCATCCGCTTGATTTCAGGTTTCTCAATAAACAGAGTCGTATTATAAATATTCTTAATGAAGAAAGTAGCATTCAGATGCATGTGACTTCATGCGTCATAAAAAGTGAAGTGGCTAAGAAATGGCGCTTTAATGAAGAACAGAAATATGGGGAAGATACTGTCTATATAAGTAAAATCATTATGGACAGAGGACGTTATGGCGTGGTGACAAATGCAGTCTGCGATTATCGTAAACGTGCAGATGAATCCTCAGCAGTGCAGGGACAAAGAAATAAAAAGCTGTGGTATACTGCTACCCCGGAACAGTTTTATGGTGAACTTATCAGATTTTCACAGGAGAAATATGGATGCGTGATACGATATCTGCAGCATATTCTTGTTTATGATATGCAGTTCAGGGTTTCTTTCGGTTACAATCATGTAATCAGCAAAGATGCGTTTGAACAGTACAAAAAACAAATCTATCAGTATTTTCAGACGGTAGATGATCAGTGTATCATCAGAGCAAGAACTCTTGGAATGGATGAAAAGATTCGGCTTTTGAGATTCAAGAACGGAAAACTTGATAAAGAGCAGTTTAAACTGAGCGATAATATGGTTATGTATGAGAATTATTCTATGATCAACATAACAGACAGAGGGGCAACTCTTCATGTAAACTTCATTTCCATTAAGAATGACGAGCTTGTTTTGGAAGGATGTCTCAGAAACTGGCTTTTTGATTTTTGTCCTGATCTGAAATTGAAATACACATCAAATGAAAAAGAATATTATCCAGTTGAATTTAATTCCTATGATATTGGCAAAAAAGATACGATTGAAGGAACAGAGTGGCAGTTTAAATTTTATCGTGTCAGAATTCCGCTCACTGGTAAAAAACAGAGGATATTTCCGGTGCTGGAATTACCGAATGGTGCTGAGTGCAGAATGAGAATGGTATTCACCAAGTTTATGCCAATTGCATATGGAAATGCCGGTGCGTCTTATTTTTCAGGAAAGTACTTTGTACGACAGTATAATAACTGGCTGGAAGTTTCAGTTCCCAAAAGTATTCTGACTACAAAATTTATTTGTGAGCTTAAGGCATCAAGAAGACTCTGTATGAAAGGACGCTGGGATGCAGCGTGGCTCAGATGGCAGATACAGTTACGAAAGCTTTTCAAAAAGAAGGAAATCTGGCTGATTTCAGACAGGGATTATATTGCCAATGATAATGGGGAACATCTTTTCAGATATTTGCGCGAACACCGCAAAGAATATCCGGATATCAAGCCATATTTTGTTATAGCCGGATCAGCTCCAGACTATCAGAGAATGCAGCAGTATGGACCAGTGATTGATCTGCATAGCAAAAAATATAAGAAAATGTTCCTGTTATGTGATAAGATTGTTTCTTCGTCCGCAAACGAAGATGTTTTTGATGCTTTTGGTGACGATAAGATTCTCTATAAAGGAATCAGTAGTTTTAAATACACATTCCTGCAGCATGGTATCACAAAGGATGATCTGTCAGTCTGGCTGAATAAGGTAAACAAAAATATCAGTACCTTTATTACTGCCGCAAAACCAGAATATAGTTCTATTGTTAATGGACATTACTTATATGACAAAGAAGTAAAACTGACCGGATTTCCACGTTTTGATAATCTGATTCGAAAAAACCAGGAAAAAGAACCGGAAAAGATACTTCTGATCATGCCTACATGGAGAAGATATATTTCAGATAGTTTTGATGATGCCACATCAAAGAGTAAATATAGCCATTCGTTTAAGAAAACAGATTATTATAAGTTCTATAATGATCTTATTCATGATGAAAGACTGCTTGCAGTTATGAGAAAATATGGTTATAGGGGTATTTTAGGTATGCACCCAATCCATTCAGAACAAACAGTAGATTTTGAAAAAAATGATGTATTTGAAATTCCGGAAGGACATCTGGATTATCAGGAGCTTTTTGTAAGAGGAAGTATTATGCTTACAGATTTCTCAAGTACATTTTTTGATTTTTGTTATTTGAGAAAGCCTGTTGTATATGCACAGTTTGACAGAGAAAAATTCTTCCATGGACAGGTTTATGATCCGGGCTATTTTGATTATAAACGTGATGGATTTGGTCCGGTATGTGAAGATCTTCCGTCAACAGTGGATGCATTGATTTCAATTATTGAAAATGATGCCAAGCTTACACCGGAATATCAGAGACGAATAAATGATTTTTATGCGTATGACGATCAGAATAACTGTAAACGTGTTATTGAGGCTATCAGAGAAGATGATTAATAGAAAGGGGAAAATCCAGGTTACGGCTTGGCTTTTCCTTTTTTGTTATACTAAGAATAAACGACTGGAATAAATTAGTAATACAGCAGATAAGAGGGAAGGAAACTATGGCAGAAGGATTCAGGCTCAGCAGAAAAACAAAAAAGCTTATTTTAGGTATATGTATCGGATGTATGGCGGTTCTCGCTGCGGGACTTTTTACTTATGTATATATCACTGATACGACTACGCTTGGAAGAAAAATAACAATTTATGGGCTTGATGTCTCGCGGATGACTGCAGACAAGGCAGAACAGGAGATACTGAATGCTTTCCGAAACAGGAAAGTGCAGTTTAAAGAGGATGGAAAGAATGTCTATCATACAACGTTGAGCGATCTGGGATATGATCTGGATGAGACGGCGTTGAAGAGTCAGCTGGAAGAACTTCAGGCGACAAGAAAGGCAAATCGTAAACTGCTTGCCACGCAGCAGGATTACACGATTGATTATCAGATTCAAAAAAATGAAGAACAGGAAAAAACAGTACTTCAGGCTTCGAATTTTGGAGATAAAGAACGTACTGCTTCTGTAGATGCAGCAGTACAGTATGATAAGTCAAAGAAGCAGTTTGTACTGGTGAAGGATGTTCAGGGAAACCAGATTGATGAAGCGAAGTTTCAGAGTTACGTAGACCAGATGCTGAACGATAATTTTCGTTTGAAGCTTCTCGGCGGCGATATACAGATCACATTGGATGTGAATATTTATCAGCAGCCATCTGTAACGGTTTCTGATGATATGCAAAAGAAAGTCACAGATCTGAATGATCAGCTGAATAAATATCGTAGTACGACGGTTACCTATACACTGGGCAGTGCAACGGAAGTTATTGATTCCGGAACAATTGAGTCCTGGCTGCAGATCTCGGATGAAAGTGTAAATCTTGATCAGGATGCAGTTAAGAAATATGTGCAGGATCTTGCGACAAAATACAATACGATCTATGTTCCGCGTATCTTCCATACCTCCTATGGCAATGATATAACCGTATCCGATAATGAATATGGATTTCAGATCGATCAGGACGGGGAGCTGAAGCAGCTGCTTACTGATCTTGGCAGCGGTACGGCAGTTACCAGGGATCCGGTATATGCGATCAGTGGTATGCAGCGTAATGGCACAGACGATCTCAATGGAAGTTATATTGAAGTGAGTCTGGATAATCAGCATCTTTGGCTTTATAAAGACGGAGCTCTTATTACAGAAACAGATATTGTCAGTGGAGCGCCAAAAGCCGGCAGAGAGACATATAGAGGTGCATGGCCTATTGCTTATAAGGCAAGTCCTTATAACTTAAGCAGTCAGGAATATGGTTATAATGTGAAGGTGAAGTACTGGATGCCGTTTGTGTACGGACAGGGACTTCATGATGCGTCCTGGCAGTCGTCCTTTGGTGGAAACAGATATAAAAATGGTGCCGGAAGTCATGGATGTATTAACCTTCCAACTGATCAGGCAGCTCTGATCTATAATACAATTGACGGGGGATATCCGATCATTATTTATTAAAAATATGGTGAATACCGACAGAGAAACCAGTTCGATCATTTTGATTTGGACTGGTTTTTCTTTTGCAGAAACAGGGGTGTTTCATTGACATTTTTTTGGCAAAATAATATAATAAAAAGGCATATGTTAAGGAGGAAAGTATGGCGCACAGAACAGGTCTGGAAGATTATTATGTTATCAAAAATCAAAAGAAACTTCGTTTCGGTTATACGACCGGATCCTGCGCTGCAGGAGCTGCCAGGGGTGCAGCAGAAATGCTTCTCGGGCAGAAGAAGACAGATGAGACGGATCTGATGACTCCGAAGGGAATTTTGCTCCATCTGGAACTGCATGATGTTCAGACAGAGGAGAATGCAGTGACCTGTGCGGTTCGCAAGGATGCGGGAGATGATCCGGATACGACCAATGGAATCCTGGTTTATGCCAGAGTTGAGAAATGTCCGCAAACGTCAGGAATTACGATTGATGGCGGAAAAGGAGTAGGAAGAGTTACAAAAGCCGGGCTTTCACAGAAAGTGGGAGAAGCAGCGATCAATCCTGTTCCGAAAGCTATGATTCTTAAGGCAGTGGAAGATGCAGCTGACAGATATCATTATGAAGGCGGGCTGAAAGTAACGATTTTTGTGCCGGAAGGAGAAAAAATCGCTCAGAAAACATTCAATCCGCGTCTTGGAATACAGGGTGGTATTTCTATTCTCGGGACATCCGGAATTGTTGAACCGATGAGCGAAAAAGCCTTGATCGAGAGTATACATGTGGAAATGAAACAGCATTTTTCTCAGGGAGAACGTTACATGATCGTGACACCGGGAAATTATGGAGCGGATTATCTGCGTGAACATATGGATCTTCCTTTTGAAAAAAATATCAAATGCAGTAATTATGTGGGTGAAACGATAGATATGGCTGTGAATATGGGAGTAAAAGGAATTCTGTTTATTTCTCATATAGGCAAGTTTGTTAAGGTTGCAGCCGGAATCATGAATACGCATTCACACAGTGCAGACGGACGTATGGAGGTGCTTTGTGCTGCAGCGATCCGTTCAGGAGCAGAGATTTCATGTGCAAGAGAAATCCTTGCATGCAACACTACAGACGAAGCACTTTATGTACTGGATAAGTATCATCTATTACAGAAAGCAATGGAGGATGTAACCAGTCACATACAGTTTTATCTGGATCATCGTTCTTATCAGCAGATTTTATTGGGCGCAGTGATCTTTTCAAATGAATTTGGATATCTGGGTCAGACGGAACATGCATCCGAGCTGATCACATTGATTAACCAGACAGATAATTAGTGCATAATTAAATAATCAGTATAATAAAGGAGAATACAGCTATGGTTCATTTTGTTGGTGCAGGTCCGGGATCACCGGATCTTATTACAGTCAGAGGTAAACAGTATCTGGAGGAGGCAGACGTGATCATTTATGCAGGATCACTGGTAAATCCGCAGCTTCTGGAATACAGTAAGGATGTATGTACGATTCATAACAGTGCCAAGATGACGCTTGAGGAAGTGATTTCAGTTATTGAGAGAGCTGAAGCAGAAGGTAAAATGACCGTTCGTCTTCACACAGGAGATCCGTGCATTTATGGTGCGATCCGTGAGCAGATGGATATTCTGGATGAGAAGGGGATTGCTTATGACTATTGTCCGGGTGTCAGTGCATTCTGTGGAGCAGCAAGTGCTTTGAATCTTGAATATACACTGCCGGATATTTCACAGAGTGTGATCATTACAAGAATGGAAGGTCGTACACCGGTTCCATCCAAAGAAAGCATTCAGTCTTTTGCAGCACACCAGGCAACAATGGTTGTTTTTCTGAGCACCGGTATGTTGGAAGAACTTAGCAAAAGACTTATTGAAGGCGGATACACAGCAGATACACCGGCAGCGATCGTATATAAGGCTACATGGCCGGATGAAAAGAAATTTGTGTGTACAGTTGGTACACTTGCACAGACAGCAGCAGAAAATGATATTACCAAGACAGCTCTGATGATCATTGGTGATTCTGTCAAAGCGGCTCATTATGATCGTTCCAAACTGTACGATCCTGGATTTACAACGGAGTTCCGTGAGGCAACCGAATAAAACAGTATTAAAAGGGAATGAAACAATATGCAGCGGATTTCAATCATCTGTTTCAGCCTGACCGGTTACGCAACTGCATCCAGACTGGAAAAAGGACTGCATGTCGAGGGTTATGCAGTACAGCTTTATAAAAAAAGTAAATATCTGGAAGATTCCATTACAGAAAGTACGGGAGCATGGGCACAAAGTCATTTTGCGGAAGATGACGCCATTATCTTTGTCGGTGCGTGCGGGATTGCTGTGCGCAGTATTGCACCGTATGTGGCAAGTAAGAAATCTGACCCGGCGATACTGGTGATTGATGAATGTGGAAAGTTTGTAATTTCACTTTTGTCAGGACATCTTGGCGGTGCCAATGAACTCGCCCAAAAGGTAGCGAATCTTACGGGCGCAGTGCCGGTCGTAACAACGGCAACAGATCTTCATCATCGTTTTGCAGTAGACGTGTTTGCCAAAAAAAATCAGTGTGCGATCCGGAATATGAAAGCGGCAAAAGAAGTGTCAGCAGCACTCCTGGCAGGAGAAACAGTAGGTTTTTACAGTGAGTTTCCCTGGACAGGCGATCTTCCACAGGGGCTGCAGATCTGTTCATTGAATGAAAAGAAAAAACCGAAGATTGGTGTTGCAGTGACGATACATAAGTCCTGCATTCCTTTTGTATCTACGGTACAGATTATTCCTGCGGCAGTAACCCTTGGGATGGGATGCCGCAGAGATAAGGATGCAGATGTTATATGTCAGGAGGCAGAAAACTGCCTGAAGGATGCGGATATATACAGACAGGCGGTAGAAAAACTGGCAAGTATATCCATTAAAAAGGACGAAAAGGGACTACAGAAACTCGCGGAAGTCTGGGAAGTTCCTTTTATAACATATGATAGTGCAGAATTAAATAATGCAATTGGTGTGTTTGGCAATTCTGAATTTGTAAAGACAATCACAGGAGTGAATAATGTCTGTGAACGCAGTGCAGTCCTGGGAGCGGAGCAGGGCAGACTGATCAAAAATAAGACAGGGAGAAACGGCGTGACAACTGCGCTGGCACTCCGGAACTGGGAGGTACATTTTGAATAAAATATATGTAGTAGGAATCGGACCGGGAGGCTGTGACCAGATGACCGGTATAGCAATGAATGCATTAAAAAACAGTGATACGATCATTGGTTATACAGTATATGTGGATCTGGTAAAGGATACATTTCCAGATAAGGAATTTTTGACTACGCCTATGAAAAAAGAAGTTGACAGATGTGTGCTTGCTTTCGAAGAGGCAATGAAAGGCAAAAGTGTATCTATGATCTGCAGCGGAGATGCAGGGGTCTATGGTATGTCAGGGCTGATGTATGAAGTTGGAGAAAAATATCCTGAGGTAGAACTTGAAATCATTCCAGGGGTTACCGCAGCACTAGGTGGAGCAGCTGTGCTTGGAGCACCGCTTATTCATGATTTTTGTCTGATAAGTCTGAGCGATCTTCTGACTCCATGGGAAAAGATCGAGGCAAGGCTCCTTGGAGCTTCTCAGGCGGATTTTGTGATCTGTCTATATAATCCTTCAAGTAAGAAACGTCATGACTATCTGCAGAAAGCCTGCGATCTGATGATGCAGTACAAATCTCCGGAGACTGTCTGTGGAACTGTCTGCAATATCGGACGTGAAGGTGAAGAGTATCATGTCATGACCCTGAAAGAGCTTCGTGATACACAGGTAGATATGTTTACAACGGTATTTATAGGTAATTCTCAGACAAAAGAAATTAATGGCAAAATGGTTACTCCAAGAGGATATCGGAATGTATAAAGCGATTATATTTGCAGGTACGACAGAAGGGTATGAGATCAGTCGTTTTCTGACTGCAAATAATATTTCAGTGCTTGTCTGTGTTGCAACAGAATATGGCACAAAATCACTTGAAAAGAATGAATATCTGACGATTCGGGCAGAACGTATGGATCAGGAGCAGATGCAGCATCTGTTTGAGAAGGAAAGACCGGAAATAGTTCTTGATGCGACACATCCTTATGCGGCAGAGGTAACCGCAAATATTCGTGAGGCATGCAGTAATACAGGGATTTTTTATACACGGATCCTGCGCGAAGAAGGTGCGCATAAAGATGCAGTATATGTAGAAAGTACTCAGGAAGCAGCAGAATATCTGCAGAAAACATCCGGAAATGTTCTGCTTACAACAGGTAGTAAGGAGCTGTCTGTCTTTACAGAAGTAGTTGATTATCAGAACAGACTGTATGCAAGAGTGCTTTCCCTTCCTTCTGTGATCGAAACATGTCGTAATCTGGGATTTGAGGGAAAAAACCTTATTGCGATGCAGGGACCATTTTCAAAAGAAATGAATGCGGCGATGCTGCATCAGTATGACTGCAGGTATCTGGTAACAAAAGATTCCGGAAAAGCAGGTGGTTTTGAAGAAAAAATCCAGGCAGCGGCGGAATGTGGGGTAATCCCGGTTATCATCGGACGCCCGCTGAAGGAAGAAGGATTATCACTCAGAGAATGTAAGCGAATGCTTGCAGAGAAATGGAAGCTTCACCCGGAACCTCACATCACACTTCTCGGAATTGGAATGGGAAGCGAAGATACACTGACAATTCAGGGTCAGAAGGCAGTACAGAGAGCAGATCTTATCATTGGTGCAAAGAGAATGGCAGATGCAGTTGCTCTTCCGGGGCAGGATGTATATTATGAATACAGAAGTACGGAAATTGCCAGATATATTGAGGAGCATCCGGAGTATTCAAGAATTGTGATTGCTTTGTCAGGCGATGCCGGTTTTTACAGTGGTGCCAAAGGACTACTGAAGCTTCTTGGTAAAAATACAGAAGTGATCTGCGGGATTTCATCAGTTGTTTATTTCATGTCAAAGATCGGACTTTCCTGGGATGATGCAAAGATTGTCAGTGCACATGGAAGAAAGTGCAATCTGGTTTCTCTGATCCGGACAAATCAGAAAGTTTTTGCAATTCTTGGTACAGCAGATGGTGCAGCAAATCTTGCAGAGAAGCTGACAGAATATGGAATGGGTGATGTAATGCTGTATGTTGGCGAAAACCTTTCCTATACTACCGAAAAGATTTTTGTGAAACAGGCGAAAGAACTGACAGATTACAGAGGAGATGCGCTGAGTGTGATCTGTGCATGGAATCCTGAGGCAAAAGCGGCACGGACCACGCATGGGCTGGCAGATGAGGCATTTATCCGTGGTAAGGCACCGATGACCAAGACAGAAGTGCGGACAGTTTCTCTGGCAAAGCTCTGTCTTGAGGAAGATTCCGTGTGCTATGATATCGGAGCCGGAACAGGTTCTGTATCAGTAGAGATGGCACTTCGTGCAGATCAGGGAGAGGTTTATGCCATTGAAAAAAAAGAAGATGCGCTTGAACTTCTGAAAGAAAACAAAAAGAAGTTTGCATTGGATCATATGCAGATCATTTCCGGAACAGCTCCTGAAGCAATGGAAGATTTGCCTGTACCGACGCACGCGTTTATTGGTGGTTCATCCGGAAATATGAAAGATATCGTGGAACTTCTTCAAAAGAAAAATCCACAGGTACGTATAGTGATTAACTGCATTACTCTTGAAACGGTCGGTGAGGCTCTTTCCTGCATAAAAGAAATGCAGACAGAACAGTCAGAATGGACATGGGAGACAGAGGTTGTTCAGCTTGGAGTTGCCCGTTCCAGAGAAATTGGCAGATATCATATGATGATGGGAGAAAATCCTATATACATTATAACGATACAGGCTCATAAGAAGGAGAAGGAAGTATGAAAGTGCCAAGAATTCTTCTTGCAGCAGGAGCAAGCGGAAGTGGAAAAACACTGATCACATGTGGGCTTTTGCAGGCTTTGGTGAATCGTGGACTGAAAACCGCGTCCTTCAAATGTGGACCGGATTATATTGATCCGATGTTTCACAGTCGTGTTATAGGCACAAAATCCAGAAATCTGGATACTTTTTTCACAGATAAGGAAATAACCAGATATCTTCTCTGCCAAAATGCTGCCGGCTGTGAGATTTCAGTCATGGAAGGTGTCATGGGATTTTATGATGGCGTGGCAGGAACTACGACCAGGGCAAGTGCTTATGATCTTGCATGTGTCACAGATACACCAGTGATCCTGATCGTTAACAGCAGAGGAATGAGCGTATCACTGGCAGCTTATGTGAAAGGCTTTATGGAATACCGTAAAGACAGTCACATAGAAGGTGTGATTTTTAATCAGATGTCGCCAATGCTGTACCCGAGGATGAAAAAATTGCTTGAGGATGAACTGGGTGTAAGAGTGCTTGGATATGTTCCAAAAGTAGAAGACTGTGTAATCGAGAGCAGACATTTGGGACTTGTTCTGCCGGATGAAATTCCGGAACTGCAGGCAAATCTTCAGAGATTGTCAGAAATTCTTGAAAAAACACTGGATATAGACGGAATCATACAAGTGGCTGAAGGCGCACCGGAGATAGAAGCACAGGAACCGATTCTGGATTTTTGTGTCAAAAAGCCTCTTCGGATCGGAGTTGCTGATGATGAAGCTTTTTGCTTTTTTTATGAAGATAATTTCCGTATTCTGGAGAAAATGGGGGCTGAGCTTGTCCATTTTTCGCCTGTCAGAGATCAGAAACTTCCATGCAGACTGGATGGTCTGCTTCTGTATGGCGGCTATCCGGAATTAAACGGAAGAGAACTGGAGAATAATACCTCCATGCGTGAGGATATAAAGAAGGCACTTGACGCTGGTATGCCGTGTATGGCTGAATGCGGTGGCTTTATGTATCTTCATGATGAAATGGAGGGAATAGATGGAAATATTTATCATATGGCTGGAGTAATCCCGGGAAAAGCCTATCGCACACCGCGCCTGAACCGTTTTGGTTATGTGACATTAACACAGAAGCAGACGGTTCTGGGGGCTGATATGCTGGGTGAGATTCCGGCACATGAATTTCATTATTTTGATTCAGAAAACTGCGGGAAGGCTTTTCTTGCAAAGAAGCCGGAAAGCAGCAGACAATGGGAATGCATTCATGGTACAGAAACCATGCTGGCAGGATTTCCTCATCTATATTATTACGGAAATCTAAAGGTTCCGGAAGCATTTCTCAGAGCATGTATGACATACAACAGCAGACGGGGAGAGTGACAGAGTTGATATATGCATACCATACGATTGCCCTGGCAGCAGGGTTTGTTTTGGATTTGATTTTTGGAGATCCGAGATGGCTGTACCATCCGGTGTGTATGATCGGGAAACTGATCGCGATACTTGAAAAGGGAATCAGAAAGCTGCTTCCAAAAACAGAAAAAGGTGAATTGGCGGGAGGCCTGATCGAAGTAATATTGGTCTGCACAATTTCACTTCTGATTCCTGCAGTTATTTTGTATTTTCTTTATATTCATCTTCCGGTGCTGGGGGTGATCCTGGAAACATTCTGGTGCTATCAGTTATTTGCGACCAGATCTCTGCGTGATGAAAGCATGAAAGCATATGATGCACTTAAAAAGGGAACCTTACAGGATGCGCGGCATGCAGTCTCCATGATCGTCGGACGAGATACGGATGAGCTGACAGAAAAAGGCGTAACGAAAGCCACGGTAGAGACGATTGCGGAAAATACTTCTGACGGAGTGATCGCGCCAATGATCTATATGGCAATTGGCGGGGCTCCACTTATGTTTCTTTATAAAGGAATCAATACGATGGATTCCATGCTCGGATACAAAAATGACAGATACCTTTACTTTGGAAGATGTGCGGCGAAACTGGATGATGCGGCAAATTATCTCCCGGCTCGTATATCCGGTATTCTGATGATCGCAGGTGCTTTTGTGATCGGGCTGGACAGCAAAAATGCAGCCCGGATATTTAAGAGAGATAACAGAAATCATGCAAGCCCGAATTCTGCACAGACAGAAGCTGCCATGGCAGGGGCACTGGATGTGCAGCTGGCCGGGAATGCATATTATTTTGGAAAATTATATGAGAAACCGACGATTGGAGATTCCGTCAGGGAAATCGAAGCAGCAGATATTCGTTATGCGAACCGACTGATGTATGCAACTGCTATTCTGAGCATTCTTCTGTGTATCCTGTTTCGTGTTCTGATCATGCGATAATTTTTCGAAAATGTCATAAATAATCGGGGCAGTCTTGCATTTACGATTTTATATGGCAATAAAAAGCTACACAAAAATGCCTTCAGCAGGGCAAAAAAGGAGAAAGAAAATGACGAAGCACGTACATGGCGGCAATATATATACTTACAAAAACTGTCTGGATTTTTCGGCAAACTGTAATCCATTGGGGACACCGGAAACTGTAAAGCAGGCGGTACGTGACAGTCTTGACTGTATCAAAAACTATCCGCAGGTAGGATATGCTCCGCTTCGATCGGCAATTGCGGAATATGAGGGTGTATCACCGGAAACTGTAATCTGTGGAAATGGAGCAGCAGAGCTGGTGTTTTCTCTGTGCCACGCAATTAAGCCGAAGAAAGCACTGATACCGATTCCGACTTTTGCAGAATATGAACAGGCACTGGTAAGCTGTGGCTGTGAGGTAGAGCATGTGCTTTTGAGGGAAGAAGAAGGTTTTCAGCTTCAGGACAGCTTTATTAACTGGCTTCACAGAGATCTGGATGTGCTCTTTCTCTGTAATCCAAATAATCCGACAGGAATTTCGATAAATCGCGATTTTCTTTTCCGGGTTTTACGAGTATGTCGGGAACTTGATATATTACTGGTTGTAGATGAGTGTTTCCTGGATTTCATCGAGGAACCGGAAAGATTCACTTTGAAAGCACAACTGTCCCGTTACCACAATCTGTTTCTGCTGAAAGCATTTACAAAACGTTATGCAATGCCGGGAATTCGTCTTGGATATGGTATCACAGAAAACAGAGAGCTTCTGGAGGCAATGACGCAGGTGACACAGCCATGGAATATTTCGGTCATGGCACAGGCTGCCGGTATTGCAGCACTGAAAGAATCTGCATATGTTGAAAAAGGACGGCAGATGGTTTTTTGTGAGGCAAAATACCTGAAAGAGGAGCTTGCGTCACTTGGTATGCAGGTTTATCCATCCGAAGCTAATTATATTTTTTTCCGGGGTCCGGAGAATCTTTTTGAAATCTGTGCACAGCAGAACGTTCTGATCCGTGACTGCAGTAATTATTCAGGGCTCAGAAAGGGATTCTACAGAGTTGCTGTCCGGACACATGAAGAAAATAAGCAGCTGATTCGTGCAATCAAGGATGGGACAATGGCTGCAGCGGTAGCACATGCTGCTGCACTGGAAGAAGAGGAACAGGCATAGGAAAGTGCCTGATACAAAGGGGAAAATACAGATATGGCAAAAACGATCATGATACAGGGAACAATGTCAAATGCAGGAAAAAGTCTTCTTGCAGCGGGATTGTGCAGAATCTTTCATCAGGATGGATATCGTGTGGCACCTTTTAAGTCACAGAATATGGCATTAAATTCTTTTATAACAAAAGAAGGTCTGGAGATGGGAAGGGCACAGGTAATGCAGGCGGAAGCTGCCGGAATTGAGCCTTCCGTTCTGATGAATCCGATCCTTCTTAAACCGACCAATGACGTAGGATCTCAGGTCATTGTGAATGGAGAAGTTCTTGGAACAATGAGTGCCAGAGACTATTTTAAATACAAGAAAAAACTGGTTCCGGATATTATGAAGGCTTTTAACAAACTTGCAGAAGAGAATGATATTATTGTTATTGAGGGAGCAGGAAGTCCTGCTGAAATCAATCTGAAGAGCGAAGATATTGTGAATATGGGTATGGCCAAAATGGCAAAAGCACCGGTTCTTCTTGCAGGGGATATTGATCGAGGGGGAGTCTTTGCACAGCTTTATGGAACTGTTGAATTGCTGGAAGAAGATGAACGCAGAATGATCAAAGGCCTGATCATCAATAAATTCCGCGGTGATAAATCTATTCTTGATCCTGGAGTAGCAATGCTGGAGGAAAAATGTAAAATCCCGGTAGTCGGAGTCGCACCATATATGAATATTCAGGTAGAAGACGAAGACAGTCTGACGGAGCGTTTTGACCGTCAGCAGGAGGTTGGTGTGATCGATATGGCGGTGATTCGAGTACCGCGTATTTCTAACTTTACCGATTTTAATCCGCTAGAAAGTATTCCAGGAGTTTCGCTGCGTTATGTACAGCATCCGTCAGACCTGAAACAGCCGGATGTTATTTTCCTGCCTGGAACCAAAAATACTATGGATGATCTGAAATGGCTTCGGGAAAGCGGTATGGAAGCGCTTATCCTTAAAGCTGCTGCCTCAGGTACCCTGATCTTTGGTATTTGTGGAGGGTATCAGATGCTGGGTGAGAATTTAAGTGATCCTTATGGAGTAGAAGCCGGTGGTACAATGCGTGGAATTGGCCTCCTTCCGGTAGACACTGTATTTGCAGAACATAAAACCCGTACGCAGGTCCATGGAAAATTCCTGAAGCTGGATGAGGATTTTGCATCACTTCGCAATGTCGAATTTACAGGTTATGAGATCCATATGGGAGAGAGCACCTGGAAAAACGGTGCTGCCGCAAGCACCTGGACACAGGATACCGTAACAGGCAGCGAAAAGACAGAAGGAACATTTTATCAGAATGTCTGTGGAACTTATGTGCATGGTATTTTTGACAAAGAAGAAGTTGCCAGAGGGCTGGTACGTGCTGTAGGCATACGAAAAGGAATAGATGTATCCGAAATGGAAGGTGTTGATTTTGCAGCATTTAAAGAAACTCAATATGACATACTGGCGGCAGAACTCAGAAAACACCTGGACATGAAGAGAATCTATGAAATTCTTGAGGATGGTCTGGATAGCGGAAAAGAAGGAATTTGTGAGACAGAGGGAGAGGCAGAAAAATGAAAGTACAGCTCGAAAATGTAAAACCGATGGATATAGAAAAGAGAAGTTTTGAGATTATTACAGAAGAACTTGGTGACAAGAAACTGATTCCTGGTACAGAACTGATCGTTAAGAGATGCATTCATACAAGTGCAGATTTTGATTATGCTGATAATCTGTGCTTTTCTCCGGATGCTGTCAGGAAAGCCATGGAAGCAATCCGGAACGGTGCCTGTATTGTAACTGACACGCAGATGGCAAAAGCCGGTATTAATAAACGAGCGCTTGCACGTTATGGCGGAGAAGTTTATTGCTTCATGTCGGATGAGGATGTAGCAAAAATTGCAAAAGAAAATGGGACAACCCGTGCAACAGCCAGCATGGATAAAGCGGCATCTCTGGATAAAAAACTGATTTTTGCAATTGGCAATGCACCGACTGCGCTTGTACGTCTTTATGAGCTGATCGAAGATGGCAGGCTGGATCCGGAACTGATCATAGGAGTTCCGGTCGGATTTGTCAATGTTGTGCAGTCAAAAGAACTGATCATGGAGTCGGGGGCACCTTACATTGTTGCCAGAGGACGTAAAGGCGGAAGTAATATCGCGGCCTGCATCTGTAATGCACTTCTTTACATGATTGATAATCGAAGAGATTAAATTAAGAAGACGCCTGTCCGGGGAGATCCTGAGACAGGCGTTCGTAGTTTATTCAGGAACTGAGAAGCTCTTTTAAAAGCCGGCATGCAGGACCAAAATGATCTGTAGCTATTGAAGAACAGGAAAGAAGAAGAGTGATTGTTTCTTTTTTTTCTTCAAGAATCAAAAGGGACATTCCATGCATACGTGCTTCTTTCTTCAGCTCCAGCCCGGTGCGAGTATAAGGAACAGTCAATGCAAGGCTTGTTCCGGCAGCTCCTGTCTGAATCATACAGTGACTGCCAAACGTATTCTGTACTTCTTCTATAAGAGATTTCAGTTTCTGGGCATATAGCTTCTTTAATTTTCTGGTCTGTGAAGTCAGGTGTCCGTCGCGGATAAACTGACAGAGCGCAATTTGCTCGGCTTTGGATGCCGTCTGGCTGTAGCGCTCAGCGACCGTCGCATACTTTTTAGAAAGATCAGGCGGCAGAACCATAAAACTTAAACGGATTGACGGAAGCAGAAGACGTGAAAAAGATCCTATATATACAACACCATGACCACCGGCAAGATTAAAGAGTGAAGGTGTGGGACGCTGAAAGTAGACAAATTCATTTTCAAAATCATCTTCAATAACCAGACTTTTCTTAAGTGATGCATGATGCACCAGTTCCATACGACGACTGACTGGCATGATTTCTCCCCATTTTGTCATGTGCGCAGGAGAAACATAAATTACATCACAATCTTTATTGCGGTATTGTACTTCAAATCCGTAATCAGAAAATATCGTACTTCCCTGTACAAAAGAAGCATTTGGAAAAGAAACAGTCTTTCTGTCATGAATCAGTGGACAGAGGATGTTGAGAATACTCTGCATACCGGCACCAATCACAATATCGTCAGAGGAACAGTTGACATTTCTGCTCTGTCGGATATAATCAGCAATTACCTGTCGAAGATCTGCTTCTCCCTGAGGGTCTCCATAAGAGAGGAGGCGCTCACTCTGACGAAGTGCACTTTTGATATAACGCTGCCAGAGATCGAATCGAAAACTTTCGCGGTCAACACCGTTTGATGCAAAATCATACTCTATTGGTGGGAGTGTCTGATGGTGCGAAACTACAGGAACCGGATTCTGATCTGCAATATTAGTCACATAGTAACCACTTTGTGCACGTGCTATAATGTAACCGTCAGCGGCCAGCTGAAGATATGCATTCTCAATCGTTGTCCGGCTTAGTTTTAGCTCGGCAGCACATTTTCGTAATGAAGGCATCCGGCTTCCGGAGGGAAGACGTCGTTCCATGATGAGATTTTTGTAATGTTCATAAACCTGCAGATACAGACTTTCTTTATTTGACTGAAATAATAAACTCATAAACTGTCCCCTGAAAAATGAATAAAAGTGGTTATTTTTATATATACACTTAGATGCTATTCTAAATCAATATACGAAAAAAAACAAGATGAGGAGATCACAGATTGAAAAAAATTGCTGTATTAAATGATTTATCAGGAATGGGAAAATGTTCGCTTACAGCGGCAATACCGGTGATTTCGGTGATGGGAATCCAGGCCTGTCCACTTCCGACTGCTGTGTTAAGCTGCCAGACCGGCTTTCCTTCTTATTATTGTGACGATTATACAGACCGGATGGAGATTATTATGGAAGAATGGAAAAAGCTGAATTTCTGTCCGGATGGTATTTATACTGGCTTTCTCGCAGATGCACAGCAGGCAGATAAGGCTGTGGAGTTTATAGAAATATTCGGAAAAAAAGATACAAAAATCCTTGTTGATCCGGTAATGGGTGATAATGGTGAAGAGTATCCGGTTTATACGGAAGAGTTATGTTCGAAAATGCGTTTTCTTGTCAGATGTGCCACTTTGATCACGCCGAATCTGACAGAGGCATTACTGCTTTTGTATGGTACAGAAAAAGCACATGAATTGTGGAACGAACTTTCTGCTTTTTCAGAAAGAGAACTTCTGGAGTTTGTTGAAGGGACAGGAAAGAGACTATCAGAGGAATTTGAAACAGAAGTCGTAATTACCGGAATAGATCTGCCGGTGAAAGAAAATCAACAGGAGATCGGAAATCTGATCTGCCAGAATAAAAAATGCACATGGATAGTGACTGCCAAAGAGGGCGGCAGTTATTCCGGAACCGGCGATCTGTTTGCATCAGTTTTAAGTGCAGGTATGGTCAGAGGCGCAGATACCGTAGATTCCGTAAATAAAGCGGTCAGGTTCCTGTCAAAAGGGATACACGACGCCGTAGCAGAAGGCACCGACCGCAATGAAGGAATATGTTTCGAAAAATACCTTTCTGAGTTAGCTGCTGAATAGATTACAGAAAAGGTTCCATGTATCGTGGCACTGCACTGATACATGGAACCTTTTCGTGTACTATATTCCATCAAAGATTCTTCTTCTTATATATAAACCAGGATGCGATCATCGTAAATACAACAAGATACGCAGTCAGTATCACTATCCCGGACATTGCAAATCCCTCTCCGGCAGAAATACTACGAATCAGATGACTTGTCTGAGACAGCGGAAGCGCAGAAATAAATTTTCCAAGAAATCCCGGAAGTTTTTCTGTGGAGAAGAATGTGTTGCAAAGATAGGCCATTGGCATAATGATGTAGTTCGAAAAACGAGGTACATCTGCATGGTTCTTTGCAAGAAATGAGACTACAACTCCGATTGCAGAAAAAACCGCACCATTCAGGAACATGATAAGAAATGACCAGCCATTAAAAATCAGCCCTGTGTCGATAGGCATTGTCAGAAGCAAAATGATGCCTCCGGCATAAAATCCACGGAGACTTCCGCCAATGATCTGACCTGCAATAAACTGCCATAATGGCGTAGGAGAGATCATGACCTGATCAAATGCTTTTTCATAAAGTCGCTGGACGTTCAGATTTTGTGCAATGGCATTGAAACTTCCATTCATTGTAGTAAGAGAAACTACACCAGGGATCAGGAAATTCAGATAAGGCTGTCCATGAGAGCTTGTCTGGATACCCATACCAAATACAACGAGATACATCAGTGGCGCGATCATCGCAGCCAGTGTGATCTTATAGAAGTCTCTTCGAAATTCTACCCATTTTTCCCATAAAATTGTAATAATTCCCATAATCAGTCTCCTCTCTTATGACGGCATCAGATGTCGTCCTGCACGTTCTACAAACACATCTTCCAGTGTTGTTTCACGCAGTGAAGCCTGTCCGGACAGACCCGAGAGATAGGCAATGGCTTCTTCGCGACTGTGAAAATAATGACTTCTGGTTTCATCTCCGGCAAACTCATCAACGGTATAGCTTCCAAGACTGCTGATCAGTCCGGAAGGAGTGTTGATCTCTTCAAGTTTACCATGATCCATCAGTGCTACACGATTACAGAGGTTCTGTGCCTCTTCCATATAATGTGTAGTAAGAAGGATCGTCAGATTTTTGCCATTTAATTTACGGAGCAGATTCCACATCTGACGGCGGGAAAGTGCATCCATGCCGGCTGTTGGTTCATCAAGCAACAGAATTTCAGGATCTGTCAGAAGTGCACGACAGACCATCAGTTTACGTTTCATTCCACCGGAAAGCTTGCGAACAGTTCTTTTACGAAATTTGAGCAGATCACAAAACTCCAGCAGTTCCTCCGTACGCTGTTTGATCTCTTTGCGAGGCATGAAGTAAAGGCGTCCCTGATATTCCATAATCTCATCCATGGTCATATCCTGACGCATGGAGTATTCCTGCGTAATAACACTGATTTTGCGTTTCAGATCCGGTCGGTTTCTGGTGAGCTTCTGTCCATCGATCAGAATTTCTCCCTGCGTTGGCAGCAAAAGTGTAGAAAGCAGACTGATCGTAGTCGTTTTGCCGGCTCCGTTTGGTCCGAGAAGTCCGAAAAATTCTCCTGTCTCAATCTTGAGATCCAGAGAATCCACAGCAGTAAAATTATCGAAAGTTTTGGTCAGATTTCTGGTTTCGATCATTTCTTCTCCTTCGCAATGATCAGGGAATAATAGCCGGCATCATCCGGGATCTCTTCAACACTGTGATAAATATGTTCATCCGGCATACCGCAGTTTTCTACCATAAGGACGTCACGTCCACTCTTGGCAAGAATCTCTTTGACCTGATTCATTTTCTTTCCGGATTTCATCAGAATATAGTTTCCGGATTCTGTCAGTTCACTGTCAAGGCGATGAACAGCCGGAACAATATGAAGCTGCTCATTCCATTCAGAAAGAGAAATATTCAGACGGGCAGCAGCAGCACAGAAAGATGTGATTCCGCTGACAAGTTCTGTATGATATCCATCTGCTTCTACGAGATGCTGCAGATAAGAGAATGTTGAATAAACACAAGGATCACCAAGAGTCAGGAAAACAACATTCTTGCCCTTGTCAAGACAGGCTTCCAGGGATTTTGCTCCTTTTGCATGATTTTCTTCCAGTTCCTTCGCGTCATGTGTCATAGGCATGTAGATTGGAAGAAGTTCCTTCTCAGCCAGTTCGGGTACAGCCTGAACAGCAATTTTGTATGCGACAGTTTCTTTAACATCAGCACCAGGTACTGCAATGATGTCATTTTCACGAATCATGCGAACTGCCTTCAGTGTCATTAATTCCGGATCTCCAGGTCCGACTCCAACTCCATATAATGTACCTTTCATTGAAAAAACCTCCTGCATATATATTGAAAATAATCTGTCTCTTATACACATCTGACGCTGCCGACG
>ERZ1026850.516-NODE-516-length-23741-cov-5.652706_pt1 | contig 23741 bp, 27 predicted proteins | sample MGYA00380155_ERZ1026850 | MGnify/ENA primary metagenome ERZ1026850 (study PRJEB33269, sample SAMEA4719791) | human gut metagenome | biome: human-associated habitat; feature: organic feature; material: feces | place: Cameroon | collected 2013-10 ... | reverse complement strand
AAGCCCAAGAATCCCGTCCCCTGAGCCTATAGTACCGTAGTTTGTGATTCCTTTATTGAACCGGAATACGACGACCCTTGAGGGGTTCGATCCATCTCCCGTATCCCTGATGTCGCAGGGGACCTTCTCCGATAACTCCGCCCAATCGTAGGTCCTGTATTTGTGATTCGGGACGGATCCCGGAGGCAGATAACACGTACGCTCCATCGTACGTTCGATGAAAGCTGCAAGGTCGGGATTCAGGATCCCGTCCGCATGCGCACGGGCATCCTCGTCGTACCAGACCTTGCCGTATTCCGCCAGGTCGAACACGCGGCAGCCGGGGTGGGTCACCTGATAAGCGACGAGGTCCGGATGGATGACGTCGGCCCAGCGTGTGTCGTAATAGCGAATCCTGCCATCGTACCCTTTCCAAGGCACAAGATAATTCCGGATGATGCCAATGTCCGACAATCGAGGATACCTCCGATGCAGAATGGCGTCGGAGATTCATATCTTTCATCGTCACTGATCGTCGGTTATGTGGTTCGGATAAGATGTAAGGCGTTTCTGCCCCGGACCGGCTCGGGCCAGGGGCTGTCGGTCTCAATAGACCGAGAATATGCCGAACATGTCGAGCAGGCCGAACACGAGGATGGCGGCCAGACAGATCGGGCATATGTACTTGATCATGTACTCGAAGGGTCTCTCAAACTTGAATTCGCACCCATCTTCCTTGACCTCGTCAGACACCGTCTTGACACTGATGACGTAGCCGATGAACACGCATGTGAGGATGGCTGCGATCGGCATCAGGATCGAGTTGGTCGTCGTATCGAGGATACCGAGGACGCCCGCGCCCTGATCGTACGGGGACAGGTCGGTCATCAGAGGTCCGAAACCGAGCACGACGATGATTCCGATCACGATGAGCAGGAACGACGATACGACGATGGATTTCCTCCTCTTGAGCTTGGCCTCATCGGCGACGACGGAAACGACCGTCTCGAGCAGCGAGACCGCGGAGGTCAGTGCTGCGAAGATGACGAGCAGGTAGAACACGGGCGCCACGATGCTTCCTCCGGGCATCTGATCGAAGACCTGGGGGAGGGTGACGAACATGAGACCCATCCCGTGGGAGGACACTCCCGCTTCGCCCATGATGGCGAAGGAGGCGGGGATGATCATCAGACCGGCCAGGATGGCCACGGCGGTATCGATGAGGCTGATGTTGCGAGCGCTCCTCTCGATGCTGTCCGACTTCTTCATGTAGGATCCATACGTGATCATGATTCCCATGGCCAGGGACATGGAGTAGAAGATCTGGCTGATCGCTCCGAGGAACGTACCGCCGCTCAGCTTGGAGGGATCGGGCTTGAGGAAGTAGACGACTCCGTCAAGGGTTCCGTCGACTGCTACCAGGGCGTAGATGGTGATGGCGACCATCATGACGAGGAGAGCCGGGAGCAGGATCTTGCTGAGCTTCTCGATTCCCTTGTTGACTCCGATGATGACGCAAGCCATCACCATCGCTGCGAACACGAGGAACCAGATGGTCGGGCCGCCCATGCCGCCCTCGACACCGGTGATGTAATCCCACCAGAATCCGGTCTCTGTGAGTCCTCCGAGCTGACCGATGGCGCACTCGGCGAACCATTTGGTGACCCATCCTCCGATGACGCAGTAGTACGGGACGATGAGCAACGGGATCAATGCTATGACCATGCCCATCCACTTGTACTTCTTGCAGAGGTCTCCGAACGCACTGACGCACGACTTTCCGGTCTTGCGTCCGAGCGCGATCTCGGCGACCATGAGAGAGAATCCGAATGTGACTGCTAGTATGATGTAGACGATGACGAAGATTCCGCCACCGTAGTTGGACGCGAGCCAAGGGAAGCGCCATAGGTTCCCGAGACCGACTGCGGAGGCAGCGGCAGCCATGACGAATCCCATCCTGCCGGTGAATGCTCCGCGTTTCTCTTCAGCGCACTCTGCCATGCTCTCGCATGGCTTGGGGAGTATTTTACAGATTACGGTTGGGCAATGTAATCCTTTTATAGTAATGTGAGTGGATACGGGGCTTCATTTTCAGGTCGGATTCCGAGGTCTGGAAGCCGGCGGAGATGCGGGTGACGGACGGGATGGAACCCGCCCGTCGAGGTTCAGAGAAGGTGCCTCACGGCGTCGAAAGGTGTTTTCTGAATGGCGAGGTCGGCCTCATCCTTGGTGAGTCCGGCGCCCAATGCGACGGTGTACGCGGCCTTCTCGTCCATGAGGTTCTCGGGCTGATGCGTATCCGAGTTGACGATCATGGATGCGCCCGCTTCGCGAGCCATCCTGCATACATGGCCGTTGGTGATGTTGTGTCCGGAGCGTCCCGTGATCTCCAGGAGGACCCCGTTCTCCTTGGCGATTTCGGCCTCCTCCAGGGTGATGAACCCGGGATGCGCCAGGCAGTCGATGTCGGGATTCTCCACGGATGCCCTGTCCGTACCCGGAGCAACGGGCTCCACGACGGTCTCCCCGTGGACGACGATCCACTGGGCCCCCAGGGCCCTGGCCTGGCTGGCGACCTTCCCTATGAGCCTCGGAGGCACATGGGTGATCTCCACGCCGGGTATGACGGGGATGTAGTCCTCGCCGAACTCGCAGGCTTTCACCAGGTTGGTCACGACGAACTCCACGTTGGTCATGTCCACGTGGTCGGTGATGGCGATGACGTCGTGTCCGAGGACCATCGCCCTCCTCACGAGCTCGGCGGGGATGAGCTCCCCGTCGCTGTAGACCGTGTGGGTGTGGAGATCGGCTCTCATTGGGCCCTCTCCCAGAGCTTGCGGTAGACCTCGGACATGGGGAGTCCGGTCTTCTCGATGGCGACCATCGAGTGGTAGATCAGATCCGCCAGCTCCCAGGCCATCTCCTCCTCGGACTTGTCCTTTATCGCCAGAGCGAATTCTCCCGCCTCCTCGATGATCTTCTTGCACATGCGGGTCTCGTCGTTGTAGAGCTTGCAGGTGTAGCTCTCGTCGGATGGATTCTCCAATCTGTCGATGAGCACGCGCCTGAGCTCGGGGATGATGGCCATGGTCTCCTCGGTGCTCCCGTAGATGACCTCGTCGAAGCACGAGGCCTTGCCGAGGTGGCAGGCGATCCCTCCGGCCTGCTCCACGCGGACGAGGAGGGTGTCCCCGTCGCAGTCGGCCTGGATGGATTTGATCTTCTGTACGTGGCCGGACTCCTCGCCCTTCTTCCACATCTTCTGCCTGCTTCTGGACCAGAAGTGGGTGTAGCCCGTCTCCTTCATGAGCTCCACGGCCTCCTCGTTGGCCCAGGCGACCATGAGCACCTCGTTGGTGATGTAGTCCTGGACCACGACGGGGATCAATTCCTTGTCATCGAATTTCAGTTCGGTCATCTTACCGCCACTCCTTTGTCTCTGAGATACTGCTTGACCTCTCCGACGGTGCACTCGTTGTAATGGAAGATGGATGCTGCGAGGGCCGCGGATGCTCCGGTCTGCGCGAACACGTCGTAGATGTGCTCCTTGGAGCCGCATCCGCCGGATGCGATGACCGGTATGGACACCTCGTCCGCGACGGCGGCCGTCAGAGGGATGTCGTATCCGGTCTTGACGCCGTCCGCGTCCATGGACGTGAGGAGGATCTCTCCTGCGCCCAGGTCCTCGACCTTCTTGGCCCATTCCACGGCGTCGATCCCGGTGTCACGGGTGCCTCCGTGGGTGAAGACCTCCCAGTGGTCGTCCACGCGCTTGCCGTCGATGGCGACCACCACGCACTGCCTTCCGAAGCTCTCGGCGCATTCGCTTATGATCGAGGGGTCCTTCACCGCCGCGGAGTTCACGGAGACCTTGTCGGCTCCGGCGTTGAGGGCGTCCCTCATGTCCGCGAGACTCCTGATGCCTCCTCCCACGGTGAGGGGGACGAAGAGGCTGCTGGCGGTCTGGGAGACGATGTCCAGCATGGTCTGCCTGGTCTCGAGGGAGGCCGTGATGTCCAGGAAGGTGATCTCGTCGGCTCCCTGCTTCTCGTAGGCCGCGGCCATCGCAGGAGGCTCTCCGACGTCTCTGAGGCCTTTGAAGTTGATCCCTTTGACGACCTTTCCGTTCTTGACGTCGAGGCACGGGATGATGCGCTTGGTCAGCATGATATCACTCTATGATCTCGCGGTCCTTGGTGCTCAGCTCGGTGCTCCTGGGCCTGACGGCCTGGGAGAGCGCCTTCCCTACGGCTTTGAACGCGGCCTCCACTATGTGGTGCTCGTCGAATCCGCGGATGACCACGATGTGCAGGGTCATGCCGACGGACATGGCCAGGCTCCTCATGTAGTGGGTGTACAGCGGATCGGGGAGGTCCACATCGGCGTAGGGCCTGTCCACAAGGTCCAGCGATGCCATGACCAGGGCGTCGTCCATAGGCACAATCGCGGTGGCCATGCGCTCGATCGGCGTCTCGTCCAAGGCATCCCTTATCGCCTTGCCGACGGTGATCGCGCAGTCCTCGATGATGTGGTGGTCGTTGTCGCCCTCCGCCTTCATGACGAGGTCGAACGAGGCGTACCTCGCAAGTGTCTCCGTCATGTGCTTGAGGAACTGGATGTCGCTCTCGACATCGAACTTCCCCGTCCCGTCGATGTCCAACGAAACGGAGATGCGGGTCTCGCGTGTGCTGCGCTCGATCTCGGACTTTCTAACGGTCATGGTAACGACCGTCTAATGGACCCGTTCATAAAAAAGGTAGCGAGTCTCGGCTTGTTTCGGGGATGGATATGATCTCGTTGCGGGGACAGTCCATGCAGACCGTCAGATCGCCCTCGTATCCCTCGTAGACGCAGAGCGCGCGGAGAAGTCCGCAGGTCTTCACGAAGGTGCAGATCCCGCAGAGCGCCTCGGTCACGTCCATCCCGGATGCTATAGCCGCCGCCGTCCTGGAGATCATGAGGTCAAAATCCCCCTTGTAGGCGCTCTTGTCGATCAGGTTGTTCCCGCCGCGCATCCCCTTGATGTACTGGGAGACCGCCGCGCTGGTGACTCCGAAGAGCTTCGCGACCTGCGTTTGCGTCATGCCGTGTTTCTCCACCAGCTCCCTCGCTATGGCGCCGCGCGCCGTCGGGAGGACATGGGTCACTACGAGTTCGCAAGGCATCTTCATGGGTATCCAATCCTGTTCCGGGATGATAATCGTTTTCGCGCTCAGGCTCTCCAAGGGGTCTTCCATTCCCAGGGCCTGATGACCTCCGTGTACAGTGCGAGCCCGACGACGGACCCTTCCGCACCGGCATCGGCCAGGATGCGGGTGTCCTCCTCGGACGTCACCCCTCCGGACGCTATGACCGGGCAGGGGCATCTGGAGATGAAGTCGCGGGCCTGGGCCTCGTCGATCCCCTTGCGCTGACCCTCCACATCCACGTTGGTGTTGAGCACTCCCGCCAGAGGCATGTCGCGGATGATATCGAACATCTCGTCCACGGTCCTGGAGGCGGATTCCTGCCATCCTTTGATGGCGATGCTTCCGCCCTTGGTGTCCATGGAGAGGACAATCCTCCCGGGATGCCTGTCGGCGATCTCGGCGAGCCATTCCGGCTCCTTCACGGCTTTCGTCCCGACGACGATGCGGTCCGCTCCGGCGGATACCAGTTCGTCGACGGTCTCGGTGGAGCGGATCCCTCCTCCGACCTCCGCGGGAACGCCGAGCTCCTCGATGATCCTCTTGAAGACGGGGATGTTGCTCTCCTTGTCGAAGGCGGCGTCGAGGTCCACCAGGTGCAGGTAGTCCGCCCCCTTCCCGATCCACATCTCCGCCACGGAGACCGGATCGGGGATGACGATCTGCTGGCTGCCGGGGACTCCCCCGACCAGCTGGACCACCTTGTGGTCCATGACGTCGACAGCAGGGATGACCCTCACAGGACCGACCCCGCGAAGGAGATGAAGTTCTCCAGGAACCTCATGCCGGATGCGCTGCTCTTCTCCGGATGGAACTGCGTCCCGTAGACGTTGGCCTTCCGGAAGAACGTGGGGATGTCGGTTCCGTCGTAGTCGGTGGTGCCGACGGTGATGTCCTCGTCGGGGCATCCGCGGAACGAGTGCGCGAAGTAGAAGTGCCTGTCCCCGATCCCGTCCATGAGGGGATCGTCGGACTCGACGGAGTTCCATCCCATGTGGGGGATTATCCTCCCTTCCAGAGGAACGACCTTCCCGTCGAAGAAGCCGAGTCCTGGCGTGGTGCCCTCGGCGCTGCTTCCGAAGAGGATCTGCATGCCGATGCAGATGCCGAGCGCGGGCGTTCCGGAGGCGAGCTTCTCGCGGATGTCCTCCCTGTAGGGCTGGAGCTTTTCCATGGTCCTGTCGAAGGCTCCGACCCCGGGGAAGACGATACATTTCGCGTCGAGGACGTCCTTCATGTCCGTCACCACGGTGACATCCGCTCCGCAGTTCTCCAGGGAGCGTCTGATGGAATAGAGGTTGCCCACCCCGTAATCGGTGAGCGTGATGTTCAGCGGCATCCGGAGATCACCTCGTCGGCCTTCTCCAGGAACAGGTCGTTGAGCTCCGCGGTGCCCACGGTGGGCCTGACGCAGTTCTCGGTCCTGCGCTTCGAGCCGAAGTCCCTGATGAGGATGCCCTTCTCCCTGAGTCCGTCCACGAGGACCTTGTGGTCGATGGGCGAGCGTGCGAGGATGAAATTGGAATCGGACGGGAACGTCTCGAAGCCCAGCTTCTCCATGCCCTTCATGAGCCTGGGGCGCTGCTCCCTGACGAGCTCGACGCTCCTCCTGACGAACTCCTGGTCCTTCACCGCCGCGACGGCGGCCCCCTCGCTGATCGCGTTGAGGGAATAGGGGATCTTGACGCATCCCATCATCTCCGCCAGACGGGGGTTGGATGCCATGTATCCGACGCGGAGCGCCGCCATGGCGTAGGCCTTGGAGAACGTCCTGGTAACGACCAGGTTGTCGAACTCCCCGACCTTGGAGATCATGCCGTCCCCGGAGTACTCAGCGTACGCCTCGTCGAGGACGACGATGCCGTCGAATCTGGCGATGAGGTCCTCCAGGTCCTTCTGCCTGAAGCAGTTCCCGGTGGGGTTGTTGGGAGAGGGCACGATGGTGAGCTTCGCCTTGGTCCTGACCATGGCATCGACGTCCAGCTGGTAGTCGTCGGTCAGGTCGACCATCACGGCCTTGCCGCCGTTGCATTTGACGAAGTAGTCGTAGAGCGAATACGAAGGAACGGGGACGGCGGTGTCGTCTCCCCAGTTGGTGAACGTCTTGAAGATGACATCGATCATCTCGTCCGAGCCGTTCCCCGCGATGATGTTCTCGGGATCGAGCCCGTAGAGCTCTCCGAGGGCCTCCCTGAGGCTGCCCGAGTACGTGTCGGGGTAGCCGTTCAGGTCCCATGTGTGGGTGCGGAGGTACTCCGCCGCGGCGGGATTGGAGCCCAGGACGTTGGTGTTGGTGTCGAGGCGGATCTCTCCGTGGAGCTTGGGGTTGTAGTACTTGACGAAATCCCTGGTGGTCTCCCTCATGATGCTCCTGTCCCCGTTCATCTGACCAGCCTCTGGATCTCGGTGGTGAGGATCCCTTTGGCTCCTATCTTCTTCAGCTCGGAAATGGTGCGGTAGGTGTCTGCGCTGTCGATAACGGCATGGAGGGCGACGTAGCCGGTGTTGCCGGCGATGTCGAGGACGGTGGGGCCCTCCAGTCCGGGGAGGATGTTCTCCGCGTCCTTGACGCGGTCGCAGGGGACGTTGGCCATCAGGTACTTCTTCGACTCGGCGTTGATCACGCTGTCTATCGAGTCGACGAGCTCCTCGATCTCCGCTCCGTATCTGGAGAGGGCGGTCTCGCTGGTGAAGATGCAGGCCTGGGAGTCGAGGATCTTGCAGGCCTCGTTCATCCTGTTCATCCTGAGGGTCGAACCGGTGGATACGAGGTCCACGATGTAGTCGGCGATGCCCAGATAGGGCATGACCTCCGCCGCTCCGGTGACGACTATTACGTTGACGTCCTTGCCGATGGACTCGAAGTAGCGGTTGGTGATATTGGGGTAGGAGGTGGCGATGCGGGCGCCGTCCTTGATCTGGGAGGCGTCGGTGATGCCGCTCTCGTCCGGGACCGCCACGGCCATGTGGCAGTATCCGAACCTGAGGTCCAGCTTCTTGACGATGGACACTCCTGCCTCGGCGACCTGGTCCTCGCCGGTGATCCCCAGGTCGATCGCGCCTTTGGCGATGAATTCCGGGATGTCCTGGGCCCTGACGAACAGGACCTCCACATCCTGGTTCCTGGCCTTGATATAGAGTTTCCTTCCGATCTCCTCGCCGAGGTCCAATCCGGCCTTGGTCAGGAGCTCGACTGTCCTCTCGTTGAGACGGCCCTTGTTGGGTACCCCGAATTTGAGCGTCATAGTGTCCTCTGGGGTTTCGCATCCTATCTTTGTAAATAATCATTACCGTCCCCTTCCGAGGGACGGCGGGACGCTCACTGGGCTTCCATGACGTCCCTGATGTGCTGGACGAAGAGCTCCCTGAATCCAGGGAACTCGCCCAGGCCTCTGACGATGCATTCCACCTCGTATCCGTTGGACGACAGGAAGGACTTCAGAGAATCCTCCTCGTCCCCTGCCATGTCGTTGACCGCATGGTCCCCGGCGACGATCATGAACGGGATAGTGACCGCCTTGCGGCAGTTGCAATGGTCCATCATGCGGAGGGTGTCCTCGAACTCGGGGTATCCCTCCACGGTGGTGACGAACACGTTCCCGATCCCGGCGCCGAAGAGCTTCATCTGGAGCTGGCTGTACGCCGCGTTGGCGTAGTGGGGTGTTCCGTGCCCCATCAGGACCAGGTCCCTGTCCCCGCAGAGCGGGAGGAGGCAGGTGCGGATGGCCTCGACGGCGTTGTCGTAGTCCTCGGACGTGGTGAGGAGGGGCTTTCCCATCCTGAGATAGGGGATCCTTCCGACGTGCGCGATCACGGCGTTCACGATGTCGTCGTATTCGATGCCGTTCATGATGTGGGTGGGCTGGACGATGACCTTCTCGAACCCCTCGGCGGACAGCTTGTCCATGGCCTCGGTGATGTAGTCGATGCAGGTCCCGTCGCGCTCCTTGACCTTCCTGATGATCATGCGGCTGGTCCAGGCGCGCCTGACCTCCCAGTCGGGGAATTCGTCCGCGATCTGCTTCTCGATGGCGTCGATCGTCTTCTCGCGGGTCTCGTTGAAGCTGGTGCCGAAGCTGGTCACCAGGATGGCCTTCTTGCTCATTGCGCGGGATATATTATCCAACTTCTAAACAATTATCCGAGTTGGATGGAAGGAATGACGGCATCGGAGAGAAGGGGTTGGGGTTTGGGTGCCGGGCCCTGAGGCCCGGCTGGTAGCATCAGAGGACGCCCTTGGCCTTGGCGAGCTCGGCATTCAGAACGGAACCGCCGGCGCCGCCCCTGAGCGTGTTGTGGGACATGGAGAACGCCTTGTAGTATCCGTTGCTCTGTCTGAGCCTGCCGATGGTGACGGCCATCCCGCGTGCCCTCTCCGGCCTCCCGGCCATGGCATCGAACACGGGCTGGGGACGGTTGTCCTCCTTCCTGACGATGATGGGCTGCTCGGGCGCGGAGGGGAGGTTCAGGGTCTGGGGCTCGCCGCGGAATCCGACGAGGCAGGCCTCGAGCTCCTCGAGGGTGGGCTGCTTCTCGGTGTCGAGGACGAGGGACTCCAGGTGGCCGTCGATGACGGGGACCCTGGCGCAGTTGGCCATGACCTTGAACGGGGCGTAGTGGAACTCCCCGTCGGAGTAGGTTCCCAGCATCTTTGCCAGCTCGGTCTCCATCTTCTCCTCCTCGTGGCTGATGAAGGGGACGACGTTGCCGACCGCATCGAGGGAGGGGACTCCGGGGTATCCGGCGCCGGAGAGCGCCTGGTACGTGGAGACGAAGACCTGCTTGAGGCCGAAGGCCTGGTTGATCGCATGCAGAGGCGCCGCGATGCCGGTGGAGGAGCAGTTGGCGTTGGTGACGATGTATCCGCCGTTGCCGTAGGTGGACTGGTCCTTCACGGCCTCCAGCTGATTGGGGTTGACCTCGGGGATCACGATGGGGACGTGGGCGTCCATCCTGTGGGATCCCGCGTTGGTGAAGACAGCCACGCCGGCCTCGGCCAGCTCGGTCTCGGTGGGGCCGGCCAGCTCGGAGGGTATTCCGCTGAATGCGATCCTGCAGTTCTTCGCGATCTTCTTGATGTCCATGGTCTCGATCTTGCGGTCCATGGTCTCGTCGAGGTAGACGTGGTCCCTCACCTTCATGACGTCCGCCAGCCTCTTGCCACTGGACCTCTCGGAGGCGTACAGCCCCTCGATCTCGAACCAGGGATGGTCCTCCAGCATCTGGACGAACCTCTGGCCGATCATGCCGCTCGCACCGAGCACTGCTACGCTAATCTTGCTCATGGGATGGAACTCCAATTGCCGCGGCCATTCCCGCGCGTGATATAATAACTTCCGCCTGGACTGGCTCCAAAACTCTTAATAGCCGTCGCAGCGTGCATCTGAACGCTATGCCTAACACTGACGAGTTGAGAGGTCAGATTGAAGCAATCGATGAGCAGATCATAGACCTGATCGCGACCCGCATGGAGATCGCCGACGAGCTCGCCAAGGCCAAGAAGAGCTCCAAGCAGCGCTATTGGGACGAGGAGAAGGAGCGCGAGGTCAAGCAGCACTATCGCGAGCTCTGCGAGGAGGTGAGCCTCTCCGAGTACGAGGCCACCCAGATCGCCGAGGTCCTTCTCGCCATCTCGAAGGAGAGGCAGAAGCACATCTGCGAGTGATAACATGCCGTCCACCGTCGTCGTCAACATGAGGACCTGCTCCCACAAGCACAAGATCACTGTGTCGATGCGCGACGACGGGATGATGGATGTCAAGATCGCATCCGATTGTTCCAACATCCAGGAGTATGCGAGGCGTCTCACTGAGATCTCCGCAGAGGATGCGATGGATTTCAGCAGGAGCAAGGTCAACGACCCGACGGTCCGTGAGACCGTCTCCGCCACCTGTCTGTGCCCCCTCGGAGTCGTCAACGCCGCCTGGATGGAGATGGGCATGCTTTCCAAGTCCCTCTGCCAGCAGGTCCATTCCAACGACATCGTCCTGGACCCTCCCGAGTGATTCTTTCAGAGGGATCCTATGGACGAGGCTCGTCTCAGGAGTCTGTTGGAGGAGGTCGCCTCCGGTTCCCGTTCCATAGACGAAGCCGTTCTTTCTCTGAGAGGCGGTCCCTTCGAGGACCTGGGATTCGCCAAGGTCGACACCCACAGGGGCATCCGGCAAGGTGTTCCCGAGGTGATCTTCGGGGCCACGAAGACCCCTGAACAGATAGTCTCCATCGCGGAGACCCTTCTCTCCGCCGGGAACGGTTCCGTTATCGTGACACGTCTGTCCGAGGAGTCGGCCGATGAGGTTTCGCGCAGGATACCGTTCAGGTACGATCCGGTGAGCCGTGTGGGCATCGCGGGAACCCCCACGCAGGAGCGTCGCGGCATGATCTCCGTGATCACGGCGGGGACCAGCGATATACCCGTGGCCGAGGAGGCCGCGGTCACCGCCGAGGCACTGGGGAACAAGGTCGTCCGCATCTATGATGCAGGGGTCTCCGGCATCCACCGCCTCCTATCGCATTCAGAGGACATCATGTCCTCCAAAGCCATCGTGGCCGTCGCAGGCATGGAGGGGGCGCTCGCCAGCGTCGTCGGGGGCATCGCCGATTGCCCGGTGATCGCCGTTCCCACGAGCGTCGGATACGGTGCATCCTTTGGAGGCGTCGCGACATTGCTCGCGATGCTCAATTCATGCGCAAGCTGCGTCAGCGTCGTCAACATCGACAACGGGTTCGGCGCAGGATACATCGCAAGCCTGATCAACAGGGCTTCCTGCGATGCTTCCATGCATCCCGATAATCATCGATGTACAGAAATGATTATCAATGATGCTATTATTGCACCTTCATGGACGTGATAGGCTCCAAATTCGATGGATACCCTTCGCAGGAGAAGGTCGCCAAGCTGCTTCTTCAGAACGGAATGAGGGTCGAGTGCGGACGCGCCTATTGCGGTGACGTCGAGCAGGGGGATTCCGCCATAGGCAGGGCTTGCGGAGTCGATCGCAGGGTGGTGCGCACGACATTGGAGCGCATAACCGCCGATCCGGACCTCGAAGCCAAGTTCTCCAAGCTGAAGAGCACGCTCTCGATGGTGGATCTGGCTCCCGAGATCGGGTGCTCGTCGATAATCGTGACGCCGACGAACTCCCGCATGCCCGGGATCCTGGCCGACGTGACCCGCGTGCTTTACAGCTACGGGGTCTCCGTCAGACAGGCCATGGTTAACGATTGCGGCGATGAGGGGAGGGCGGTCCTGGAGATTGTGGTCTACAGCAGGATACCCTCCGAGGCCATCGCCGAGTTGAAGTTCTGCCGCGGAGTGGACAGCATCCTCATCAAGTGAGGCTCAGCCTGTCCGTGTGCAGGACCTTCTTGGGGCAGACGCGCTCGCACCTGCGGCACGCGGTTCCGGCGCATCTATCTGATTCTATCCTCGCCCTGTAGGCGGATACGCCCTCGGGTTCGATGGACAGCGCCTCCTCGGGGCACTCCTTGACGCACTTCCTGCATCCGATGCATCCCTCGACGACGCCGGAGAGGGTCGTTCCGGACCTCACGATGCTGACCTTGCACTTGTCCGCATCGGGCAGGTCGCGGATGGCGAGCTTGTCGACCTCGACCTTCGACGGATCGAGATCGATCGGGATGTGCGGGAGCGAGTACATGTCCAGCATGTCGTTGTACATGGACATGGGCATGCTGGTGCACCAGACCGAGTACTCGACGGAGTAGAGGTTCTTGAACACGTCCGATGTGGCGAACATCACGTGATCGGCACGGAGCTGGAGGGCGAATTCGCGGAGCCCGTCCAGGTCGATCTCGCCCAGGATGACCTTCCTGGCGAGTCCGATGGACGTGTTCCCGAACTGGATGATGTGCTTGGCCCCGGGGGTGACCATGCCAACGGTCAGAGCCTTCCTGGCGTCGACGTAGAGTCCGGATGCGCCGGACATGTACGCCTTCTTCACATCGTCGACCCAGATCCCGGCGGCGTTCATCAGCGTGAGGAATCCTGCGCGGAGCGCTCCGATGGCCTTCCCGGCCTCGTCGACATCGTTGGATGAGATCTCGATGCCGTCCTGGAGGATCAGCTTCCCGCTGGGGGTGTTGATCTTCGGGGGGACGATGATGCCCGTGGACATGCCGTTCGCCAGGGCCGCGATGACGCCGGTTCCGGTTATCCCGATGGCCTTGCCGTGCATCGGGCCCTCCTCGATGACCTCTCCGGTGAGGGGATCGACCAGATCGCCCATCACGGGAGCCAGGGTGTCGTCCAGGACGTAGCATCTCCATCCCCTGTCGGTGATCTCCATCTCGCTCAGAGCGCCGGGGGCGGCGAGCATGCCCTGCTCGATCTCTTGTCCTTCGAGGGCGGGACCGGCCGCAGCCGATCCGCTGTAGATCTTGCCGTCGACGACGAGGGCCATCTCGGCGTTGGTGCCGTAGTCGACGACGATGCAGGGCTCCTTCTCGTCGAGGATGCCCGTGAGGAGCATCATGGCGATGGCGTCGGCTCCGATCTCGTGCCTGACGGCGGGAGGGATGGTGACCTCCGCTCCGTCCATCCCTTTGAGTCCGAGGGATTCGGCGGAGACGATCGCGCCGTCCCTCTTGGGAGGCGTGACGCCCAGGCTCTTGAGGGCGTTCTTCCCGGCGTAGGCCAGGTCGCGGATCTCGATGTTCTGGAAGAGCGAGAGCTGGAACGGATTCCCGCAGACGCAGACCTTCTCCACCTTGGAGAGGTCGATGTTGAGCTCGGAGAACAGCTTGTTCGCCGTCTCGATGATGAGCCCGTGGGCCACATCCTCGCCGGATTTCATGGCGAAGTTCACGTGGTCTATGACGTTCATCCCGGGGATGGGGTGGCGTTCCGTTATCGCGGTCCCGACGGTCTCCTTGGTGTCCAGGTCGATGGCCTGGCATCTCAGTCCGCTGGTTCCGATGTCCAGGGCTATTCCGTATCTCATGCCTGCTCCTCCTTCTTAATGGTGTATGCGGCGCTGTTGACCGCCATGACGGCCGTCCCGATCTCCAATGGATCGTGGATGATCGCCTTGCAGCGCGTCCTTCCCTCGAGGTCGTAGTAGTGGGGGACCCCGGGGCTCGAGATGATGGATCCCGGAGCGATGATCTCACCCGGGATGATGTACGGAGCGGCGTTTATGACGAGGGTGTTCTCGGAGATCGCCTTCTCCACGTTCTTCAGAGGAGTGGCCCCGACGGATGCGAGCGCCTCCGCCCTCTCGAAGACGATGTCGGTGACCTTGACCTCGGCCCCCCATCCTGCGAGGATCTCGGCGGCCCAGGCTCCGACCCTTCCGGCTCCGACGACGAGGACGTCCTTCCCCTCGACGCCGTTGGCGGCGTTCTCGAGGCAGACGGCGTATCCCATGGCGGTCCCCCAGGAGTTGTCGGTGAACTTGTTCTCCCTGGTGTTGTAGGCCACGAACGTGGGGTCGTCCGACATCATGACGATGTCCGCCCCGCTCTCCACCGCCTCCCTGAATCCGGTGACGTCGGTGGAGGAGGTCACGCGGCTCCTCATCCCGAGCCTGTCGAGGATGGCGTCGACGGACTTCGCGAAACCGCCGATGATCCCCAGTCCGGATGTGATGGGGACCGCCGCGGCGGAGAATCTGGACAGGTCGTAGTCCCTGCAATCGAGTCCCGCGGCCTCCAGGGCGATGCCCTTGACCGTCTTTCCCGTAGCCTTCATCAGCCTGGTGTCGAGGTCCAGCTCGTCGCCAGGGACCCCCCAGATCATATCGGATGTGAGTCTTGTCATGAATCATGCCTCCTTTGGGGATGCGTCGACGAACGAATCCGCTCCGCACTCCCTCATGATGGTTTGGATGACCGACCTGCGTCTCTCCTCGGCCTCCGAGGGGGAGTCGGCGGAGACCATGAAGGTCCCGTGCCATTCCTTCCTGCCCGGAGCATAGTCGGTTATGGAATCGTCGGAGCCGAAGAGCCCCGATATCATCAGCGGACGGTCCACATGGGAGAACTCCTTCTCCCCGGTGGTTCTCAGAACCCCGTCCTTCAATCTGAGATGCCAGTATATCCCGCAGCGGCCGGTCCTCCTGACGGAGATCCTCGCTCCGGTCTTCGATGCCACGAGCATCTCCAGCAGGTTGATCCCGGTGGCCGTGTAGATGGCTGCGGGGGTCTGGCTGGGGATGCGGGCGTCTATCTCGAGGAACCTGAGTCCCTTGGGCGTGAGGATCGCCTCGACGTCCATCAGGCCCTTGAGCCCGAGGGATTCGGCGATCTTCTGGGAGTGCCTCTGGAAGGCCTCCTTCGTGTCGTGGTCGAGGATGTCGGGGAAGCAGCGGACCTCCTTGCAGTCGTAGCCGCTGTCGAGGACGACCTCCGTCGTGACGTAGGCGGTGGCGGTTATGCCGTTGCCGATCACCTCGATCGATACGCTCTTCCCGTGGACGAACTCCTGCACGACGGGTTCGTCTCCGAGTGCGCGGACCTTCTCCAGGCCCGCCTCCATCTCCTCCTCGTTATGGGCGATGGACACGCCGACGCTGCCGCTCTGGCAGGAGGGCTTGACCACCACGGGGTATCCGCATTCCGGCCAGGGCAGCGGCATGGGGACGCCGTCCGCCTTCATCAGCCGGTTGGACTCCAGCTTGGATTGGGAGATGTCGTAAGCCTTGAGATCGAAGAGGAAGGGGATGTCGATCTCGCGGAGCATCCCGTCGAGGCACTCGAGGAGGTCGTGTTCCTCGCATGCCGGAAGGACCGCGTCGCAGGTCCTGAAGACCTTCATGGCCGATTCCCTTTCGACCCTCGGATCCAGGATGTGCCCTTCATCGCATATCGACAGGGCGGGCGCATCGCCCCTCTTGTCGATCACGACCGTCTCGTACCCTGCCTTATGGCCGAGGAACACCGCCTCCATGCCCTGCAGGGCTCCGCCCACGATGCATAGTCTCAATCTTGAACCCCCTCAAACTGATCCTGGTCTCAATCTATCTTGAATCCGTCCAGATACGTGTTGCTCTTACCTGTCTTCCTGACGCTGCTCTTGCCGTTGGCGAGCATCAGGAGCCTCTCCAGGCCGAAGCCGACACCTGCCCAGGCCTCGTGGATGTCGTGGGCGGCATCGAGCTTGTGGGGTCCGACAGCGCCGGATGCCACCTCTGTGCCGTTGACCTCGACGTCCAGCGTCTCAACGTAAACATCGGACTCCTCGCGAGAGAGCGTGTAGTCCAGCTCGGCGGCGTTCATGACGTCGCCTATGTAGGTCTTCAGGGATTCCATCGGGTCCCCCTCGGGTCCGAGCTCCACCAGGTTCATCATGGTGAACTCCTCGAGGTGCCTGTAGCTCTTCGATTCCTTCCTGAAGCACTGTCCGATCTCGAATATCTTCACAGGGCCGTCGGTGTGGTCCCTGAGCCTGCGCATGACAACGTAGAGGTTCGGAGCGAGCATCGGCCTCAACGCCCTCTTGTCGTCTATGAAGAACACCTGCTTGTACAGCGGGTGGTCGGGGGTGATCGTCATCTTCGACAGCTGCTGCGTCGAGATGATCGTGGGGGTCCTGACCTCTATGAATCCTCTGGCGACGAGGGCATCGGCGATCCTGCCCTCCAGGGTGGAGAGGTCGTGCCTCCTGGGCTCCGCGATGAGGTTCCTGATCGCGGTGTCGTTGGCCGCCTCCGTCCTGGACATAAGCTTGGAGAACTGCTTGTCCCTGTCGGCGGCATCTGTGAAATCCATTGCAGAATAATTGGAGTCCCCATATTCCATGAGGTGCTGTATCTGGGGATCTGTGAAACCCGTCATTTCAAACACTGACCTGGCGAAAGGCCGGGGTGTCGAACCCCGCTGGCTAGGTTTTAGAGACCCGCTGGTCGCCGGACCGCCCTCCTTGTTCAGTGAAAGCCTGTTGGAGGCTATATAACCATTCTGTTAAGAAACTGACGGTCCAGGCATGTTGGACAGTTCTGCCCGTTAAGTTGCATCCAACGTCGAGAGTAGTTAAATATGAAATGAGGGTTTTGTTGAGTACTCAAGAAACTTTTATATACAACTATATGTAAGAAAACTGCGATTGGAGGAATGGGCACCCATCCAACCGGGTGTCTGCGGTTGGATGGGTTGCCCCGGCCGTCCTTCGACGGCCGATACGGGCTCAGTGCTTGATGTCCAGGCCGATGTCGCGGAGAGTCGCGACGGCCTTGTCGTATACCTCGAGGTACTCCTGGGTGGGCTTGACGGTCTTCACGTCGTAGCACTCCTGGAAGGTCTTTCCCTGGGGTGCGTCGGTGTAGTGCGCCTCGTACATGGGGATCAGCTTGTTGAGAATCTCGTTGACATCGGAGATCTTCATCCCGCAGGTCGCGAGAGCGGCGTTGCCCATGATCCTGGCCTCCATTCCGGTGGTCTTGTCCTGGACGACTCCCTTCGCTGCTGCCGATCCGGACAGGAGCTCCCTTCCGGACGCGGTGTCGGTGATCGCCTGGGCGGCGGTCTCCAGCAGGCACATCTCGGTGCAGGGTCCTGCGACCGGGTAGTACTGGTTGGCGAGGAGCAGGTCGGTGTTCGCATCCACGGCGGCAGCCGCCCATGCGGCCACCTGCAGGGTCTCCTTGGCCATGGTGGTTCCCCATCTGATGTGGATGGGTCCGTCCAGGTGGAAGTTACCGCTGAAGCAGGCGAAGGATCCGAGGGTGGTCGCGACATCGCAGATGGCGGTCTCCTCGATGCCCCCGGTGTATCCTCCCAGGATGGGCATCTGCTCGATCATGATCGTATCGCCGACGGTGGTCCATCCGGCCAGCATGTTGAGGCCGGTCATATCCATCTTCAGCTCGTTGAGCTGGGAGCACTCGTGTGCATCGGTGATCCTGTGTCCCGCATTGGGAAGGTCCGCGCAGAGACGTGCCGCTTCGGAGAGCGGTGTCTCAGGTCCCTAAACACCGAGTCCGGGCCTTCCGGCCCTGACGCGTGCTTCCTTGGTGGCCCTGAGCTCCGCCATGGTTGCACGGATCTCGTAGGGGGTCTTGGTCTTGGCCGGGTGTCCCTCGATGGTGGTCATCACACCGTTGACGAGGTCGTCGACGATGCCTTCCTGTGCGTAGGACTGCATCACCTGGACGAAGACGTCCTCGGAGATGGGGGATCCCGTGGGTCCTCCCTGGATGATGGGCTTGACGTTGCTGTTCCCGTGTCTCGGATAGAACCTGGCGATGTCCTTGCCCTCTCCGAGGATCAGCTTGGTCGGGGTCTTCTTGATGCCCTCCCAGACCTCCTCCTCGGTGACGTGCATGATCCTTCCGAGGTCCTGACAGTAGTATCCCGTGGTGACTAGCATCTCGAGACCGGCCTGGAACAGCCTGTTGACCATGTCCTTGTCCTCGGGGATGATCATCCCGGGCTCGAACTTCAGGTTGTACTTCTCCTTGAGGGCGGTGAGGTTCTCGGGGATGACCTTGTAGTCCCAATCCTCGACCTTCACCTTCTTCCCCTTGACGAAGCGGTCGTAGACATCTGTGATCGTGAGTGCTCTTGTTGCTGCCATTTATTGTCCTCCTCTCTTGGTGGTAGGGGTTCACTGGGCGACGAGCCTGTCGACCAGTCCGATGATCTCGTTGGCGGTAGCGGAGTATCCGTCCGCTCCGATCTCGTCGCACCACTCCTGGCTGCAGGGGGCTCCTCCGAAGATGCACTTGTAGGGGCCCTCGACCTCCTTCACGGCCTGGACGAGTTCCCTCTGGGCCTCGAGCGTGGTGGTCATGAGTGCGGATCCTCCGAGGACCTGAGCCTCGTTCTCGTCGGCGGCGTCGATGAAGTCCTGGGATGTCGCGTCCGGTCCGAGGTCGATGACCTTGTACCCGGCACCGCGCAGCATGGCGCAGCAGACGTTCTTCCCGATCTCGTGGATGTCCCCCTCGACGGTTCCCATGACGACGGTGCCCTTCATTGACGCCGTTCCGCTGGTCATGAGGGGCTCCAGGATCTTCAGCGCGGCCTCCATGGTCTTGGATGCTGCGACGACCTGGGGAAGGAAGATCTCGGCCTTGTCGAATCTGACACCGACCTCTTCCATACCCTTTCCGAGTCCGTCTCCGATGATCTCTGCGACGGAAAGGCCGGCATCGATGGCCTTCTGAGTGGCCTCCTGCGCCAGTGCGATGTTCCAAGTCTCGATGGATGTCTTCAGATCTGCTAGGATCTCTTCCTTGCCCATGTTATCTCTCCTTGTCGTTCCTACCGAACTGTTCATCTGTCTTGATTGTGCATTTGATTCTGCACATATGTTCGGTTTTTCCCGACAAAACTGATTATGTATATGGTGTATTAATACTATACGGTGGTCATCTAGACGGTTGTGTATTATCATATTTAACTCTAATCATTGTGTCGACCAACTAGCTTTTATCATTAGACATTTGACTAATAATCTGGGCGATGATAGACATCTGAAAAACGAGAGGAGATGGAGGCGATGGAGCGTCTACTGACGATCGGAACGATGCCAATAGACGATGGAGATGCAGGAAATGGAAGAAGAAGGAAGGTGTTTCTGTAGGCCGGAAGGCCTCAGTTGAACTCGACGTCGTCGTTCTGAGCGGTGGTGAACTTGACCCCGGCGGCGGTCAGCATGTTGCTGATGTTGTTGGCGATGTGGGTCAGGTCCTGCGTCTTGATGTACGTCTTGATGTAGAACTCGTCCCTGTCCATGGGGAAGACGAGGCGGACCTTGCCCTTGCGGTTGTATCCCTCGGGCTTCCTGTTCTGCTGCAGATCGGAGACGTTCAGGTCGATCAGCATCTGGAGGATCTCCTCTTCCTCGGGCATCTGCCCTATCTCTTCGAGGAGCATCTTGAGGATATCGGGGAAGACCGGTGCCAGGTCCTTGTAGGGCGTCTTGCCCTCGAGAAGGAAATTAACGCTGTAGACCTTCATCGGCTTGGGACTGGGGACGACCCTATTTAATGTTTCTCCGGGTGTCAGCCCTGTCTGCAAGCGTTCGCGGGTTCAACGAATCGGCAGGCAGGCGGGTGCTGCGATGCATCTTCGGCACCGATTCTCGACGAAGGATGTGGTCGCGATTTCAATCATCACGGTTCGTCGGTATCTTTGGATAATCGCGCATGAGATCCTCCAATTCCTCCCTGATCCTGTCTTCGGGGGAGGTGAGAGGCACACGCGATATCAGCATGGTATTCAGTAGCTTGACGAACGAATGATCGACCTCATTGTTGCCGCAGTTCCATTCGATGATCCTGGTGCCGGTCTTCGAGAAGACCTTCATGGTGTACCATGTCCCGTCGCATATCACTGCAGGGGAGAGGTTGTCATCCAGCACACCGGATACGGCCAATGTGTCTATGATAATGGCCAGACCGTCCCTGTCGAGGGACAGATCCATCTTCCCGGAAGACCTCCACCCAAGGTCTCCGTGTTCTCTGCAAGCATGGCAGGCTCCGGTCTCGAAGTCGACGGATGCCAACCATTGCTCGGTTAGACACGGAGAATAGCCTCTGCTCTCAACCTCGATTCCTGTGATTCCATCGAGCTTCCCCGGTTCGATGGACCGGTTCAGGAGCTGGCGCTTGACGATAGAGATGAATGAATCATCGAGATCCATGTCCCTGCTGTTCCACCGGACGATCCGAGCATCCGAATCGAAGAACAAGGTCAGGGTGTATGATGTCGAGTACGAATGCTGTGACGGAGCATGGGTCGAGGTCAGCACTCCCGAAGAGGCCAGACGTTCGATGAACCGGCGCAGATCCCTCTTGTCAAGGGTCTTCTCTGTCGAAAGAACATCCTCCATGCGAGTCCCGGTTCTTACGCTGACACGGCTTTTCCCGGTCTCGAAGTCGATGGATACCTCCCAGTTCTCGGACGGAGTGAACGGTTCGTATTCGCTTCTCAGCTAGATCCCTGCGGCCCTCTTCAACGCCTCGACATTCATTCCAGTCACTTCCGCCCCGAATGGTTGAGCGGTCATAGGTTTAACAACTAAATACCTTATCGTAGAATCTGAGTCCTCTCTCGAGACGAATGGATGCACGGGATGTCCAGCGATTCCTCATCCCTGCCAGCTGGCAGATCCGTTCCAACAATAACACTTATTAAGAATATACATGGGATGGCCCTGGATATGAGAACCGCACTCACAGTCGCCGGTTCGGACTCGATCGGAGGCGCAGGCATCCAGGCCGATGTGAAGGCCATGTCCGCCGTAGGAGTCCACGCGGCGACGGTCATCACAGCCTTGACGGCCCAGAACACCACGGGCGTCAATGGCATCCTCCCCGTCTCGGAGGAATTCATCAAAGCCCAGCTGGAGGCCGTCCTGAAGGATTCGGACATCAAGGCCATCAAGACCGGGATGCTGTACAGCGCAGAGATCGTCGGAACCGTCGCGGACATCCTCGAGGACCACGAGGCTCCTCTGGTGGTGGATCCCGTCATGGTGGCGGGGACCGGAAGCACCCTGATGCAGGACGATCTCGCCAATGCGCTCAGGAGGAAGCTCCTCCCGATCTGCGAGCTCGTCACTCCGAACAAGAGCGAGGCGGAGGTCCTCGCCAAGATGAAGATCAAGACCAAGGACGACGAGAGGTTCGCCGCCGAGCTCATCGGGAAGCAGGGCTCCGCCGTCCTGATGAAGGGCGGCCACTACAACACGCCCACCGTGGTCGACTTCCTCTATCTGTCCTCGGAGTTCACCAAGATGGAGTATCCGAGGCTCAAGAAGGCTGGTCATGGAAGCGGCTGCGTTCTGTCCTCGTACATCACAGCCAACATGGCGAAGGGCATGGACGTCGCCAATGCGGTGTTCAAGTCCAGGGAGATGATCCAGGACGCCATCGCATCCCAGTACGTCATCGGTCACGGCGACATGGTCGTCAACCCCTGCGTCAAGGAGGGGGAGAGCGACGGATTCATGGTGCTCGATGCGCTGGATTCCGCAGCATCCCGCATCCTCGACATCGTTCCCGAGGAGTTCGTCCCCAAGAACGGCATGAACATCGCCATGGCGATGAGGAACGCCGCAGGTCCCGAGGAGATCGCCGCCATCGACAAGAGGCTCACGGTCCACAGCGGGATGATCAGGAAGGGCGGCCCCGCCAAGTTCGGAACCGCCGAAGGTCTGTCCTACATCCTCATGGCGGTCATGAAGCACGATCCCGAGAGCAGGTGCATCATGAGCCTGTCCTGCACCAGGGAGATGCTGGATGTCATGGAGGAGGTCGGCATGAGGGTCGTGCCCGTGGAGCTCGCCAAGGACAAGTTCATGGAGTCCACGGAGAAGGCGATCTCGGGATGCGGAGAGCTCCCGGATGCCCTGGTGGACAAGGCCGCCAAGAAGGATCGCATCGTCAGGCTCCTGGCCAAGGACACGACGGATATGCTATCCAAATTGGAAGAAATAATCTGAATTTTGAAACGGGTCGAGGCCATCCGGCCCGGCCCTTATATTCCATCCCTATACGAAAGGGATCTGAAGATAATCCCGACGATGCTCCATGCAGGAGGGATCGTGGGAATCAATCGGATTTTTAGAAGGATGAAAAGAGGTTTCGAGCAGGGGTCGCCCCCCGCTCGGATCAAGCGTTGATCGAGACGATCTCGATCTCGAAGTAGAGATCGGCGTTGTACGTCTCGGGGCAGGTCTTGTAGTCGAACGTGGTGCCGTTGTATCCGGTGATGTAGAAGGCGTTGCCGTCCACGTTGACCTTGACCATCTGGATTCCGCCGCTGACCGCGGTGGTTCCCTCGAGCGACATCGTGACCTTGACGACGTCGGAGACGGAGTTCACCTGGAAGCTTACCTTGCCGTACTTGCTGTCATCGTTTCCGATGTACTGGTAGGTCTGTCCGGCGGTGGGGAGGTTGGTGATGGTGACCATGTTGTCCGCGTTGGAGAGGGCCGCGATTCCGGTCCATCCGTATGCGGTGGTGATGGTCGCGCTGACTCCGGCGGTGAGATCCTTGCTGTAGATCTCCTTGAACTGGGTGTAGGACATGGTCTGGACCATGTCGACGTCGAAGGTCGTGGACTGACCGGTCTTCATGGCGCCGTCCGATGCGATGTATCCCTCGGAAGCGGGAATCATGACGCGGATCTTGTCGCCGACCTTGTGTCCGACGAGCGAATCCTCGAACATCTTCAGTGCGCCGTTGGAACCGACGGTCACGGAGAACGTGGAGTACGAGGACTTCGAGAAGCTGTACGCCTTGGCGACGTCGTCGTTCTTGCCGATGCTGGCGTAGGACGTGTCGAAGACAACCGCGTTGTCCTCTCCGTAGTAGGCATAGAACGATCCTGTGTAGTTCGTGACGACCTTGTCGCCGTATGCCACTTTCGTGTCATCTTGCTGTATGTAGTGCTCGTCGACGTAGACGCCAAGGACGCCCACGCATGCCACGACGAAAACGACGAAGCAGACCGAGAATATCGGGTCCTTCTTCTTTTTGATGCCTTCGCCAGTCATCTATATCGAGCGGACGATATCCTCGTTATAAATAAAGTGTTCTATGGGACCGTCTAGAGGGTTCGGTAATTATTCCGGGCGCGTGGCTATCGGAACGCAATGCAGGAAA
>ERZ1026850.512-NODE-512-length-23918-cov-4.681054_pt1 | contig 23918 bp, 20 predicted proteins | sample MGYA00380155_ERZ1026850 | MGnify/ENA primary metagenome ERZ1026850 (study PRJEB33269, sample SAMEA4719791) | human gut metagenome | biome: human-associated habitat; feature: organic feature; material: feces | place: Cameroon | collected 2013-10 ... | reverse complement strand
CATAGTTGGAATGCCAGACCTTGGAAACGAGGAAAACCTCATCACGATTCACGCCGCTCTTCCTCCATGCGTTGCCCACGGCTTCCTCGTTGAGATAAGCCTGAGCGGTATCTATCATCCGATAACCCACGCTGAGAGCATCCAGCACGCAACGCTCACACTCATCAGGTTCCACCTGATAAACACCATATCCCAGTTGTGGCATTTCCACGCCATTGCTTAACTTTATCTTCTTCATAACCAATATGTTTTAAAGTTCGTTTATTCCATTTGTTCCATCTATTCCACAACTACTCTTCGTCTATACGCTCAATTTTGAATATGACAGGTCTTGTTCCGTCAGAACAACAGCATATCATTTCGTTTTCACGCTTCATCCATCCCTTCATGATAGAACCACCTTGCAGTCCGGTGTATATATATCGTGAAATGGCATCCCATGCCTCAGAGCAATGTGGCATTTTCGGACCTCCTGCTACGGTATTCGGATCGGCGGATGTTTTTACGAGTGTATTCAAGCCTCCATGCCATAAATGATCATTCTCATCGTCACGCTCAAAAACAAACTCATCACCAATGTTGTAGCATGGACACATTCCTGCTTTTGGGTCGGTGCAATACTTCTCCTGCAGTTCAGGATAGACCTTCTTGTCTATTACTGTTACTTTTACTTTATGCTTCATATTCTTTTTAGTTATTTTTATCTTTTGTACTTAAACACTTTCACCATATCCTTGTCGCCACCCACAAGTTGGCTGCATCTGTTCAACAATCTGGTGTCTGAGAAACCGCATTTCTCCATGACTCTTCCCGATGCAGGATTCCTGTGAAGTGGTCTGCCCAGATATTTTCGAAATGCTTCTCGTTGATGCAGTAGTCGAGCATCTGTTTCAAGGCTTCGGTGCAGATCCCTCTGTTCCAGTAAGTTTTCCCTACCCAGTAACCCACCTCACAGTCGTTTTCTCCGATAGGGATGTTGCTGGTTTCATGGGTGTAATAGCCGACGCAGCCGATAGCCTCGCCAATTAAGCAACTTTTAGCTGTTGCTCGGGTAGAGAAATCCAAAAGCACTTAAATATGCGCCCAAAACAGGGAATAGCGTAGAAACTTGGGACACATATGGTCTCAGAAACTGTGCGGACAGTAAAGGCAAGAAGCCTTTTACTGACTTCTTGCCTGATAGAGGGTCTTCGTAATGGCGTAAACGAATGGCTACTTCACTACAAATTTCTTTCCGTTGCGAACATAGATGCCGGGTTGCAGCGATTTGACGCTTGTGCCCAGACGCTGACCATTGATGCTGTAGACTACACCGTCGGTAGTGGCATGGTCCGTTGATACTTCGCGGATGCCTGTGGCGTAGCTGCTGATGAAATCGAAGGTGATCACGCCGTTCTCCTCTGCAATGTTGGCCAAGGCTTTGTCTACCTTGTGGAACGTGCTATTGGTGGCCGACTTGGGATTTGTGCCAGCATACCAATAGAAGTTGGGGATGTTCATGTTGTCGTTGAGGGCCGTAACGTTGCTGGTTCCGGGATAGGGATCGCCCTTATGGCTCTCTAAATATTTGTTGCTGTTGGCCTTGATATACGATGACAGGCATTCGCCATCGGCTGGCACAACGGCCATACCTGGCTTCCCGGCTTCGTTGTTGAGCTTGGTGTTGATGTAGATGTTGGTGTTGCCCACCTCGTTGACATGGTAAACCAGCAGGCCGTGGCCAGGCAGCGACCGGTTCCAGCCTTGCTTCTGGATGTTCTCCAAGAGGAAATACTCCAAGGGCTCCTCGTCGTTTTGAATCTTATAGACTATGCCGCCCTGCTCCGTTGTCTTGTCCATTTGGATGCCCGTAGCGCTTTCTCTGAGCGTCTGTGTGGCTACGGGCCACTCCATCTGCGTCTTTTCCCATGCGGTGTAGGCCGTGGGGCGATAGCCGTTGCTAACATATTCGCCACCGTCCATCAAGTCCCAGAATTCCATCTCCTGGTTGTTAACACGGGCTGAGGTGGTGGTGGGGTAGATATCGGGCAGGCCCAGTGCGTGTGACAACTCGTGGCAGGTAACGCCTACGCCAGTAATCATCAAGGTGGGGTCGGTGTTGCTCACGGCGATGGGCGACAATTCGCTGGCCATGCTGTACCAGTTGAGCTTCAGGCCCTTGAACGTGCCATTGGCTGCGCCAGTCTTAGCCCAAACGGTGTTGGCGCCGCCGCCATAATTCTGGCCGATGCCAGCGTAGATGATGTAAACACAGTCGATGAGGTTGTCGCCGTCGTTATCGTAGACTGATGCGTCGGCCACAGAGTCGACAATCAGGCTGAGGGCGTCGTTGACAAGATCGATCGATTTCTCACCCGATGACGAGCTCTCAGGGCTCTTGCCATAGTATTCCATGGCCTTGGGAAGGGTGACGGGGCCGTAAATGTCGAACTTGGGACGGAACAGTCCACCGCTCATGTCATAGAAATATTGGCTCACACTGCCGTGGTTGCGGTAGTTGCCGTTGCCAAGGTCGTCGAGCGTTCCTTCTTGGTTGAAGAATTGTTGGAACGCTTTCTTAGGCTGTTTGACGGTGATGGCCGAGTCGGCAAAGTTGACGAGGATGGTAAGGATGCGTGGTGAGCCCTTGTGGGGCACGTAGTTGGGTGATGGCTTGCCCAACACCTTGTGGGTGCTCTTCTCGTTGGGCACGATGTCGTGCTTGCCGAAGCGCATGCCGACGGTTCCTTCCTCGTCAAAGACAGGGGCGGGAACCTTGTTGCCCCAACGGTCGGTTACCGTGTTTTGAGACCAGGCGAAAGCGCTGGTCAAGCACAGAGCAGTAGTGAGTATAAACTTCTTCATAATGGTTTCGTTTCTGTTATTTGTCTTTCGTTCGTTGATCAAAATGATATTGTCCTTTGTGTTGTGTGCGTCGACCGTACTCGATGGCATGGTGCGGACAGTGGTGGTAGCAGGCAAAACAGGTGAGGCATGAGCCGTCGTGCCGCCATTGGGGCGTACTTCCGGGACCGCCAATGATATCGTGGACAGGACATACTGAGGCGCAAATGCCACACGCCACGCAACGCTCGGAATCGACATGGAAGGGGCGGTCGGTAATGAGCCGGTGGGTGAAATAGCCGCCAATGATGCGTGAGTTGATGCGGGGCCAATGGCCTCGGTGCAGTTGGCGTACTCCTTTCTCACGTTTCGCGATGATGGGTTCGTAGGATTGGAGCAATGCGGCGGCCTCGTCTTTCTTGGCCTTTTCCTTCGCCTCCGTGTCAACATCCATGAAGGGTAAGCCAACATACGACTCGGGCATAATGAGCGAGAAGGCTGAATCGAGATGGATTCCCACTTCGCTCAAGTCCTTTTCGAGTATCTCAATCGTCTCGCCGATGTTGTCGCCGGCTGTGCAGAGGGCATAAACGTAATGCCCCTCTGCCCTTAGGCGAAGTCTTGAAACGAAGTCGCGCACCAATTTGGGCGGGCGCCAACCATGAACGGGGAAGCAGAACCCGATGCGTTCGCCTTCCTTTAGGTCAGGGGAGAACGTGCCGGTGGGGTGGTCGGGGATGAAGACAAGCTCCTCTTGGGTGGCCTCGCTAAGATACTGGGCTGCCCAACGTGTGTTGCCTGTGCCTGAGAAATAGAATATCATGTTTGCAAAATTATGAAAAAAAAGGCACAAAACAAGTCTGTCGGTCAATAAAAGACGTGTTGACAGCTTATTGTGTGCCTTTTCCGTTTATTTGGTCGCAGCATCCTTGTATCATGTTGCGGATTTGCGCTATGCGCGCTTTTTTATTGGTGGTGTATTGGGTGTAATAGAACCATGCGCTCTGTAGGTTGTCGAGAGCGTCGATCCATTGGTTGCGAAAAGTGTGTATGAGTCCTATCTTGTAGTAGGCGTCGCCTTTCTCGTTGTTGTGGCAGACGGTGAGCATCTGTTGGTAATTGGGCAGGGCCTTGTCGTATTCCTTTAGGTTGAAAAGGCTTTCCGCATTGGCGAAGTAGTAGAATGAGCGTTCCTGGGGCGCGAATTTCTCCAACTTTGGAATGGCTTTGCTGAGACATTCCGTGGCGTGCTCGTAGTCCCACTCATAGTAATAGCACACGCCGAGGTAGGCCTGAAACCGTGGGTTGAGCCGATAATGCTGGTTTAGGTCCTGAAGGATAAGCATCGACTCGTGGTATTTCCCGTTTTGGAAATAATCGATGGCCATCCCCAACCGTTCGCTGTCCGTTGGTTGTGCCCATGCCCTGACGTTTCCCGTCATGGGAAAGACAAGGAACATAAGCACCGTACTGATTGTGCGGAGGTAGCGGACGGGTAGGGATGTCTTGCCTAACGTGTGATGACGAAGGATCATTCAGTGTAGAAGTTGATGAGGTCACGCAGTGCCTTTTGGCAGGCAGGGCAGAACTCCGGAATCTCGTTGGTGCGCATGCGGCAGTCGTTGCAGGCGCGGTAAACGCCCTTCATCTTATAGCCGCCGCCTTCTACGAGGCCAACGCCGGGCTTCTTGCCAATCATTTCTTCCCATTTGCCCTTGAAGTTTACCTTCGTGGTGATGTTCTTCTCCCAAGGCTCTACATCGAGAGGATACATGTTGACCTCTTCGTTTTCGTAAGCGTACTCATCTGCCAGACCGGCGAAACTGTGTCCGAACTCATGCACAACGACGGGTTTCGACCACTTGTTGTGGATGGTGGAGAGAAGGTATGAATTGAGGATGCCACCGCCGCCATAGCGCTCGGAGTTGACCAACACGAGGATGTGCTCATAGGGAGTGCCGGCCAGTAGGTCGTGCATGTCCTTCAGGTTAGAGGTCGTGAGGTAACGCTCGCTGTAGTTGGTGTCCCAGTGTGAGTGCAGGGCAGTGTTCTTCCAGATGCCCTTTCCGGGCTCGCTGGCACCGCTATCTTTTGACGGCGACTTCACGGCAACGATGTTGAAGCGGTCTCTCATACCCTTGAAAGGCTCGTGCGCGAACAGGGCTTCCATGGCCATTTTTACATCTTGGATGAAGGTGCCCATCTCCTCGGGACGGTAACCTTCGGCAAGATAGGCCAGGTGGATGCAGTTGTTAGTGTCTTTCGCCTGTTGAATAGTCTCGAACGGGGTGACGTCGCGATAGCCTATCTGGCGGATGAGGATGTCGGTGGGCACCACTTGGTGCGTGAGCTTTGAAGTGATTTCGCGGCGGTTGTTGCGTAGGTCGAGCGTGATGTCGACGGTGTCCTTGGGCATTGGCACGAGGAACACGTTCTCAAACGAACGCTCTGTGGTCAAAGCCTCGGGTTCTTCCTGCCACTCTTGAAATAGAGTGGAGAAGGAATTGCGGTAGATGATACGCTGGGTCTTATGGTCGCGAACGGTGATTTGCCCGTTGCCCTCAACGGGAACCTCAGCAAGGCGCTTGCGCTTGCCATACCAACGAGGCTCAACGCAGAGTTGGTCGAGCGCAATGTGCTGCGTGTTATGGGTACCCGAGAAAATGTAGTCGATACGAAGTGTCTTGTCTTGGAAATACTGACTGAAGTCCTGTGCTGTGCTGCTGATGCAACACAACACGGCAAACGCTGCTGTTAAGAGTGTTTTTTTCATAATGAGTTAGATTAATAAACCTTTAGCACTTCACCGACACGGATCTGGTGGTCGGGTGAGAGATGATTTTTCTTGTATAGGTATTTTACACGCATGCCGTAGTATTGCGAAATCATATACATGTTTTCGCCAGCCTTAACGACGTGTGGACGGTTTTTGTATTGCTTGGGAGCACGACGGCGTTTTTTCTTCAGATAAACGATTTCACCTGCATGCAGCACATCCTTGCGGCTGCGCTCGTTGTAGGAAGCCAGTCGGCGATAGCTGAGCTCGGTCTCTTTCGCTATTGACTTGAAGGTGTCGCCTTCGCGCGCCACGATGTAATAGTTCTTATTGAAGATATGGATGGGGTGTAGCCCCGCATTGGTGTCGGCGGGGCGGTCGTTGCCTGCGCGCTGGGCCATGAACCTGTCGTAGCTATGCGCCTTGTCGTATTGCCACAACTTATAGAGGTCGATGAGGTCGATAAGCTTCTTCGCATAGTGGGGGTTTGTGGCGTAGCCGCATGCCTTGAGGCCATTGGCCCAACCGCGATAGTCGGTCGGTTTCAGTTGGAACAGGCGGGCGTAGCGTGTGTTGTGGGCGAGGAACTTGCTGTTATCTTCGTAGCTTTGGCGTGGATTGTCATAGGCTCGAAAACACTCGTTGGCAGCGTCGTCGTCTTTGTTCATCGTGCGGCCTGTCCACCCATGACACTTGATGCCAAAGTGGTTGTTGCCGCGTGTGGATAGATCGCTCCTTCCTGCGCCACTCTCAAATAGGCCTTGGGCTAAGGTGATGCTGGCAGGAATGCGATATTTAAGCATCTGCTCGATGGCGAGATCCTTGTATTGATCGATGTATGTCTGGTATTGCTGGTTCCATTTCATTTGCGCCTGTGCAGCGATGGAGGCGCAAAGCATGAGGAGACAGCAAAATAGTTGTCTGAAACGAGGCATGTGAGTTGTTAACTTTACATTTAATGCAAAGTTAATAAAAAAAGCCTATAGTCAAGGATTATAGGCTTTTTTTAACGTTTTGAGGTGACGAAAGGTTGGCTTAGTGGCTTGCGGCGTTGAGAAGAATCTCAGACAACGTTGGGTGAATGTGCACAATTTCAGCCAAACGATCGGCGGTTGCATCAAAGTTCATCAGTGTTGCCACCTCCTGAACCATCCATGAAGCCTCTTGTCCTAAGGCATGACAACCGATCAGTTTTCCCTGGTCGTCGCATACCAACTTAAGTAATCCGTCGGTAGCCTCAGAGGCTTGTGCACGGCCATTGGCACGATAGAGTGATTTGCGTACAGCGCATGCTATGCCTATTTCTTTGCACTTGTCTTCGGTAAGTCCCACAGAAGCAATTTCTGGGTGAGTGAAGACGGCAGCAGGCATGATGTTGAGGCGAATGTTGTCGGTTTTTCCTAAGATGTGGTTGATGGCATGGAAACCTTGGAATGTGGCTGCGTGTGCAAGCATCTGGCGACCGTTGACATCGCCAATGGCGTAGATGTGAGGCACAGTGGTCTGCATGTTGTCGTCGACCTCGATACCTCTTCTTCCCACTTCGATGCTTGTGTTCTCAAGCCCTAAGCCCTCTACATTGGCTTGGCGACCTGTAGCCACCAAGATGCAGTCGGCCTCGATGGTTTCTGAAGTTCCCTTCTTCACGTTTTGGTAGGTAACCTTGTCGCCATCCACTTGCTGAAGTCCGCATCCGAGATGGAACACAATACCCTGCTTCTCCATCGACTTACGCAAGCGACGAGCAAGCTCTTGGTCCATGGTGGGGAGGCATTCCTTCATGAATTCGATGATGGTGACTTTGCTACCAAATGCCCGAAAGACGGAGGCCATTTCCAAACCAATCACGCCTGCGCCAACAATGCAAAGATGCTGGGGCGGAGTAGAAAGGTTGAGCAGTTCCTCTGACGTGACCACACGTGGGTTGGCGCGAATCTCGTCGGGGCTCAATCCAGATACGGGAGGCATCTTGGCCTTTGAGCCTGTGGCAATGAGGATATCCTTTGCTTTGACAGTTTCTTCGCCCACAGCTACGGTGTTGGCGTCCACAAGGGATGCGTGTCCGTGCAGGAAGGTGATAGAAGGTTGGCCGAGAAGAGCTTCGATACCTTTCCGCAATCCATCAATAACCTGATTCTTGCGGTCGATGGCGGCAGCCAAACGCATTGCGCCCTCATTGGGAACGGCAACAGCTTTTTCCGCGTCGTGAATCAACGCCTTTGTGGGAATGCATCCGCAGTTGAGGCAAGTGCCACCTGCAAAGGCTTCTTCAGCGATAACCACTTGCAGGCCATGCTTGGCTGCAAAGGCAGCGGCCTCGTATCCACCGGGGCCACTGCCAATGATGATGAGATCAGTTTGTATCATGAACTCGATTGCTTATGGGTTCTCGGGGTATGTCAGAACAGGATTCTTAGCTGCGAGCACATCGTCTACGCGCCTGATAGGAGCGTTGTGGGGAGCTGTCTTCACCAACTCGGGATCTGTCTTGGCCTCCTCGGCAATCTTGCGTAACACAGCAACGAATCCGTCGATGCTCTCCAGACTCTCCGACTCTGTAGGCTCAATCATCATGGACTCGTGGAACAGAAGTGGAAAGTAGATCGTAGGAGCATGGTAGCCGTAGTCGAGCAGGCGCTTGGCCACGTCCATCGTGGTAACACCTGTAGACTTGTCGGTCAAGCCATTGAACACAAACTCGTGCTTGCTCAGGCCCTTGATGGGAAGTTCGTAAACATCCTGCAACTTTGCCTTGATATAGCTGGCATTGAGCGTTGCGGTAGGACCAACCTTCTTGATATACTCGTAACCGAGGCTGAGGATGTAGGCCCAAGCGCGCATCTCCACGAGGAAGTTGCCCTGATAGGGGTTGACTGTCGGGAAGAATGGCTCCAACTCCTTACGGCACCCCACAGGGCCGCTGCCAGGTCCGCCACCACCGTGAGGTGTGGAGAAGGTCTTGTGCAGGTTCAGGTGAATCACATCGAAGCCCATGTCGCCCGGACGGCATACGCCGAGAAGCGGGTTAAGGTTAGCTCCGTCGTAATACATCAGACCGCCACATTTGTGAACCATCTCCACGATCTTGGTGATGTTGTGCTCGAAGATGCCCAATGTGTTGGGGTTGGTCATCATCATGGCTGCCACCGTGTCGTCGAGCTTGGTTGCCAAGTCGTCGACGTCTACGGTACCGTCTTCCTTACTCTTGACCTCAACAACGTCGAGGCCACACACCGCTGCCGAAGCAGGGTTGGTGCCATGGGCTGAGTCGGGGACGAGAACCTTTGTTCGCTTGAAATCGCCGCGGCTCTCATGGTAACCTCTGATAATCATCAGGCCCGTGAGCTCACCGTGAGCACCAGCGCATGGCTTCAGGGTGACGGCACCCATACCTGTAATCTCACACAGCATCTTCTTGAGCTCATCAGCGAGAGCTTGTGCTCCTGCCACCGTAGAAGCTGGCTGAAGCGGGTGCAGGTTGACGAATGCGGGATGGTTGGCTGCCTCCTCGTTGATCTTGGGGTTGTACTTCATCGTGCATGAGCCTAATGGGTAGAGGCCGTTGTCCACGCCGAAGTTGTTGCCGCTATGATTGGTGTAATGTCTGACCACAGTCATCTCGTCGCACTCGGGCAGGGCAGGTGCTTTGGTGCGGCTTACGTCTTTGCGTAATTCGTGATGGGGGAACTGGTTTTTAGGAAGATGGTAACCAACTCGCCCTGGACTGCTCAACTCAAAGATGAGACGGTCGTATAATTTGTTGTTCATGGATTGTTTCGTTTAATGGGTAAGGGCGTTTAGGAAATCAAAGCAACCAGTTGGTCTATTTCTTCCTTGGTGCGCTGCTCGGTGACGGCGAACATGACGGTGTCGTCGGAGATGGCTACGCCGCCCATGAAACCGTTCTCGACCCACTTCTCTTGGAGAGCCGCGAGGTCGCCATCATACTTGACGCAGAACTCGTTGAGGAATTCCTGCCCAGGAAAGGCATCGCAGAAGTGTCCGGTAGCGATCAGTTGGTCGTGCAGATAGTGGGCTCCATCGCATCCCATCTGTGTGGCTTCCTTCAGACCTTGCGGTCCCATGAGCGACATGTAGATGGTGACCCAAAGAGCCATGAGACCCTGGTTAGAGCAGATGTTGGATGTAGCGCGCTGTCTTCTGATGTGTTGCTCGCGTGCCTGAAGTGTCAATACGAACGCACGTTTGCCGTCTTGGTCGACAGTCTGACCGACGATACGTCCCGGCATTTTGCGCATGTGCTTCTCTGTAGTACACATGTAACCGATGTAAGGACCTCCCCATGACAAAGGAATGCCCAATGATTGACCCTCGCCAACGGCGATGTCGGCACCCCATTCTCCTGGAGTCTTCAGCATAGACAGGTCGGCAGCTACGCTATTGATAATGAGCAAGGCTTTTGCTGCATGGCAACGATCGGCCACGCCAGTATAATCCTCTACGATACCGTAGCGGTTAGGCTGTTGTACGATGAGGCCAGCCACTCCACCTTGAGCCAATGTCTCGTCGAGCGCCGAGAAGTCGGTTGCGCCATTGACTGTGGGTAACGACAGCAGTTCGATGCCATGGAAGTGTGCGTATGTCTTTACCACCTCTTTCACCTTTGGATCGATTCCGTCGCTGAGAATGACCTTGTTGGTCTTCTTGGTCGATGCTATCGCCATAAGTGCAGCCTCGGCTGTTGCAGTAGAGCCGTCGTACATGTTGGCGTTGGAGATATCCATGCCAGTGAGTCGAGCCATCATGGTCTGATACTCGAAGATATAGTGCAGAGTGCCTTGTGATATTTCGGCCTGATAGGGAGTGTAGCTCGTCAAGAATTCCGAGCGCTCCACGATCTGCGGGATAACAGCGGGCGTATAGTGGTCGTATGCGCCTGCTCCTGCAAAACATACCAATTGCTTGTTGAGCTTGCCGAATTCGGCGAGCTTCCTACGAATCTCTATTTCGCTTTGCGATGACGGCAGGTCATAGTCTTTCTTGAGCCGCACGTTATCGGGCACGTCTTTATAGAGATCGTCTACCGATTCAATTCCAATGACATCAAGCATGTGCTTGATGTCATCGGATGTTTGTGGGAAAAAGGGATGCATTTACTGATTCTTTGAGTTGTAAGTATCCTCGTCCATGAGGCTCTCAAGCTCCGAAGGATCGGAAAGCTTAACCTTTATGATCCAGTTCTCGTTGGCGTCCTGGTTGATGAGCTCGGGGCTGTCCTCCAAACTTTCGTTCACCTCAACCACTGTGCCGCTTACGGGTGACAGCAGGTCGCTTGCGGCCTTCACGCTCTCTACGGCGCCGAAGACCTCACCAACTTCTACATCGTCGTCCACGTCGGGCATGTCCACATAGACGATGTTGCCCAACTGCTTCTGTGCGTAGTCGCTGATTCCAACGTATCCAAATTCTCCCTCTACACGAACGTACTCGTGTGACTCGCTAAAATAGGTCATGATTCTTCTTGTGTTTTAATGGTTATTGTTATTATTATTATGTCTTGTGGTTTTCCCGTCCTGTTGTAGGCGGTATGGGCTTATTTCTTGTAATGCTTGTCGTAGAACTTCTTCTTGACGATTGTTGCGGGGAAGGTCTTCTTGCGGATTTGCACCTCCACGCGGTCGCCCAACTTCAATGAAGAGTCAACCAATGCCACGGCACAGCTCTGGTCGACAGAGATAAGGCGATAGCCTGTGGTGACCTCACCAACCTCTACGCTATCTTTCAGCACCTTATATCCGTGGCGAGGCACGGCGCGGTCGTCGAGCATGAGACCTCTGAGGCGTCGAGCCACACCCTCGGTCTTCTGCTTCAGCAGAGCCTCCTTGCCGATGAATTCGGGCTTGTCGAACTTGCAGAACATGCTAAATCCAGCCATGACGGGTGAAATGTCTTGTGACAGTTCGTCGCCGTAGAGAGGGAGACCCACCTCGAAGCGGAGTGTGTCGCGGCAACCCAGTCCGCAAGGTTTGCAACGACCGCTTTCCATGAGCTTGTCCCATTGGTTAACGATATACTCGTGGCTTCCGTAAATCTCAAAGCCATCCTCGCCTGTGTAACCCGTGCGGCTGACGATAACTTCCACGCCATCCACATTGAGGGTCTTAGCTGTATAGAACACCAAGTCCTTGCAGGGTATTTGCAGCACTTCCTCCATGACGGTTTCTGCCTCTGGACCTTGCACGGCCAACTGGCCGTAACGCTCTGAGCAATGGTCGATGTTGACGTTGAATCCCTCAGCGCTCGTCATGATCCACTCCATGTCTTTGTCGATGTTGGCAGCGTTGATGACGAGGAAATACAGTTGCTCGCCCATCTTATAGACCAACAAGTCGTCGACGGTGCCACCGTCGGGGTAGCACATCATGCCGTAGAAGATTTGGCCAATGGGGGCTCCAGTTACATCGTTTGTGAAGATATGGTTGACGAAGCGCTCGGCGTCCTCACCAGAGATGAATGTCTCACCCATGTGGGATACATCGAATACACCGCAATGCTGGCGCACGGCGTTGTGCTCCTCGATAATAGACGAGTACTGGATAGGCATGTCGAAGCCTCCAAAAGGTTGCACGAGTGCGCCCAATGCTACGTGGCGATCGTAAAGGCAAGTTCGTTTGTTCATAGATATTTATTTATGGTTGTTAATTTAATGTCGTAGTAGTTGACTGTGCGGGTGGTAGGGATTAGAGGTGCTTACAACTATTTTCCGTAGATGAAACTTGGCTCGAGATATTCTTTTTCGATCTCTTTGATTCCCTCGATGTCTTTCTCGTTGAGGCTGACTGATGATGTGCAGATTGTAGCGCGCAGCTTTTTCTTCATCTCCTCCAACGACAGTGGTGTGAAATCCTTGAGCAGCGTGATGCGTTGACGCACGCTTTGCACACCATTGCGACTCAGTTTCTGTTTACTGGGTGTGATGGCGTTGGTCATGTTCTCCATGTTGGTGTCGTAAAGGAGCGTGCCGTGAGCGATGACGCGGTCGGTCATGTGCAGGATGGCATTGCCCGAAATCTTTTGCCCGTTCAACATGATGTCGTTGTGGTCGTTGCGTTCAGCGGGAATTCCAATGGCGTTGAACGATCGTGTCAACATCTCCATGTAGTATGCGAAGCAGTTGTCGACGCTCTCCTCGCCAGTGATGTATGAAAGCATTACGTTTCCCATGTCGGCGTAGACGCAACCGCCACCGCTTTTCCTGCGGTAGAACTGAATGTTGTGCGATTTGCAGTATTCGATGTTCACCTCGTCCTCGATGACTTGGTTACGACCGAATATGACGGTCGGATTGACCTGCCACATGAAGAAGCAGTCCTCTCCCTTGTAGATATTTCTAGCTACATATTCCTCCATGGCCAAATAGAAAGGCAGGCGCATGGTGCCTTTTGTGTCTATGTCGACGTAGATCATGGTTAATACTTCGTATTAGGTTTAATAATTCCGTGCAAATATACATATTATAATCATACGTTCCAAACTTTTTCAGTTAAAAAAACGTTCTATTATAAAATGGCTTTGAGGGGGATGCGGAATCACTTTTCCACCCAAAGAGTTTTGCTTCATTGGTAGCGTTGTTGTGCTCGTTACCGGAGGGAGTTGACCTTTTGAAATCAAGTTTGTTTTGTTGGGATTCTTCCTTGAAAATGGGACGTTTTCATAAAGCCTAATGGGCGAAGCAATACTTGCCTTAACCATACTGTGGCGAGAAAATGTGGCATCAATAAGAAACAAAGAATGGGCAATGCTATAAAACACAGCATTGCCCGAATGATGCTTTCTACCTATTTTTCTGTGGTTGATGCCTTGATCTTCCTGTTGGATGATGGACACCTCATACGAAAATAGGTGAGTTGTTAATAGGGAAAGCCGCACCAAGTTGCGGTGCCCCTATGGCTTATTCGCCCTTGTTGTTTTTCAGTTTCTCCACATAAGCGTCGATGGCTGCCACGGCGGTGATGTTTACCACATCCTGCACGCTTGCCTCGAAGTCGGTGAAGTGGATAGGCTTGTTCAGTCCCATCTGGATCGGGCCAATGACCTCCACGTCAGGATCCAATCCCTTGAGAAGCATGTAACAACTGTTGGCAGAACTCATGTTCGGGAAGACAAGCGTGTTGACATCCTTGCCTTTCAGGCGTGTGAACGGATACTTGTCGTCGCGTAGCTCTTTGTTCAACGCGAAGCTGACCTGCATCTCACCGTCGACGGCCATATCGGGATAATCCTTCTGCAAGCGCTCTACAGCTTGGTGTACGGTTACGGGTGAGCCAACTTCGTCGGTACCGAAGTTGGAGTAGCTGATCATGGCCATCACTGGTTCGTCGTTGAAGAACGACACGGAGTGTGCGGCCAAGCGAGCCACGTCGTAGAGCACACTATCGTTGGGATGACGGTTGATGAGCGTGTCGGCGATGTAGTAGATGCCCTTCTTCGTATTGAGAATGTGCATGGTGGCAAATGTATTGTATGCGGGATTGATGCCTACCACTTCCTTGGCCACCTTGATCGTGTTGCTGTATTTGGTGTAAAGGCCTGTGATGAACGCATCGGCATCGCCTTGCTCCACCATTGACATACCAAAGTAGTTGCGCTCATACATCTTATCATAGGCTTCTTCGAAGGTGTAGCCTTGGCGTGCGCGTTTCTCTGAGAGATGCTTGGCGTATGTGGCGCGACGTCCTTGCTCCTTGTCGGCGCGCATATCGATGATTTCCACACCAGAGAGATCCAACTTCAAACGGTTGGCCAGGCGTGTGAGGCGGTCGGGGTTACCCAACAGGATGGGCGAGCATATGCCCTCTTGAAGCGCCTTTACGGCAGCTTTCATCATGGTGGGGTGACCACCCTCGGCAAACACCACGCGCTGTGGGTGCATGGCTGCGGTGGCATGAAGTGTGCGTGTGAATTTGGTCTCCTGGCCCAGCATCTGGCGCAGGCGTTCCTTGTATGCCTCCCAATCGGTGATGGGCGTTCTTGCCACGCCGCTTTCTATGGCGGCTTTGGCTACTGCGGCCGACACCTCTGTGATGAGGCGTGGGTCGACGGGTTTCGGTATGAAATATTTCGGTCCGAACTGTAGGTCGCTAACATGGTACACCTCGTTGACAATTTCGGGGATGGGCATCTTGGCCAGTTGGGCAATAGCCTTGACGGCAGCCAATTTCATCTCCTCGTTGATGGCTCTGGCATGCACGTCCAATGCGCCGCGGAAGATGTAGGGAAATCCTATAACATTGTTGATTTGGTTGGGGTAGTCGGAACGCCCAGTCGACATGAGTACGTCGGGACGAGCCGCCATGGCGTCTTCGTAAGAAATCTCGGGGACGGGGTTGGCGAGTGCGAACACGATGGGATGGTCGGCCATCGACCTAACCATGTCTTGCGAGAGCACATTGCCTTTCGATAATCCTACGAATACGTCGGCGCCCTTGACGGCCTCCTCCAGAGTGTGGATGTCGGTGCGGCTGGTGGCAAATTCAGCCTTCTGCTCGTTTACGTTCTCGCGGCCTTTGTAGATTACGCCACGTGAGTCGAGCATCACGATGTTCTCGTGCTTCGCTCCGAGTGAGCAATATAACTTGGTGCAACTGATAGCGGCAGCTCCTGCTCCGTTGACCACGATTTTTGCTTCCCCGATCTTTTTGCCAGCCACCTCAAGTGCGTTGAGCAATCCAGCGGCCGAGATGATGGCCGTGCCATGTTGGTCGTCGTGCATCACAGGGATGTCGAGCGTCTGCTTCAGGCGATTCTCGATATAGAAACACTCTGGAGCCTTGATGTCTTCGAGGTTGATTCCTCCGAATGTAGGCGCAATCTTCTCAACTGCCTCGCAGAATTTCACAGGGTCTTTCTCATTGACCTCAATGTCGAATACATCGACGCCTCCATAAATTTTGAAAAGCAATCCCTTACCTTCCATGACAGGCTTGCCACTCATGGCGCCAATGTCGCCGAGTCCGAGCACGGCTGTACCGTTGGAGATAACGGCCACAAGGTTTCCCTTGTCGGTGTATTTGTAAACGTCATCGGGATTGTTTTGTATTTCCAAACAGGGGAAGGCGACGCCTGGTGAGTAAGCCAAACTTAAGTCGGTTTGGGTACGGTATGGTTTTGTGGGCTTAACCTCAATCTTACCTGGTCTGTCTTTGAAGTGATACTCCAATGCAGCCTCTTTTGTGATTTTTACCATATTGCTTATAATTTATGCTTTGTTCGTGATGTTGTTTAGGTGCAAGCGAGTGCTATGAGATCTTTCTCCATTGTTGCTAATTGCAACCTCTCATCGGCAAAGTTAATAAAAAACGAAGTAACAGCCCTAAGTTTTCACTATTTTTATTATCTTTGCAGAAGATAATCGGCTATGGGCCATTCGGAATTGAACCATCCTGTTGCCTCTATGCGCATTCTATGCGTTCACGAAAGTGCATCCCGTTCGTCAACGATTCTTTCTGATAGCTTGAGCTGATGTAATCTCATCCACATCACCAATAGTTGCTTTGTAATATGACTCAACCAAACTACACAACGGAACATAGGGAAGCGCTTCGTGAGCAGATATTGAAGGTTGCTACACGCGAATTCACGACGATTGGCGTCAAGTCGGTGAAAATGGACGACATTGCCCGTAAGTTGAAGATTTCCAAGCGTACGCTTTATGAGATTTATGACAATAAAGAGCAGTTGCTCTTGGAGAGTGTGGCGCGTAGGATACATGAGTTTGACGCCACATTGGAGCGTTTCGACTCAAGTGGCGAGAAACAGGTGATAGATATTCTCCTTGAGTTTTATCGTCTCCAAATGGAAGAATTGCGCGATATGAACCCAGTTTATTATGAGGATTTGCACAAGTATCCGCGCGTGATGTCGTTCTTGGAGCAAGTCAACAAGGAGCATAAGGCTCATAGCAAGGATTTCTTCAAACGTGGTGTGCAGGAAGGTTATTTCCGCAATGACTTCAATTATGAGTTGATCAGTCTGTTGGGCAATAACGTGATGCAAAACGTAATGGAAAGCAAACTCTATAACACTTACAGTTTGCAAGACATCTTCCGTAACGTTGTCATGTTGTTCATACGTGGGCTGTGTACTGCCAAGGGCATTCAGGAACTCGACCGCCAGTTGGAGAGCAGGGCGTAAGGTTTTGTCGTTTCCCATCACCGATGGCCTAAATGCCAACGGAGGTTTGGGTTGATGATTGTAGAATAAAAACAAATCCCGCAAGATGAGAAGTTGATACTTCCAATCTTGCGGGATTATTATAATGTCGTTATGCTGTTGCTTCCTTATTTTGTGTAGAGGAATCGCTTGATGGAACGCTTCGGGGTCTTTTCAAACTCTTCGTTGTGCAGGCGGATGGCTGACAGGTTGCAATAGTGGGGCAGAATCGTATTGAGCTGCTTGCGGTTCTCCTCCATGATGTTTTCCAGGTCGGTGTCGTTGAAGCCCATTTGCTTGGCTTCCTCAAAGTCGGGGTAAACCAGTCCCACGAGTTTGTCGCCTTCTTGGATCACCACGCTCTCAACCACCATAGTCATGGAGTTGAGCTTGTCCTCTATCTCCTCTGGGTAGATGTTCTGTCCGTTAGAACCTAACAGCATGTTCTTCGAGCGGCCCTTGATGAATACGTTGCCGTCGGCGTCCATCGTGCCGAGGTCGCCCGTGTGGAACCATCCCTCCTTGTCGATAGAAGCGGCAGTGGCCTCCTCGTTCTTATAGTATCCCAACATGACGTTGGGGCCCTTGCATAAGATTTCGCCAGGGACGTTCTGCGGATCTGAACTGTCAATACGCACCTGCATGTGCAGGGCTGCCTTTCCGCATGAGCCTGGAACAAATTCTTGGTAGTCGGCGTAGCAGATGATCGGTGCGCACTCCGTAGCTCCATAGCCCACTGTGTAGTGGAAATGAATCTGGTGCAGGAAGGCTTCCACCTCTTGGTTGAACGCGGCGCCGCCGATGATGATCTCGTAGAAGTTGCCTCCGAAGGCTTGGGTTACTTGCGTGCAAATTTTCTCGTAAACCTTCCTGTTGATGCCTGGCATCTTCATCAAGAGACGCATCTTGGGATCCTGGATCTTCGGGAACACCTTCTTCTTGATGATCTTCTCGATGATGAGGGGTACCGAGATGATGACGCGTGGCTTCACCTCGGCAAAAGCTGCTGCGATGATGGCGGGTGAAGGAATGCGTGTCAGGAAGAAGATGTGGCATCCCTTGATGAACTCAAAGAGGAACTCGAACGACATACCATACATGTGAGCCATAGGCAAGATGGAAATGATATTGTCGCCAACCTTGATCTTGTTGCCTAATACGTGTTCGGCAAAGTCGGCATTGCTCCACAAGGCGCGGTAGGGAACCATCACACCTTTCGAGAATCCCGTTGTGCCGCTGGTGTAGTTGATGAGTGCCAGTTCGTCGGGGCTTTGCTCCTTATAGTAACTGATGTGCTCCTGACGGAAATACTTGGGGTATTTGTGTCCAAACATCTCGTTGAGGTGTTCGCGTGCATACGTCAATTTGTCGGTGCGCGAGAGCACAAGCGAATAGTCGGGAATGTAAATAACACCTTCAAGATGGGGCATCTTGGTAGTGTCGATCTGTGTGGCCACCACGTCGCCCACGAACAACAGTTTGGCGTCCGAGTGATTGACGATGTTGTGGATTTGGTCTGCCGTGAACTCATGCAGGATGGGCACGGCCACCGCCCCATAGGTGAGTGTGGCCAGGAAAGCGCACGCCCATGCCGAGCTGTTTCGTCCGCAGAGTGCAACTTTGTCGCCACGCTTCACGCCCGAACTTTCAAACATGATGTGCAACTTGGCGATCTTGCGGGCTACGTCGTGGTATTGTAGAACCGCACCCTTAAAGTCGGTTAGCGCGTCTTTGTGCCAATGGTCAATGATGCTCTTTTCGATGAGCTCGTTAAAACTGGGGATCTGTTCCATGATCTTGGTATTGGTTGTTATGCCTCTTTGTAGAGGTATCGTTTGATGGATTTCTTGGGTGTTTTCTCAAACTCCTCAGCTTGGAGTCGTATCTCGCTGATTTTGCAGAAGCCAGGCAACAAGTTGTTTAGTTCCTTTCGGTTCTGCTCCATGATATTTCTCAGGTCGTCTTCGGTGAATCCGAGCGATTCGGCTTCGTGCATGTCGGGATGAACCAATCCCACGAGCTTGTCGCCCTTTTGGATGATGAGGCTCTCGTTGACCATGGCCATGGAGTTGAGCTTGTCTTCTATCTCTTCTGGATACACGTTTTGTCCGTTGGAGCCGAGCAGCATGTTCTTGATGCGTCCCAGGATGAAGACGTGTCCGTCTTTCGACATCTTGGCGAGGTCGCCTGTGTGGAACCATCCGTTCTCGTCGATCACGGCTTGTGTGGCCTGCTCATTCTTGTAGTATCCCTTCATGACGTTCAGTCCGCGCGTAATGATCTCTCCGGCCTCGTTCTCTGGGTCGTTGCTGGCAATCCTCACTTCCATGTGCTTCACGGGCGTTCCGCATGAGCCTCCAACGAAATTGTCGTAGTTGGAGAAAGTGATGAGCGGTCCCGTCTCGGTCGTTCCGTATCCCATGGTGATGGGGAAATGGATGCTTGTGAGGAATTCCTCCACCTCGCGGTTCAGTCCGGCTCCACCCACAACGACTTCGAACGCCTTGCCTCCAAACACATCCATGACGGTCTTCAGCATGTGTTCTTTCACCTTCTTGTTGATGCCCGGCATCTTCATGAGGAGCTTCACACGGTTGTTGTTGAGCTTGGGGAACACCAGTTTCCTGACAATTTTCTCCACGATGAGAGGCACCGAGATGATGACGTCGGGGTGAATTTCGATGAAGGCCTCCTGGATAACCGTGGGGCTTGGTAAGCGTGTGAGGAAGAAGAGGTGGTTTCCCAATACAAACTGGAGCAGGAACTCGCACACCAATCCGTACATGTGAGCCATGGGGAGGATGTCGAGCACGCGCGAGTTGGCGGGCAGTTTGCTGCCCAACTCATCGATCAGGAAGTCGATGTTGCTCCAAACCGATCGGTAGGGGAGCATCACTCCCTTTGAGAAACCTGTCGTGCCACTGGTGTAGTTGATCATGATCAGCTCTTCGGGCTGGTCCTTATGATACTTGACGTGCTCCTTGCGGAAATACTTGGGATACTTGTGACCGAACATCTCGTTGAGGTGCTCTCGCGCGAAAGTCAACTTCTCCGAGTTGCTTACCACAAGTGAATAATCGGGAATATAGATCACTCCCTCCAAGTTGGGCATCATGTTATAGTCGAGGGTGGTGCTTACCACATCGCCCACGAAGAGCAACTTCGACTCAGAATGGTTCACCACGTTGTAAACCTGTTCAGGCTTAAACTCATGCTGCACGGGCACGACGATGGCGCCATACGTCACGATGGCTAAGAAGGCGCATGCCCATGATGAGCTGTTGCGTCCGCAAAGCGCGATTTTGTCGCCCTTGCAGACTCCTGAACTCTCAAACATAATGTGGAGTTTCTCTATCTTTCGTGCCACGTCATGATATTGGAGTGTGGCGCCCTTGTAGTCGGTCAGGGCGTCTTTCTCCCAATTCTTGATGATGGCTTGTTCTAGAAGCAAATTAAAACTGGATGCTTTGTCCATTGCACAAATAGAAATTTTGTGTGCAAAGGTACAACCAATTATGCACATTTCCAAAATTCATGTGCAGTATTTTTCGTTAAAATGTATCATTTATGTAACTTGCACACTCTTTCGGAGCGTGCAAGTTGTGTTTTGCCTTATTATGTTATGGCTTGTCCGTGATGGTTTGGGGCTTATTCGTACCTCATGCTCTTGGCTGGGTGGATGTGCGAAATGAGATAGCTGGGTGCTATAAGCACAAACAGGCTGATGAGCAAAGTGGCTACGTTCAGGATGATGAGTAGCGGGATGTTGATTTCCACAGGCACGGTGCTGACGTAATAGGTTGCCGGGTCGAGCTTGATGATCCCCGTCCATTGCTGGAGTAATGCCATGCCGAGGACGATGGCGTTGCCGATGAGGAGCGCCCTTCCGATGATGAATGCGGCAAACCACAGGAAGATGTGGCGTATGGTTTTGTTGCGCGTTCCCAACGCCTTGAGCACGCCTATCATGGTGGTGCGCTCGAGGATGATGATGAGCAGTCCTGAGATCATGGTCACGCCAGCCACCGACACCATCAGTACGAGGATGATCCACACGTTCATGTCGAGCAAGTCGAGCCATGAGAAGATCTGCGGATTGATGTCTCTGATGGTCTGTGTAGCGTAGGTTTCACCGTAGCGGTCCTCCGTTCGGTTAATCTTTTCTACAAACCGGCTCTCCACTTCGTCCAGTTGCTTGAAGTCGTTCACGGTGATGGCCGCTCCCGACACCTGGTCGGGCTGCCATGCGTTGAGCTTGACGGTGGTGTAGAGGTCGGCGAAACACATCACCTGGTCGTACTGCGAGAGATTGGTTTGGTAGATGCCTTGTATGGTGAACCGCCTCATGCGCACCCCGTTCTCATCGATGAAATAGGCGAAGATTCGGTCGCCAGCATTCACCTTGAGCTTGTCGGCGATGTTCTGTGAGATCAGTATGTGGTTGCCCGACTGGCTGTCGGAGAATTTGGGAATGGATCCCGCTACCATGTTCTGGTGGATGAACGTGGTGTCGTATTCTTGCGCAACGCCTTCGAACATCACTCCCAGGAAGTCGCTATCGGTCTTGAGGATGCCTTGCTTGTAGGCAAATCGCTCCACGTGCTTCACGCCCTCTATGCCTCCAATGACCTTCATCATGGAGTCGTTCATGGCGATGGGCGCTTGGCCCGACGACATTTGGGTCATGAAGTTGGTTACCTGAATGTGTGAACCAAAGCCAATCACCTTGTCGCGGATGGTATGCTTAAAGCCGAGCACCACAAAAACCGAAAGGAGCATCACGGCCAATCCTATTGCCACACCGGCTGTGGCAATAGTTATGGCAGGGCGGGAGACGTGTTGCCTTCCGCCTTTGTCCTTATAAAGTTTGTGGGCGATAAAGAAGGAAAAATTCATTTTCTACCAGGGTATGCCTCCAATGCTTTTCTGAGGATGAACAGGGCGCGCTCCAAGTCGTCTTTCTTCAGCACGTAGGCAATGCGCACTTGGTCGACGCCTGCGCCCGGTGTGGTGTAGAAACCGGCTGCAGGAGCCATCATGACGGTCTCGCCCTCATAGTTGAACTCTTCGAGGCACCATTTGCAGAACTTGTCGGCATCGTCGACGGGGAGCTGGGCCACCGTGTAGAATGCACCCATGGGAATGGGTGAGTAGACTCCAGGAATGCGGTTGAGGCCGTCGATAAGACACTTGCGTCGCTCCACATACTCGTCGTAAACGTCGCGATAATACTCCTCGGGCGCGTCGAGCGATGCCTCGGCCACAATCTGTCCGATGAGAGGTGGCGAGAGGCGAGCTTGGCAGAATTTCATCACAGCCTTTTTCACCTCTTCGTTCTTGGTGATCAATGCGCCGATGCGGATTCCACATTCCGAGTAGCGCTTCGACACGGAGTCGATGAGAATCACGTTGTCCTCAATGCCCTTGAGGTGCATGGCGCTGATATAGGGCGAACCCGTATAGATGTATTCGCGGTAAACCTCGTCGGAGAAGAGATACAGGTCGTGCTCCTTTACCAGATCGCGTATCTGGTTCATCTCGCGGCGTGTGTAGAGGTACCCCGTGGGGTTGTTGGGGTTGCAGATGAGTATTCCGCGTGTTCTCTCATTGATGAGCTCGTTGAATTTCTCCACCTTCGGCAAGGCGAATCCTTCCTCGATGGATGTGGCGATGGTGCGAATCTTTGCTCCGGCCGACACGGCAAACGTCATGTAGTTGGCGTAAGCGGGCTCGGGCACGATGATTTCGTCGCCTGGGTTGAGGCAACTCATGAAGGCAAACAACACGGCCTCCGAGCCTCCTGTGGTGATGATGATGTCGTCGGCCGACACATGGATATCGTACTTGGCATAGAAGTCCACCAGTTTCTTTCGATAACTCAGGTAGCCTTGCGACGGACTGTATTCCAGCACCTTGCGGTCGATGTGCTTCAGCGCGTCGAGGCCGCATTGCGGCGTGGGCAGGTCGGGCTGTCCGATGTTGAGGTGGTAAACCTTTATGCCACGCTCCTTGGCAGCAAGCGCCAGGGGGGCAAGCTTTCTAATGGGTGACTCGGGCATTTCCAAGCCGCGTACGGATATTTCAGGCATGGTGTGTTTTCTTTATGTTATGCGCCTTTAAGGAACTCAATTTGCTGCAAAGATATATTATTCTGTTGATATTTGCAAAGCACTTTACTATTTTATTTTGATTTATTTCCAAATCGGCCCTCGGATTGTTCGTGGAGTGGGGTGGTTGCCGCTATGGTTTATGCCAAGGTGCGGCACCTGAGCATGTCGATGCGGGGCTATTGGGGCATGGGTTTCAGGTAATCCAGAAACCGCTTGGTGCTGTAGTTCATGATGAGCTCGTTGGGCATCTCGGCTTCTTCTACCAATGGCATGATTTTGTCATACTTCGCTATCATCATCGATATGTGGGCGTCGCTTCCGAGAATTACGGGCACCTGATGCTTCTTGGCCAGTTGGAGCAGTTCGAGGTTGTTGGGGCGCGCCACGGTCTTGTGGCGGGCGGGCGCCAACGAGTGGTTGTTGATCTCGAGCAACGTGTGGGTCTCCTTCGACGCCAGCACCAGTTGCTCGAAGTCGAGCAGCGCCGTGCCGTCGCCCGGATGGCTGATGATTTGCACGTAGGGGTTGCGCATGGCTTGTATCACGCCCGCTGTGTTTTCCTCCTTTGTTCCTCCCTGCCAGCACAAGCTGTGTATGCCGGCAATGCGCAGGTCGAGTGTGCGCAGGTCGCTCTCGTCGAGGTCTATCTCTCCCTGGGTGTTGAGAATGTTGAGTTCCGCTCCCATCATCAGCTTCACGCCATACATCTCGCGTGGCACGCAATGCATGTTCCGGAAATAGATGGGTTGGCACGTGCCGGGTATGCTGGGTCCATGCTCTGTGATGCCGAGTATCTTCAGTCCCATGTGGGCTGCTGCTGTGGCCATCTCCTGGATGGTGCTGTATGCGTGGCCCGAAGCCACGGTGTGGGTGTGTACATCGAGTTGTGTCTTCATGCTTCCGTTTTTTTTCTCATGCAAAGGTACACATTATTTGAAAACCGAAGCATTTTTTTTGTTAATTCTTGCTTTGCCGCAATCTTGCAGGTGGCGAGCGGCTTCGCCTATGGCCTCGGAGAGGAGAAATAGGTGGACCGT